>Ga0206872_10008_pt3 | contig 46824 bp, 44 predicted proteins | sample Alteio_BWOrgCont_34_FD_152906 | JGI IMG/M metagenome (GOLD analysis project Ga0206872, IMG submission 152906) | Enriched cells from forest soil in Barre Woods Harvard Forest LTER site, Petersham, Massachusetts, United States -... | ecosystem: Environmental > Terrestrial > Soil > Temperate forest >... | reverse complement strand
ATCATGGCTGCATCAAGCTTTACGGTGGTACGCGCACCAATATCCCCGGTGTTTTTGCCTCAGGCGACGTGGCAGATTCCGTCTATCGCCAAGCTATTACTGCTGCCGGAACTGGTTGCGCTGCGGCCATTGAGGCCGAGCGGTTTTTATGTGAACTGAGTACTGTGCACTAAACTGCCACTCACTTTACTACAGCTTGAAAAAAAGCGACATCCGTACCATTAGGACCAGTCGCAGAAGTCACTGCAACGCCGCCCTGTAGCTTCCAACCTTGTCCTAAGTGCAAAGCAACATACTGTTCAAGTTCATTCGTAGATTTTGCGATCAGAATTTTATATTGCATGATCGGACATTACTTCATGTGTAAAGGTGCAGGCAACAAGGTACCTCGAAAGATGTTATCGAAATAGAACTGAAAAGCGCGAATATTCGGATCGAATAAACTAAAATATAGAATAGTTGCTACAATCGCGTTTAGTGATGTAAAAAGAGTTTCATGAAGGTCTTCATTAGCTGGTCGGGCCGCAAAAGCCGGGCGGTGGCGGAGGCTTTAAACGGATGGATGCCGCTCGTATTGCAGTCAATAACACCTTGGTTTTCACCAAACGATATTTCCAGCGGGGCGCCTTGGTTCTCAAAGATTCAGGAGGGTCTCAAAGATGCAAAGGCCGGTATTATATGTCTGACAGCTGAAAACAAGGACTCACCTTGGATATTATTTGAATCCGGAGCTATCGCTAGAGGGGTAGGCGAAGCAAGTCTCAAAACGTTTTTGATCGATTTAAAAATAGAAGACGTGCAAGGACCTCTGGCTCAGTTCAATCATACGCTCTGCACTCGCGTCAGTGTATTTAAACTAATGTCAGACCTAAACAACGACTCCGTAAAAAAATTAGACGAGGCTCAGCTGACTACAATATTCGATGCGATGTGGCCGAAATTAGAGGAGAAAATTCTAGAGGCGCAAAAAATTCCTACTGTTGAGATTGCGCCGCGTCCGACCGATGACATGCTTGCTGAAGTTTTGGAGGCCACTAGGCAAATGAGTTTACGCTTTAATCAAATCGAAGCTGAGATAGGTGAAATTCGATCTACAGCCAATGATATAAGCGCCCACACGCCTGGGTCTGGATTACATAATCCATGGCTTAGCGGCACCAACACAAATCCTTTCTCTCTCTTTGATTCGCCTCCTGATAATGCGGCAATCTTGGAATATTTGCGCACAAACTTACCAGAACCACCTAAGGCTGGTTTATGGGATTTGTTGCAACACGATATTGACGCGAAGCCAATTGAACCAAAAAAAGAATAACAATTTTAAATTCAATCCACGAATAGCTGCTTGTCGTCTTCGATGGGGACGCGGCAATGGTGCCATTTGCCGAAGAGGGGGGTGCGGAGCTTGGAGAAGATGCGGTAGCCGATGTCGCTGAGGAACGTCGGGAAGATTTGTAAGACGACCTCAAAGAAGCGGAACTCTGGTAATCCCTTGATGACTTCGCGGATCGAAGCGCTGCGGATCAGAAAATCTTCGCTGCCGTCGGGGCGTCGTTTGACGAGCACGACGGATTCGACTTTTGCGAATTTAGGATGGGACGGTGCGACTCGCTGTTGGAAGGTGTGGCCCTGCTTGGTACCGTAGCGGATGCGGTGCGCGTGATCGGCCAGCTTGACCTTGTTGACCCAGCGGTTGCAGAAGGCGCATTCGCCGTCGAAGAAGAGGAGCATGGGGTAGCGCTCGGAGGTGAGGCTTTCCTGGGTGGGGGATTCGGTTTGGGTGCTCATGCCTGAGTAACAGTCGCATAATCCGTTGGGCTTGCAAAGGTGTGTCGGAGGTGCTGTCACCCCATCCGGGGTGAAATACCTTGATGGAAGAAAACCGGTGGTGTCGCTACGCTCAACCATCGGCTAGGGTGCTGGCATCCCTTTGGGATTGCCTGAAAATAAGAAGTGCACCGCCGTGGCGCGTGACGGATGATGCCGAGACCCGCGCTCGGAGATCGCGGGCTACCACGGAAGGGAACCGTCGCGGCGGCGCGCGACGGCTACCGAAGGCAGGGAAGGCACCGCCGCCGAGCCTGCGGCGGCTACCTCGGAGGGAGGCATCTCAGATGGGACATCGGCGGCGACCAGTGAAAGGCACGGCGGGCATAGACCGCCGCTACAAGGGGAGGCTGATTACCGGCCGGGTGTGAACGTGCCGGTGACCAGGCGATCGAAGAAACTGGGGTCGACGAGGTTGCGCAGATAAGTCCAGATCGCGACGGCGATGAGGAAAGAAATGAGCTTAGCCTGCCAGTTGTTCAACAAGAGATTTTTCATCAGCTTTATTCAGTAACAGGATGGCGATGAGTTGGGAACGAAGTTCGTCGGTGGTGAGAGGGCGGCGCAGTTCGCCGTTATAGGCCAGTGAAATAATCCCGGTTTCTTCCGAGAGAATCACCACGGCGGCATCAGTTTCGTCGCTGAGCCCCAATGCCGCGCGGTGGCGCAGGCCGAGGGTGCGTTGCAATCCTTCGGCTTGGGTGAGAGGAAAGATCGCTGCGGCTACTGCAATGCGATTTTGGACAATGACGACTCCGCCGTCATGGAGGGGGGTCTTGGGAAAGAAGATGGTCGCGAGCAAGTCCTCACTGACGGCGGCATCCAGAATGGTTCCGTTTTCGCGGGCGGGCTCGTAGGTGATTTCGCGCTCGAAGGCAATCAGCGCGCCGTGACCGGCCAGTTGCAATTGTTCCAGGGCGTTGATCACCGTCTCGATTACTTCGGCCTGTTGCCGGTGCGCGGTGAAAACGGGGCGGCTGCCCAGTTCGGCAAAAATGCGGCGCAACTCCGGTTGAAAGATGATCACGAGCGAGGTCAGTACGAAAATGGGAGAGAAGCTCAGGAGCTTTTCAATGACCTGCAAGTGGAGGGCGTAAGACATCAGTGAGAGCAACGCCAGCAGAAAACCAAACCCCGCCAGCACGCGGGCGCCGCGTGTTCCCCGAAACAGCTTCCACATATAGTAGATGCCCGATGTCAGGATCAGGATCTCGATGAGCGAGCGTCCGAACTCAATCACGAGGGAAACATGGTCGTGTAGATAGGTGCTCATGTTGCGTTGGCTCCACGCCCGAAGGCTCCGGCGAGTCGCGCCGTGCGCCATGCCGCGGGAACGTCGTGTACCCGCCAGATCGCCGCGCCGCGTGCCGCCGCCCAGATATGGGCCAATTCGTTTGATATCTCCAATGGCTCCGAACCGCCAATTAATTTTATGAAAGATTTTCGCGAAAGGCCCACCAGAATAGGACGTCGCAACACGCGAAAAGCTTCAAGATCTCTCAAAAGTTCCAGATTGTGGGTGAGTGTCTTGCCGAAACCGAACCCCGGATCGCAGATAATCGATTCAAGTGCGAGTCCGTTTTCCTCAGCACGCGCCAGAAACTTACTTAGAAAATCGACGACCTCCGATGAGGTGTCGATGTAAGTTGGTTTTTTTTGCATGGTGGCTGGTTGATCCAGCGCATGCATCAAGACATAACCGGCCCGATGCTGCGCGATGGTCTGCCATAATAGCGGGTCCCATCGACCGGCACTGATGTCATTGATGATCTCCGCGCCCTCTTTAAGGGTGGTGGTGGCCACGGAAGACTTCCACGTATCGACTGATAGCGGGATTTTCAAGCGGCCCTGCAATCGTCGTAGCACGGGCAATATCCGGGACAGCTCCACTTCCGCGCTGATCAATTCCGCACCGGGCCGAGTTGATTCGCCGCCGATATCGAGCAAATCCGCCCCTTGCGCTTCCAGTTCCAGAGCACGATCCAGCGCCGCTTCGGGATCGAGATACTGGCCGCCGTCCGAGAATGAGTCAGGGGTGACATTGAGAACCCCCATCACGAGCGGTCGTTCCTGCCAGTGCAGAATTCGAGTTTTTAGCTGCCACGCGTGTGCCTGCATCATTTCCAAGGTGCCATCACAACGCTGTTTTGGCTAGAGGCAGGGAATGTTTTTATGAGCTGAAACCATACGCGCACTTGAACCTGCGCGAATCTGCGCCAATGTAGCTCCTCACCATGCTGCATAGCCCGCAATTCCTCAAACTGGTCAATGACGCCAAAAGTCGCGTTAAAGAAATCTCCGTCCACGATGCCTACGTCGAAGCCAAGAAGGCTGGCGTTTATCTTGTGGATGTCCGCGAAGAAAGCGAGTGGCATGCCGGTCACGCGCCCGGCGCGGTTCATCTCGGCAAAGGCGTCATCGAGCGCGATGTCGAGCAACGCATTCCCGATACCAAGGCGCGCATCGTGGCTTATTGCGGCGGCGGTTACCGGTCCGCTTTGGTGGCCGATAGTCTTCAAAAGATGGGCTACATCAATGTGGTCTCGGTCAATGGCGGATTCAAAGGATGGCGCGAACTGGGCCTGCCCATTTCGACTGCACCCGAAGTTCCGCCGCGCAGTCCGCATGAGAAGCTTGGTGGCCTTTACCATTTGCCGCGCATGATCGACAAGGCCCGGCTTTTCCCCGCGGGCAAGTTGCCGGGATACAATTATCTCACCTTCGGCTTCGACAAGACGTTGCTCGATTTTCTCTGCCTTGAAGGCGCGATCTTCGAGCAGATCGTGACCAAAAATCCCACCGACGAAGGCGTGGTCAACGCGCTCAAGGAACATCTCGGGCCCGCGTGGCCGAGCGATCACGCCATCACCGATTTCAACAATAAGTTCGTCAATCGCAAACCCGATTCAGCTGAAAAGGCGGCCGCCTTTGAGCAACGCCGAGCGGTTTGTGCGCCGACCAAGAAGAAGGTCGAAACTTATTTTGATTTGATCGATCTGGAAGAAGATAGGTTGGTGTAGGCGAGATCAGATCTACTTTCTCGTTCCCAAACTCCATTTGGGAACGAGGAACAAGGCAGACCGAACTGATCCTTCGACAAGCTCAGGATGACTAATGCTAAATGTGAAAGTTTCGCAGAGGGTCCCAAGTTGTCCCGGTTACCCTGCAAAAAAATCCGATGTGACCGATTAATAATGGCTTTTGTCAGTAGCGTGCTAGGCCAAGGTGAATGCTGTCGCTGCGCGCACCGCTCTTTTCGTCAGCATCGCGTTCGCACTGGGATGTCTGCTTGGTCTTGATGGGATTATCACGCTACGTGCGGCGCTTGTCGTCTGGGGGCTTTCCGGTGGGCTTTGGTTGATATTTGTCCGTAAGGAAATGGCATCGGTTGCCGCCTTTTACGTCTTCACGGCCTGCGCGGGGTTGGCCTTCACCCTCCTGCTTAACGCCTCCATTTCGACGGATGATCTCCGGCGGTTGCCTGACGAAAAAACCTTCGCCACCACGCAATGGCGCGGAATGATCATCGAAGAACCGGCGGCACAGCTCTCGACGCACGTCACACGCAGATCGGTCGATCACACGGAGTTTGTCTTAAGTGTGGAAGCCTGGAGACCGACCGGCGGACGCCTTTTCGGGGCCGACATCGACGTTCCCTGGCAATCGGCGCAGGGCGATGTGAGTTGCATGCTGGTTGGTCCGGCCAAGGAACTCCAGTGCGGCGATCGCATCGAATTCGCCGCGCCGATTGAGACGGTTCCGCCCACGCTTACTCCGGGGCAACTCGATTATCGCGCGTGGGAGGCTGCGCACGGTATCTATTATCACGCGACGATCACCGCATCGGATTGGCAACGAATCGAGACCGGCTGTGGCAATTGGTGGCAGACTCTTTCCTTTCGCTTGCGTGACTGGGCTTATGATCGTCTGCAAATTGGCCTGGAGAAAGATCCGCGCACGGGCGATTTTCTGGCGGGGATGCTCATTGGGTATCGCCAGGAAATTCCTCCGGACATCGAGCAGGATTTTCGCCGGACTGGTACGCTCCACGTTTTTGCGGTTAGCGGCCAGAACATCGCGGAGATGATCGTCGTCGCCATGATTCTGCTGCAACTTTGCGGTCTCGTTCGTTGGCGTTGGGCATGGACACTCGCGCCCATCGTGCTCCTTTACTGCCTTCTTACGGGCTCGCCCTCGAGCGCAGTGCGAGCTACAGTCATGGCTCTTGCGGTTTTGCTCGCCTGGCGATTGGGGCGTCCGCTGAACGCGCTGGGCTGCTGGTCGCTCGCGTTTTTCGCCATGTTGATTTGGAATCCGGCTATCCTGATCGATCCGGGCGCGCAGCTTTCCTTCGGTGTGGTATTGGGATTGATTCTCATCGCGCCGCCACTGATGCGACTACTGGATCGTCCATTCCATCACGATCCTCTTTTGCCCCGCGACTTGCTTGTGCCCTCGCAGAGGCGCGAAGAAAAAGCATGGCGATGGATCGGTGCGCTTCTGGGCGCGTCCATTGCTGCCACGCTGGTCAGTGAACCGATCACCGCGATTGATTTCCATCAGGTCACGCCCATCTCCATTTTCGCCAACCTGGTGGTCGTGCCGCTGGCCGGATTCATCACCATCGTGGGTACGTTGAGCATAACAGCGTCGCTTTTGAGCACGACATGGGCCGCGCTGCTTAATAATGCCAACTGGCTGCTGGCCCAGTTGCTTATCCTCTTCGTTGGATACCTGGCCCATCATTCCGGAGCCTCGATCAATGTTCCTGATCTCCGCGCGATCACTTCTCCAACCCCCTCGTTCATCGTTGCCCCTCTGCAGGAGAGTGCGTGTCTTCTTGTTCGAACTCCGAAAGGCGCGTGGCTGATCAACACGGGGCGCGAAAGTCCCACGCCATCGGCCACGTGGCATCTTCTGCAGTTCTACGGCATCAATCGACTCGATGGCCTGGTCCTCGCGCAGATGAGTGGTCCTGATAACGGTGGAGCGGAGATGATCGCCCGGGATTTTCGTCCGAAGCACCTGGTTGTTCCGTGCTTGCCCAGTCGCTCGCCATTGGAAAAAACTGTGCCTGTCATGGCCGCGCTTTCGGGCGGGAAAGTTGAATTATGGCAGCAGGGACAGAGTATTGATCTCGCTCCCGGCGTTACCGTGGAGATTCTTCATCCCGCGCCGGACAGTCCCGAAACTCGCGCGGAGGATCGAGCGTTGGTGCTCCTCTTTCATGCCGAAGGACGAACGTTGCTCTGGGCTGGGAAGATCGGTTTGCAGGCGCAGATGGATATTCTCAACGCCCGTCCTGATCTCCATGCCGATGTTCTCGTCATGGGCACGGAACCACCGCCGAGCGATGCGTGGCTTCAATCGCTCCATGTTCGGTACTGGCTCCAAATTCCGCCGCGCGACCGCCAACTCAATTCCAACCGCGATGCGACTCCGGTGACAAATTCCTGCCAAGTCTGGCCGCTCGACCAGACGGGCGCGGTGGATATTCATTTCCAAGCGAGCCAGGGAACTTCCCCTCCTGTTATCGAGTTGCGACCGTGGCTGGCGGTGCCTTCGAATTGAAGCTGGTTTATTTTCTTAAGATAAAGGGGGCAATTCGCATGAGGATTCTCTATAGATAGCCGGAGCATAATCTGTATGGATAAGAAAATTGATTACGATCCCAAAGTCAGATACGGCGTTTTGGGTGTCCTGGCCGTCGTTTTGATTTATTTCATTTTCTTTCAGGGGCAGGGCACCACTTGGACCATGAATATCCCCGCCGGAACACCGCTGGTACTGGTGGCATCGGCGACCGATCAATCCAATTTCGAACATATTCCGTTGGGAGAGGAAATAAAGGTCAGTACCACGAGTCTTACCTATGGGCCGCGTCTCGATGATGTCCGTCTTCAGGTCACGGAACCGGTCAAAGTATTGAATGGAAGATTTACGGTGCTCACCCCTGGAATGATATTGGGTGCGCGCTTTGACTTGGATAAGCAGGGGAATATCGTCGTCTCACAAGTTTTCCTCCACACTAACCGGGGCTTGATTCCCGTGAAGGTCAAGTTGGAGACGGATGGCAAGCCGTTCGTGCAGATCATGGACTTCTGGGAAACGGTGGGAAGTAAGTTTTAAGCTCTTGGGTTGAATTCTCCGAAGCTTGCTTCGGCTTGAGAGATAGCCCGCGATCTCCGAGCGCGGGTCTGCTCTCCGACCGTCGCCCGGAGGTCGACGGCTACCACGGAGGGAAGGCATCCGCCGCTAGGGACAGCGGCGGCTACCACGGAGGGAAAGGCAGACCGAACTGATCCTTCGACAAGCTCAGGATGACTAATGCTAAATGTGAAAGTTCACAGAGGTCTCGATTTGCTTCGGCTTAGGTAGCTCAGGTCTGCTTTTCAATCGTCGCCCGGCGGTCGACGGCTACCTCGGAGGGAAGGCACAGCCGCCGAGCCTGCGGCTGCTACCAATTGAGGTACGACGGCTATCACAAATAGCCGTTGCTTGCGCGAAGTTCTCTGCGCTGGAGAACAGTCCTTATGCCAGCTTTTGGCCTCGCGCCACGCGAAGAATGCGGTACCAGTTATCGCGATCCAGGGTGAAGGTATCGGCTTGTGCCGCGGCTTTGATGGCCTCGGGCCGAACAGTTCCGAGAATCGGAATGATCTTGCTCGGATGACGCATCAGCCACGCCATGAGGACGGCCAGCGGCGTGACGCTGTAACCCTGCGCGATGTCGGCCAGCAGTGGGCGCAGACGCATGATGATCGCCGCCTTTGCGACGTCTTCGCCGGGGATTGGCGCTTTTTCGTCCAGCGCTGCCGCGAGTCGACCGCCCGCCAGCGGACTCCACGCAAGCGGCGTCATTTTCTTTTCCAGGCATTGATCGAGCGTGCCGTCCTCGAAGGTGTCCAGGCGTAGCAAATGAATTTCCACCTGGTTGGAGACCAGCGGGAAGGGGAGTGCTGCCTGCAACGCACTGACGAGTGAGGGCCGGAAATTGCTCACGCCGAAGTAGCGGACCTTACCCGCCTTGTGGATATCGATCAGTGCCTGCGCGATTTCATCCGGGTCGGCGAGCCAGTCCGGGCGATGCAATTGGTAGAGATCAACGCGCTCCAATTTCAGGCGCTTGAGCGATTCGTCGATCGACCAGCGGATATGCTCCCCGCTGAAATCGTAGCGATGCGGCGTGCCGGGAGGTTCGTCCTCGAATCGGATGCCACATTTGGTGGCGACGACCAATTGCTCGCGCCATTCCGGATGACGGTCGAGGGCGAGGCCGTGGATCATTTCGCAGGTCGTGTCGCCGTAGATGTCGGCGTGATCGATGAAGGTGTAGCCGGCCTCGACCGCGCTTTCCAACGATTTGATGCCGCGCTCAATCGCCGCTGCATCGACTTTATCCTTGTCCCAGGTTCCGGAGATGCGCATGGCACCGTAGCAGAGTCGTGTAACGTGAAGATCAGTTGTGCCGAGAGGAATGGTTTTCATATGGGGAGGTGATTACAAATGCATCGAGATATTTGACAGGAGCCTTGTCATGGATAGGTTGCCATGAAGAACTAAACAGAGGTTTGTGGATGGATACCATTTTGAAAAGTGAAAACATTACCGTAGAGCGCAAAAATTTTATTTTTGATCTCCGCGAAAACCCCCGGGGCCGGTTCTTGCGTATCACCGAGGATGCCAATGGTCGCCGGGATTCGATTGTCATTCCTGCGCCCGGCCTGGAGGATTTCCGTCGCGTGATCGACGCCATTATCGCCGCGGACGAACAAGCAGGAAAGCCGCTGGCCTGACGGAAATCCCGACGGACGTTTGCAAGGGTGATTGAACTCTAAAAGGTGACTTTTGCATGGGTTTCTGATTGTGTGATGATTGGGCCAACGCCCGATTATTCCATGCAAGACGAAATCATCTCCCTGAAAGAACAAATCCTGTCCGCAATTGCCGCTGCTCCCGATGCCGATGCGCTCGAAGCAGTGCGCATCCAATACCTGGCCCGAAGCGGCTCTTTGCCGGTACTCCTCGAGAAAATGGGCTCGGTGCCCAAGGAATTGCGGCCCGTTGTAGGTAAGGCGGCCAATGAGGCCAAGACTGCCGTCGCCTCTGCTTACGAGACTCGCAAAGCCGAACTAACCGCCGCTGCGGAAGCCGCCGATTTCGATCCGACCCTGCCGGGACGCTACGAAGCGCCGGGCTCGATTCATCCGGTGCTTCAGGTGCGCGACCGGGCGATCGAGATTTTTAGGCGGCTCGGTTTCGCGCTGGCCGATGGCCCTGACATCGAAAACGAGGTCTTTAATTTCGATGCGCTGAACACGCCGCTGGATCATCCGGCGCGCAATGAGCAGGACACTTTTTATCTCAAGGAAGATGGTCTCGCGCCTAGTCTCGGACTCGATGGCAAGAGCCTCGGCGGACGGCGCTTGATGCGGACGCAGACTTCCACGGTGCAGATTCACGCCATGCTCAAGCAACCGCCGCCGCTGCGGATCATCGCGCCGGGACGCTGTTTCCGCCGTGACGAAATCGATGCGACGCACGGGATGTCGTTCTTCCAGATGGAAGGGCTTGTCGTTGACGAAGGCGTGACGCTGGCCGATCTCAAGGGAACGCTCGAATATTTCTTCCGCGAATTGCTGGGAGAGGACCTCAAGTTCCGTTTCCGGCCCCACTTCTTTCCGTTCACGGAGCCGAGTTTCGAGGTCGATTGCTCGCGTACTGGCAGCCAGGTGAAGGGCCGGGAATGGCTCGAGATTTGCGGATGCGGCATGGTTGACCCGGAAGTCTTCCGACAGGTCGGCTACGACTCCGAGAAGTATACTGGTTACGCCTTCGGCTTCGGCATCGAGCGGATCGCCATCATGCGCCATGGCATTCCCGATCTGCGCTTCTTCACTGAGAATGACGTCCGCTTCCTGCGCCAGTTCAGCACGCGGATAGACGCCTAATGTAGCGGCGGTCTATGACCGTCGCTGAATTTTGACGGAATTACCAAATTTTTCCAAATTAACGGAATTGTTCGGACGTCATTTCGTTTTGAAATAAGGATTTTGCGCATCGTAACCCTCGAAACTTGCCATCATCCGGGCGATTGCCTCCTCTGACTTCCATCCTTCTCGCTTAACTTTTAGAAAGGGATTGGAGAATTTACTCACGAGTCTTCCGGTTTCTTCAAGCCAGATCAGATTTTCGCGGAAAGGACGCGCTGCATTTCTATGCAATTGAGCCAGCTCAATTTCCTCCAAGGTATTAACCAACCATGGGTCGGAAGGTCGATTGATCTTCATAACTCAATCTGTATCGGCAAAATACAGGACGATTTAAGAAGAAAATTACAAAAGCTGCTTGTCCGCCACGAGCCGCATTCAAACTATGCGAAGATCGGCATCGTCGGGAACTGCTTGCCTAGGATGGGGAGGGAGTTGGTCTTCATCCAGTCCTGGAGGATGCTGGCGTAGATGCTGCGGAAGTCGGTGTTGTACTGGATGTCGCCGTCTTTGAGGTCGGCGGGGGCGAGGCTGGGCTCCGCGCCGAGGAGACCGGACTTGATCTTGGAACCGACGAGGAACATCGGGGCGGCGGCGCCATGATCGGTGCCGCGGCTGCCGTTTTCCGTGACGCGACGACCGAACTCGCTGAAGGTCATGACCATCACGCGATCGAACTCGCCCATGGCGGTGAGGTCATCCGTGAAGGCCTTGACGGCGTCGCCCAATTCCTTGAGGCGTCCATCCTGACCCTGGCGCTGATTCGTATGGGTATCATAGCCGCCTTGCGAGACGTAGAAAACGCGTGTCGGCAAACCGCCCGCGATGAGGCGCGCGACCAACTGCAGATTCTTGCCCAATCCAGATTTGGGATAGGTCGCGTTGTTCGGGGTCTTCCCCGCAATGGCGCGAATTTTGTCCGAGCTGACTTGCGCATCCATGGAGGTGCGTTCGAGGAAATCGAGCGAACTCTGGCCGTTCGGAAGCGTCACCGTTCCCGAGACCATGCTGACGCTGTCGCCGGAATTGGAGCTGGGCGCGAGGTCGTCCGGATTCGGCGTATACATGTTCCGATACGCGGTTTCCTCGTCGTCATGAACGCCCGCGCCCATGAAGCGGTAGCTGTCCGGATTCTCAAGGCTGATGCCGGTCGGCATATGCGAAGAGAAAGCCTGCGGCAGGCGTGGCCCGATGTTGATTGCGACGGTGGGATCGCAACCCTGACAGGCGTTGTCGAAATAGCGTCCCAGCCAGCCATCACTGAGATATTTGTCCTCGTCGCTGGCGGTCTGCCAGATTTCGGTGGCGCGAAAGTGACTGCGGTTGGGATTGGGATAACCGACGCCGCTGACGACGGAGAGATGTCCCGCATCGAACAGGCTTTTGAAGCCGTCGAGATTGGGATTCAGGCCGAGCGTGTCGTTCAACGTCAGCACTTGGTTGGCCGGGATGCCAATGGTGGGGCGCGCCTTGTAATAGAAATCGTTGGTATAGGGAACAACCGCATTGAGACCGTCGTTGCCGCCTGCGAGCTGGATGAGCACGAGAATCGGGCCGTCTTTGCCGGTGGTGACCTGGGTGAGCGCCCCGTCCGCCTGGGCATGCAGGGCGGAGAACGTCTGCGCGACGAAGCTTGGGACCGTCCAGCTAAGCGCACCGCCGAGGAGCGTGGTGCGGAGGAAATCGCGGCGAGTGGTGAAGAGTGGATTGTTCATAAGAGGCCTCTAGGTTAACTGATACTCGGGCGTGCACATGATCAGCCGGATGGCCTTGCGGACATCGGCTTCTTCGATGGGGGATCGGGTCTTCAGGAAATCGTGGAGCGGTTCGAGGCGTTGCGGCTTGAGTTCGGCATTGAGGAAGCGCGCCTGCAGGGCATTCAGGAAACTGTCCGTGCTGCTGAGATCAATGGTGTTGAACAGTGAGCTGACATTGGTCGGGGCCGTCTCCATCAGGCCATCATGGGCCGTGCTGCTCAAAACACCTCTCATCTGGCCGTCGAGACTGGGCAGGGGCACGCGATCACCTTCGACCAGAGCGGCGGCAAAGTTGTCGCGATTGAGGAGATTGTTGGTCGTGATCCAGGCAATGCCGCCATCCCAGCCCTTGACATTCGGCGGCTGGAATAACTCCTGCCCGAGCAGGGAAAGCATGACCAGGCTCATCGGTTGAGTCGGCAGGGGAGCTTGAAGTTGATGTGTGGCGGCAATGAGCCATTGCACGGGGCTCTTGATCTGGGCGCGGATGACGTCGGGCGCGTAAAATTCCTGCGAGCGGAAAATCGTGCGCATCAGTTGCTTGGTATCGAGATTTTGCTTTTGATATTGCACTGCCAGGGCATCAATGATCGGTTGGGGCGGTTGGTCCTGAACGAAGAACCGCCAAATCTTGCTCGAGATGAACTTGGCGCATTGCGGCTGGGCGCAGATCATGTTGAGGACATCCTCGCCGCTAAAGTTGCCGGTCTGGCCAAAGACGGTCTTCGGGCCGTCGTCGTGGTTGCCGCGATGATACTCGAAGCGCATCTGGTCGTGGTCGAGGCCCCAGCCGGTGTAGGCCTTGGCTGCCTGTTGGATGTCTTGCTCGGTGTAATGGCCTTCTCCGAGCGTGAAGAGTTCCATTACTTCGCGGGCGAAGTTCTCGTTGGGGTGGCTCTTGTTGCTGTTGGCGCCGTCGAGATAGCGAAGCATCGCCGGATCCTCCGACACGGCGATGAGGAGCTGGTTGAAATTGCTGACGGCATTTTGGCGCAGGGTCTCGTTTTGCAGCCAAAGGAAATAGGGCATCCGGACTTTCTCAAAGCTGGTGGCAAAATGGCCATGCCAGAAAAGAGTCATCTTTTCCTGGAACGGACGCGGCCCAAGAGCCATGCGGCGCAACCACCAGTAGCGGAGATCGGCCATCTGCGCATTGGTCTCGATATTTTGCTGACTCGCAAGTTGCCGCCTGGTTTCCGGGTCGGCGGCCTTTTGGATGGCCTGACGCTTGGTAATCAAATCCGGGTCGGGGTGGGCCCAGTCGGGGGGAGGGGTGGGATCGTTGATTTTATCGTAATCCACAAACCAGGAGACGGCGCGATCCAGCCCCATCTGATGCAGATTCTCGATGTCCTGCGGACTACCGCCAAAACCGGCCCGGTTGACCAAGTGGGCGGCGGTAGTGGTATTCCACTGGGAGGCAGGCAGCGGTTCCAACATATCTAAAGTGTTAAACCATCGGAAGGGGAGAGAGTTGCGGAAAATCTCTTGAAGCGGGAGGACTTTCCGCGTGTCTTGAGTTTGCCAGAAAAGATGCTGTATTTCAATGGCTTCCTTGGGATTGCTATAATCCCTTGGCTGATTGTCTATGGGGTTGTCTTAGACGTCGGTATCGTGCGATTATCGCTGCCATGACGAGGTCGCAAGTTACTCTCGATAAAAAGGGGCGGATAACTATTCCCAAGCATTTACGGGAGAAATTTAAGCTCTGCCAAATGAGTCTTTTTGAAGGAGGTGTTGTTTTGCATCCAGTGCGGAAGGACGCTTCGGCCAAGAAGGAATGAGATACTGGAGGGGCATTGAAGTGTTGATTCCTCTCGTTCCCAAGTTGTACTTGGGAACGCACTAGTCGGCGAAGCTGTGCTTCCTCATACTCCCGCCATGCGGAGCCGTTACCGCGCGCATGAACCTCATGCCGCTTACTTCGTTACCTCGACGGTGGTCGCTTGGCTGCCCATCTTCACCACGGCGGCGCGATGCGACATTTTGATTGAATCACTCGAGTATTGCCGTCTGCAGAAAGGGCTCAAAATTTACGCGTGGGTCGTTCTCGACAATCACTTCCATGCGATTCTGTCAGCGCCTTCTTTGCCTCGCGTCCTGGCCGATTTCAAGCGGTATACCGCGCAGCGAGTTTTAGAGCGACTCGAGAAGGAAAACGTGGAGTGGCTATTGAATCAATTCCAGTATTTCCGCGCGAAACACAAGACTGAGAGTACGCGTCAAGTTTGGCAGGAAGGCTCGCATCCGCAGGAAATCATGGATGACGAGATGATGCTGCAGAAGTTGGACTATATTCACCACAACCCCGTTAAGCGTGGGTTGGTTGCGACGGCTGAGCACTGGCGCTACTCGTCAGCGCATGAGAGGTGCTTGGGCGCGGCATCTGTACTACGCTGTGATCCGTGGAAGTAAGAAGCAGCGAAGCTGCGCGGACAAGTGCGTTCCCAAGTGCAACTTGGGAACGAGGGAAGGCATAGCGGGCTATTAGTAATAGAGGCCCTTGAAGGACTTCGGATCTTGCATGGGATAGTCTTTGCCAACTTTGGATGTAACGCCGTAAGTTGTCTGAAGGTTGATGGAGATATCTATCAATGATTGGCAGAGTGCCTTTATTTCCCGTCCGAGTGACTGATGCTCTGCAAAAGACATAGGTTGTTTTCGTGAGGTTCAGAAGCGACAAACATGATTTACTCTTAAGTCGGAAAGGCTAACTGCCAAACTGCTTTTCCAAACTCCAGACGAGGCGGCCATCGACGATGGTGTGGGTGGCGCGGGCGGGGAGGTCCCAGTTGTTGAAGGGGGTGTTGCGGCTTAGAGAGTGGAACTTGGCTGCGTCTACTTTCCAAGGGTGCTTGGGATCGATGAGCGTGATGTCGGCGGGAGCGCCGGGGGCGAGGGTGCCGCGATCGAGCTTGAGTAGGCGCGCGGGATTGATGGTGAGTTTGGCGAGCATTTGTGGCCAGTCGAGGACGTGGCCTTCGATGAGAATCTTGGCGAAGATGCCGAGTTCCGTTTCTAGGCCGACGATGCCGAAGGGTGCGTCGGCGAATTCGACTTCTTTTTCGTAGGAGGCGTGCGGGGCGTGATCGCTGGCGAGAATCTCGATGGTGTCGTCGGCGAGGCCGGCGAGCAGTGCGTCCTGGTCGCTCTTTTCTCGTAGCGGCGGGTTCATCTTGAAGTTGGTGTTGTAGCCTTCAATGGACGCGTCGGTGAGGGCGATGTGATGTGGCATCGCCTCGGCGGAAATCTTGATGTTGCGACTTTTGGCTTCGCGGACGAGTCGCACCGAATGGGCGCTGGATAGGTGCTGGACGTGGATGCGCGCGCCGGTCAATTCCGAGAGGAGAATGTTACGCGCGACGATCATGTCTTCCGCGATGCGCGGCCAGCCGGGCAGGCCGAGCACTGTGCTCCAGTAGCCTTCGTGCATGACGCCGCCGGCGGAGAGTTCGTAATCCTGACAATGGTCGAGGGTGAGGAGGTCGAACATCCGCGCGTAATCGAGCGCCCGGCGCATGACTTCGTTGTTCTGGACGCAGTGGCCGTCGTCAGTTATCGCGATGACGCCAGCCTTGTAGAGCGAGCCAATGGGCGCGAGTTGCTCGCCCTTCATGCCGACGGTGATGCAGCCGCTGACGAAGACATTCACGCAGGCGGTTTCGTGCGCGCGCTGGCGCATGAGAGCAATCGTATTCGGACCGTCCGCAGGCGGGTTGGTGTTGGGCATTGCGAGGATGCTGGTGAATCCGCCCGCCGCCGCTGCGCGCGCGCCGGTGGCGATGGTTTCTTTCTGGCCGCCGCCCGGTTCGCGCAAGTGGACGTGCATGTCGATCAAGCCGGGCGAAACGATGAGGCCCTTGGCGTCGATGACAGGGAAAGTGGAATCCCCCTCCGGGACAGCGGTGCTTTCGGCGATCCGTCCATCGATGACGAGGAGGTCGCCGACTTCATCGCGGCCCGAGGCGGGATCGATGATCCTTCCACCGCGAATGAAAAGGGAGGAGGGTTGGTCGGGTGAAACGGAACGGGACGACGGTAGCGGAGTCACTGCCGCGAGCTTAAACTGAACGGCTTCTTCGACAAGCTTAGGATGAGGGGAGGGGAAATTTTGACGGAATTAACGGAATTACGGAATTTTTTAACAGGAAGACATGAAGGCAGGAAATACAGAAGGGGGGATTTCTGACAAGATTAACAGGATTGGGAAGAAGGAAGGCAGGAGAGCTGATAAAGCACGCGAGGAGACGGATTCCCGCGTGCTTCCATGGCTGATTCGAAAAGGAATTAGTTGCCGGGAGGTGGGGGCGGTTTACTGCCGCTGGTTCCGGCACTTCCCGAGCCACCAGGACTTCCGGGACCGCCCGGGCCATCCGGATGCTGTTTGTGGGCTGCATCCATTTTGGCGAGGAGAGGTGCAACTTTGGGGTCCATTTTGACCATGGCGGCGTTGATTTTATCCTGAAGCGCCTTCATCTGATCGGCCAGATCGGGATTTGCGTCAAGTACGGCTTTTCGATCTGCCATGAGTTCTTGACGTTCTTCAGGAGTAAGGCCGCCCATGTGTCCGCCGGGCCCCGGACCACCATCGGCGGAGTGAGGAGGTTTATCAGTTGAGTTGGTGCCACCTGCGCTCTGGGCGAGGGCTGGCATGGCGAGAAAAGTTCCGAGGGCGAGGAGCGGAAGAATTATTTTCATGTACAGATTAAGACACCGAATAACCTCAATGGTTTCAATTTTTATTAGGCGCCCTTGCATACGTCGCGGCTGGACAATTTCCCAATGTTCGCCATAAACACACCCCTCATGAGTAAACAAAAGCGTGGCGCGATTTTCGACTGGGATGGCGTGATTATCAATTCCGCCGCCCATCATGAGGAAAGCTGGGAGCGGTTGGCGAAGGAAGTGGACAAGCCTCTGCCGCTGGACCATTTCAAACGCGGGTTCGGCATGAAGAACGAGGTGATCTTTCCCGAGCTTCTACGCTGGACGGTCGAGCCCGTGGAGATACGCACCCTGTCGCTGCGCAAGGAAGCGATTTATCGCGAGGTTGTGCAGGAGCGCGGCATCACGGCGCTTCCCGGCGTGAAGGAATGGTTGCAGACGCTGCGCGATGCCGATATCCCATGCGTCATTGGCTCATCCACGCATCGCGAAAATATCATCACTACGCTCGACCGGTTGGGGCTGTCCTCATTCTTTTCGGACATGGTCACATCCGAGGACGTGACGCGGGGAAAGCCTGATCCGGAAGTCTTTCTCACCGCCGCGGCGCGGATCGGGGTTAGTTCCGAACACGGCGTTGTTTTCGAGGACGCGCTGGTCGGAATTGCCGCTGCGCAGGCGGCGAAAATGCGGGTGGTGGGGGTGGCCACGACCGAGCCGCGGGAAAAGCTGGCCCACGCCAATTGGGTGGTGGACCGTCTTGATGAGTTGAATGTGGCAGAACTTTGGCCAAGATAAGTCATGCGACGGGATATTAATTGGACGACAAGGCGCGACGACGGTTCGCGTTACGAAGTGCGGGTGACCTGGTTTTCCGGGACTTTCAAGCTGCAGTTCAAGGAGCGGGGCGCAGATCGTTGGGAATACGATCGCAAGCCTTCGGCTGAGGACTGGGAAACTTTTCTTGATGCCATCGAACGGCGCTACACGCGCAAAACGGCGACGCTTAAGGAACTCGAGGAAGCGCGACGGATGGTGAAGGCGGGGATGCCTGTCGATGTGGAGGACGGCGATTCCACGTAGCCGCCGCCGTAGCTACCTCTGCGAAAGTCGTTCTTCAAGCAATCCGTCATCTTGAGCTTGTCGCACACATGTGTGGCAAGATCAGTTCTGTACGTCGGAGAAAAGGCAGACCGAACTGATCCTTCGACAAGCTCAGGATGACTAATGCTAAATGTGAGAGTTTTGCAGAGGTCTCCCGTAAGGCGGTGGGCTACGCTCTTACGAGCGCGGCTACAAACCGCTAGGCTGCCGCAGCGTATGTTCGCAGGATGCTCACGACGACGCCCTGAATGTCGAGCTTCTCCACGGGTTCCAGATTCGGATAGTTTTCGTTTTCGGCCTTGAGATAGACGCGGCCGTTTTCCTTGATGAGCCGCTTGAGCGTATTTTCGCCATCGATCAGGGCGGCGACGATGTCGCCATGGCGCGCTTCCTTTTGTTCGAGGACGACGATGTCGCCGGAAAAAATGCCCGCGTCGATCATGCTGTCTCCCCGCACGCGCACGGCAAAGGCGCGCTGGGTATTGGAGATGCCGAGTGTCGTGGGAATAAAGCGCAAGGTTTCGGGAGCTTCGCTGCCGTCAAACTGATCGGGAAGGCCTGCCGGGATGGAAGCGAAGAGAGGCAATTGGATGCCGGGGGAAGCAGCGCGCGGCTTGGTCAGGTGAATACCCCGGGAATGAGCCTGCCGGATGATCAGTCGCGCCTCTTCCAGCTTTTCCAGAATGTAGGAAACGGCGCGAGGACTCTTGAAACCGCAGTGATCCTGAATTTCGCGGATGGTGGGCGGTCGCTGATTCTCGCTCTGATATTGTTCGACAAAGGAGAGAACCATTTGCTGGCTGTTGCTGTGACGCATAATACCTTCGTATAACAAGGGCGAGGTTATGTCAAAAGAAATCGCTATACATGTGAATGATTTTCTATGGTTTTACCGTAGAAACAAAAGGGAGCCATCCCAACTGTATTGAAATTCATTGCCACCGCGCTTGATGCCATCACGCCTGACCTCCATGCTGGAGTAAGCTCTTAACCAGCTCATCATGGATCGCCTTGTTTCAATTCCGCGGGAAGCGCTCGCCGCGTTGCTGAAAGCCTCAGGCTCTCCTCTCACACTGGAAGCTTACCTGAACTCTCTTCGGGAATTCGATGGATATGAAAAATACGCCAGTCGCCAAACTGCGGCGACGTGGAGCAAATACTTTATCCAGATTGCCGCGATTGTCTCCGGGTTGGCGATCTGTATACCTGCTAACTTTGGTTTTGAAGGCGTTCTCGTCACTGTGATTCTGGCGGGAATTACTTTTTTTGAATTTCGCGTCTATCGTGCTTTTCGGGATCGAAAACCCGAAGCTCCCACGCTTGGTTTTCGTAATCAGTCGGCTTTTGCGACCTTCATTTTGATTTATTGTTTATACCACGCTTTTGCTCCAATGCAGATTCAGGTTCCCGGTGAACTTCGTGAATATATGGATCCTGATATAGGCCCGCTGATCCGCACCGTTACCATTGCGACTTATCTTATCATTGGAGTTGTCGGGGGCATTTCTCAATTTGGCCTGGCTTGGTATTACTGGGCAGCTCGCGTGAAGGAAAAAGCCTGAAGACCTCGCCTTCGCATTACGTTCAGCTCCAGTCGGTGGAGGATTCATGGCCGGAGGGGCTTTTGGTCCTCATGTATCATTTGGTTGGCGTGCCTCCTCTTTTTCATCGCCTGCGCGGCCTCTACGTCACGCCCCGACATCTGGCCTGGCAGCTTCGCGAACTGCAGGCAACTCCAGACATCCATTTCTCAACCCTCGGGGAATGGAACCGACTGCGCCCGTCCGGTCGCCACGTGGAGATTACTTTTGACGATGCCTATCGCAATCTTTTCGTGAACGGACTTCCGGTTCTGCAGAAAGCAGGCGTGCGCGCCATCACCTATGTCGTCACTTCACTCATTGGAAAATCGAACGAATGGGACCAGGTCGGAGGAGCCCGTCGCGAGCCGCTCATGGATCGTACCCAGCTTGCCGAATGGATTGCCGCTGGTCATGAAATCGGTTCTCACGGTCTCACGCATCGATCTCTCACCGCGCTTTCCCGGGATGAAGCGCGCCAGGAAATCACCGACAGCAAACATCGGCTGGAGGATTTTTTTGGTCAACCGATCCGCCATTTTTGTTATCCTTACGGTGATTGGAACGAAGCCATTCGGGACATGGTTCAGGAAGCCGGTTACGAAACGGCCACCAGCACTATCGCCGGGTTAAACATCGCGACGACTGATGCTTTTGCTCTCCGCCGATTTCTGGCCCGTCATCAACGGCCCTATTTGGCTGCGCTCACCCGGTTGTAGAGGTAATTTCAGCGCACGCGCATTACGCTTCATTGAGGCAAAACATTTCGAATGGCTTGGTTGTGATCAATATCTTAACCCAGTTTACTCCAACTCGTCACTTGTTTGGCACACAGACACTGTTGGTTGGTGGTGGGCCATCATGTCTGACACCACGACCATCCAATCAGAATCGACCACCAAAGTTCTTTCTCACCCTAATGGGAAAGAGTTGGCAGGAGTAATTGAGAATAAAGTCAGTCGCCTGTATTCCACCCTGGAGCATTTGCCGGGTTCCGCCACCAACCTCAGCGTTGATACCACCGGCGAAGAGTTGGGACGGCTCTTTACCCAGCAGCCCGATTTGCCCGGCGTCATTCTTTTTGATGAAAGCCGTTTTACCGGCGTCATCTCACAGGCCCATTATTACAAGTGCATCAGCCGCGCCTTCGGAAGGGAAATCTACCATCGCCGTCCTTCGGTCATCATGCTGGCTGAGATAACGGTTGAGCCTTTGATGTTGTTTTCCGACTGCACGATTGAATCCGCCGTCGTGCAGTGTCTGGGGCGTCCGGCGGATTTCGTCTACGAGCCCTTCCTTGTCCACAATCGGAAATCGGATCAATACCGTCTCTGCGCATTTCAGATGCTGCTCCTGGCTTCATCCCAACTTGCCGCCTTGCGCAGCCAGCAGATGGAACAGATCCTTAATTCCGTCACGGATGGCTTGCTGGTCATCGATAAAAATTTTCGCATCGGCGGGGAGTACTCCAAGGTTGTCGGAAAAATCTTTGAGCGCACCGACCTGGGTGATGCCTCCCTGCCTGAAGTCCTGCAGCCCCTGCTCGATGCCGTCACTTACGAGCAACTCCATGATTATCTCAAGATTCTCTTCGATCCCAAACTGATCGACCGCCTCATCAAGCCGATCAACCCGGCGAAACAAATTTCGGCTCGCTTTCCCTCGAAAGGGCTTCAGCAGGAGAAGCGGGTCAAGCATTTCGCCGTCAACTTCGAACGCATCCGGATCCAGAGCGAAATTTCGCAGGTCCTCGTTCGCATCGAAGATATCACCCAGCGCATGGATCTCGCCCAGGAACTGGAACGGCAGGAAGCCGCCGCGGAGGAGAAACTCCATCTCGTCATGCAAATCCTGCAAGTCGAGCCGGATGCCTTGAATCGATTCCTGGCCCGCTTCGACGACGCTCTTTCCGTCATCGCAAAGATGTTCGAGTTTCCGGAGTTCACTCCACCTCCGTCCGACACCATCCACGTACTCTTTCGTCATGTCCACACCCTCAAGGGGGAGGCGGCGCTTTTGCGATTCACCTCTTACGAGCGAACCCTGCATAAGCTTGAAGATCGCCTCGAAAAAATGCGTTCGAAGTCTCAACTGGAAGCAGACGATCTTGCCTCCATCGGATTTTGCCGGGAAACCCTGCAAACGCTGGTCGACCAGGTCCGCGAAGCCCTTGACCAGTTAAAGTCTCTCGGCGCGGGCGCCCGGCTTCAGGTCCAAACGCCTTCGCCATCCGGCGCTCCCCAGGCTGGCAATATCATCGAAACTCTTTCCCGCTTGATCTCCGATCTCAGCGCGCGTCTTGGCAAACCGACGGCTTTCCACACAGCCGTCAAGAGCAGCGATTTCCCCGAACAGCACACGGAAGTCCTGCATGAAATCCTCATTCACCTTGCTCGTAACTCGATGGTTCACGGAATTGAATCGATCCAAGAACGCACCACGCGGGGCAAGAATCCCCACGGCCTCATTCAGCTCGACCTGAAATCGCACCCCGAATTCTACGAGATTGTTTTTCAGGACGACGGTCGGGGCTTGGACTACGACAAAATCCGGATTCGCGTCGCACAACTGGGATGGATCCTCAAGTCAGAAGATGAATTGCGCTCAGCCATTTTTGAGCCCGGATTTTCCACGGCGGAAAAAGTCACCGACCTCGCCGGTCGCGGCGTTGGTCTCGATATCATTCGTCACATCCTGCAGAAAGCGGGTGGCCGCATCGTGCCTTATTCCGAGCCTGGCGTTTATTGTGCCTTCCAAATTCTGCTCCCCAAAACCCCACATTCGCCATCCGCATGAAACTGCTCATCGTTGACGATTCCCTCATTGTCCGCAACGCCATCGAGCGCAATGTCAGTCATGCCGAGATCTCGGAGATATTTCAGGCCGAGAACGGAGTCGCGGCGTTGCAGATCTTTTTTGAGCAACAACCCGAACTCGTGACCATGGATCTCACCATGCCTCACCTCGACGGAGTCGCCTGCCTTCGGGAAATTCAAAACAGTGGGGCAACGGCCTCTATTCTCGTCATCTCCGCGATCAATAGTCATCGCACTGCCATGGAGGCCGTTGCCCGTGGCGCCTGCGGCTTTCTCGTCAAGCCCTTCACTGGGCCAGAACTGGTTGAAGCCTTGAACGACTTGATCCTCCATGCCCGGGAGAACGGAGCCCGCCCATGAGTCGTAGCTCCACCATTCTGTTCATTGAGGAACATCCCATCGTCTCCGAATGGATCCGCAGTTTCATCGCGACACACAAACCTCTCTGCAGAATCCTTACCGTCGATAGTCATGAGCAGGCTCTCTCCACTCTCAGGCAGGAACCGATTCATCTGGTCATTACGGATCTCGAATCCTCTTCGCAGCAGGTAACCTTCGCCTTCCTGGCCGTCCTGAACGGTTGGAACCCTCCCATTCCCATCATCGCGCTCAGTGATACTCCCGTCGAAGAGCTTCCGGCCATGGCCGGTGGCATTACCGTCCTGCATAAACCGGTCGATTTCGAAGTCCTCCTGGAATTGATCGACACCATGACCCTTGCCGCCCAGGAAAGCGTTCTCAACGGCATCTCGCTCGAACATTTCCTGCAAATGATCGAGCAGGAACGCAAAACATGCACCCTGCGCATCATTTCCGGTTACCAGGTGGGCTCTCTCTACATTAACGGGGGACGTCTGATCGACGCGAAAACCGGGGCCTTGCGCGAAAAAAAAGCAGCGCTCGCCATTCTCGCGTGGCCCAACTGCACCATCAATCTCACCGAAAAGTGCCCCGTCGAACCGGTCATGAATCTTTCCATCCATTCTCTTCTCGTCGAGTGGTGCATCGTCCGGGACGAAAGCAGCCGTAACCCATCACCGCTTGAGGCGGCCTGATTTTTCATATTATGAATGCCGATCAACTAAAGATATTTCAAAACATCACACTCACCTATTTTGCCAAGATGGCCTCGAAAGAGGAGCTCCCTGTCTTGGAGGAAGCCTATCTGCAATTCGAGTCCCCCGTGCTTCTGGACTACACGAGTCTCGTTCACATCAGCGGCTCGTATGAAGGCTGTCTTTATATCACTACCACGACCGGAGTGCTTGAAGTGTTGCTCAGCCAGCATGGAGAGAAGGAAGTCAACGATATCACCCGCCTCGACATGTGCCGGGAGCTTTCCAATGTTCTTGCCGGTAATGCCAGCCGCGCTTTCGGTGCCGACTGGACCATCTCCGTTCCGCAAAGTGTCACCGCTGATAAAATTTCCACCCTCAATCTTCCGCCATCGACGTTTATCATGCCGTTTCTCTGGAAGGGGATAAAATCCTTCCTGGTCGTGGGGCTGCAAACCAAAGGACAGAGCTGATATGAACAACACCAAGATTTATCAAAACACCTGGCCGCTTCAGCAACTGCCAGCCACCATGAAGCTTTCCAACCTGGAGTGGCGCTTCCTGCTTTGCGCGGACGGCAAAGCGACAGTCGACCAAATTCAGCGACGCCTGGGGGTATCGGAAAAGGAACGGGATTACATTCTTTCCCGGCTGTGCGGAAGCAATCTCCTGACGGAAAGCATCGTCTCGTTGGAGGAGTTTGCGAAAACCACCGTCGATATCGCCGCGCCCGTGTCGGAGCCGCAAACCTTTATCGAATATCTCAAGTCAACCGAATCTCCTGGATCATCCACGGAAAAAAATATGCCCGCCTTCAGTCCGCTCCAAAAGCCAGCCGCAGCCCCGTCAACCGCACGCGCCATGAGCCTTCAATCCGTCATTCAATTCATCCTCAACCAAAATCCCGATCCGACCGCAGGCCACCTCGCCACTTATCAGGTTTTCATGGGCATCGATACCCAGTTGCTCAAGCGAAACGGCATCACCTCGTTGCGTTTTCAGGATGACCGGCTCATTACCGATCCCGAATTGCAGACCGCCATAACCGACAACATCCAGAAAGTCCTCAAGATCACCTGTCCCGAAGACGTGTTCGTCGCATCGCCTCCTGGTCGGTGAAAAATAAAGGCGCTCGCGAAATCCCGGTCAACGATAAGTTTGGGGATCGGGAATAGTTGTCTTTTGCGGGGCTGGTTCGGGAAAGGGACTGGGCTCCAGGTCACTCGGCCTGGAGACTCCGTTGATGCTTTCATTAACGGAGGACTCGCATCCAGATAACAGCACGACAAGTATCAAAAGGAGAACCTTGTTCATTTTTGGAACGATTTTAGCCAGTGGCCGGGACAGTTTATTTATTTATGATCGGGATGGCAATACGCGGATCAATGTCGTAGAAGTGCGCATCTTGGCGGAAAAATGGGTTGGGGGCGCATTCGCGTCAAACCGATTTCCACAGATTGGCATTAGCGGATGAAATTTACGTCAAGCGAGTTGTAGAGGGGTGACCTATTCTTAGCTGGCATTGTCAAAATCACCATATATGCTTTGACGAGCGCGCTAAAATGACTGGTAAATTGGCCGCAGACGAATTATGCCACTTACCGTGTACGAAGAAGCTCTCGCCGGTTTAAGCACAAATGCGCAGCAAATTCGAGATGCATTCTCCGCCTGGACATCCGATAGCAGGCTTAGCCAAGTTAGTTGCAACGTCGCGAATGAAACTGCTCTTGAGCCCTCTCATTTCACAGCTCTATTACTTACTTTTGCCTCGAAACTGACAAGTAGTGGCACATCGAAAGACGCTTGGATTGCGGCTTGTCGAGAACACAAATTTAAAGGGCGCGTAATTCCGAGCGAAAATTGTCCTTTGATTCTCGGTCGTGCGAAAGGTTTGGAACATCATGCGGATGCGGTTGAAAAAGCTTCTAAGGGTAGCTTAACTAAACAAGAGGCCAAGAAGTGGCTCCTTAAATATTCAGGTTCTCACAGTTTGGCATGGTTCGAACCTTTTCTTCGTGATGCTCTCTTGGGTAACTTTCTGGTTTGGGCTACATTTAACCCCGATAATCATCGAACCAATCCGTTTGATAGGTTGCCCCAAGCTCGCGAGGAAATATACACAGCGCTTGGCTTGGGAGACTTTAGAGCTGATGACGCATTAATCGTTCTCATTTGGAGTCATCTCGATACTGATTCACCTCCCCTTCACCGCCCCACCATTGCAGATGCCGAAGATTTCCCCTTCTATCGCCCGTGTACTGATATCGCTGCCGCTTGGGGACTGACTGAGCCTCTATCAAGAAGTAGTGGATTACAGCCACAGCCCGAAGTGGTGATGCCTCAAAAAACTAGTAAGGGCTTGCAGCTTCCTTTTCGCATTTTCTAAGCTTAAACTAACCCGCCATTAATATGCCAATGTCCCTGAATGATCTAACACATGACGATGTCCGCGCTTGGCTGGACAGGGCATTGCACGGTCAAGAGCCGTTGCCCAAGCTAACACAAGATGAGCCCGCGCACCTTGGCATTTTACGATTAGAAAAGAGTTTAATGCCTAGAGCCAGCGAGGCATTAAGGGATGCCTGTCTTAATTTGGTTCGTCGATTTTGCGTAAATGGAAGCGGAGAAACAATTTATTCGGAAGAACTTTTCTCACTTACATCTGCATTCAAGCTTCCTGAAGCTGTTCAGTTACTGGCACAGGCGAGCCATAGATTTCCTGAGTGGCACGGAACTCCTCTTGAGGTCCGTCTCGCTGTATTGGCTATGCTCGTTGATACGCCTCCACCTCAGTCAGTTGACTTCTGGATTTCAATTCTTAGGCAGGACAAGGAAAACTACGCTAGCTTGGCGCTCTCCGGCGTGCTTTCAACTAATCTCAGGCACGCAATTAGCCTGCTTCCAGAAATGCCAAATAACGAACGTGCTGGAAGTGCCTCCGTTCTTAAACTCGATCTTGCGTGCGATGATCTACGATCAAAGAAAAAAACCGAATTCATTCACGAGATAAGCAATGTTTTATCACGATGCGGGGAACGATTTCGTTTGCCAGTAGCGGCATGGGTTGCATCTAAAGAAGCTCCCTCGAATATCAGTGAAAATTCCCAATCTCTTGTAATCGCGCTACAAGAGTTCCTGGGCATAGAATCTTCGCCGAGAACCCGTACGCCCAAACTCTGTCACTGCTTAGGGTCTTGAGATATGATCCAAGAAAAGCCAAAAGCCTCATTTGTGACTTTTTACTCCTTTAAGGGAGGCGTCGGACGAAGTATGGCTTTGATCAATACTGCAGGTAATTTAGCCGGACGAGGCTTTCGAGTATTGGTTGTTGACCTCGATTTGGAAGCTCCGGGACTATCATATCTCAATCCAGATGCACCCGATCCCTCTTTATCAAATGAAAAGCAGAAAGAGCTTTTTTTCCAACTTGGATTTGTGGATTTACTAAGTGATGCGAAAACACGAGGAAAAGAAGCGGACTTGTTCGCATTATCCGCCGGTGACCTTGCAAGTCGATATACTCAGACGTACCACCTTCCGAAAGAACTTCGTGAATTTCCGGATGGATCTTTACAAATTATGCCCGCTGGAAAGTTTGATGGGAGTTATGCTCAACGGTTCGATGCTCTCAATCTGCGGGAACTATATCAGGAGGGAACAGGCGAACCGCTAATCCGTGCCTTCAAGAAGAAATTAGCAGAAGCAGATTTGTATGACTATGTATTGGTGGATAGCCGAACTGGATTTTCGGATGAAGCAGGTATATGTACCAGAGACTTAGCAGATTACCTAGTAATTCTCAGCGGATTGAACCGACAGAATGTCGAGGGCACTTCGGAATTTCTGAAAGCGTTACGTATCGCAAAAGGAGAAAAGGAAGCCAATTTTACGATCATTCTTAGCCCGGTCCCAAATGGAGAGGATGCTTTGCTCGATGAACGAGAAAAAATGGCCAAACAAACCTTTGAGCGAGCATGGGGTGGCCATATCGATCTTTCATTGCAGATTCCATACCATCCACAGCTTGCGCTCACAGAGGAGCCTCATATTTTTAGGCGTCGACGCGGGCATTTATTTGACGCTTATCGTGCAATCGAACGACACCTTCTTGCAGCATTGGGTCATGATGCGTGGCATTTACAATCAGAGACCCTTGAATTGCTTAGGTCTAAAGCTTACCTCGCAGCCTTGCGAAACCTTTGGCAAATGGTTCGGCTAGATGGCGGTGGAGAAGCTTTATCGAATCTATCGATTGAAATAACTGTAGAGGCTAGACGAGCCAAACGATCAAAAACGATTGATGAGGGGAATAAAGAGGAGAGCTTGTTAAGCACTATACTTAAGGACGACCTAGGACGCAAAGTGGTTGAGTTTATAATTGAACACTTACGTTGGAGCGAGCGTGAATGGGGGGGCAGACATTTTCTTGATCACTTGATACGGAGTGACAAACACCTAGCGAAAAATCTCTTTAACAGATTCTTGAAAGCTGCCCCTGACAATCCTGATCTTTTATTTAGCTATGCTAGTTTTCAAGAAATACAATATGCCAATTTCGACGAAGCAGATTTGTCTTTCAAAAGGGCAATTGAGATAGGTCCTACGAACACTTATCATTTTGGCCATTATGCAATTTTTCTTGAGCGAAAACGTAATAAAGGGGAAGCAGCTGAAGCATTATATAAAAAATTATTCGAATGTGAAAGTGACCCGAGCAGTTTAGCGATGCATTATTGCAACTATGGGCAACTTCTTGTTGGTTTGGGGCGACTTTCCGAAGCGGAAAAACCGTTGCTTTTGGCTTGGAACACCATGGACCTGCGAAAATTGGATGAGGTAGCTGAGACATGTATTGCGCTTTGGTTCGCCGTCCGAATGCAAGGGATCGATGGGACAAATTGGGAACGAGTCATTAAATTTTGCCTTGAACATCCTTTCAATCGTCCAGAATGGGAATTCAATCGCATTTTCAAGCAAGCTGTGAAAATTTTGGAAAATAGCGAAATTGAATATGCGAGAGCTTTAACGGACGTGTTCCTAGATTTCGATAAACTGCCTAATCTTCAACGATTTGAGCGTTGGAATAAGATTAAATCGTTAGAGCCAAGTCGATTAAAATTAATGTTAAAAGAAGCTTAGAGTATTCGAAGAACTCTTGATTTGCTTGCCGCTTACTTTGACCGGGGCATAATACGTGTTCCCTCGGAACACATCGTTTTGCCGACTTAGCTCAGTGGTAGAGCAGCGGTTTTGTAAACCGCTGGTCGTCGGTTCGAACCCGACAGTCGGCTCTCTTTTTAATCCCTTGAGTTGAATTTTCCGAGGCTTGTTTCGGTTTTAGGGGTAGCCCGCGATTTCTGAGTGTGGGGCCGACTTGCGACCGTCGCACGGAGTGCGACGGCTACCTCGGAAAAAAGGCACCGCCACCCAGCGTGTGGCGGCTACCACGGAAGGAAGACATCCGCCGCTGGGGACAGTGGCGGCTACCTCTGAAATGCTTCGGAGCTTGCTCCGGGGTTCTTTAGTTTTCAAAGGCGTGGCCAAGACTGCCGATGAGCGCGGTTGTGCTTGAAAATAGTGGAAGCCTTGCACCAAACTAATCTCGTGAACTCAACTTGCAGGATTTTTTTATTTTTAGGGATCGTCGCGGTTTTTTGCGCTTCAGCTTTTGCCAAGGATGACGCGAACGCTTTTAAATGGCTCAGCAAAGATCAGGAACTGGCCCTGAGCAGCAGCGTGCCGCCTCCGCCCGCGCCTAATTCGACGGAGGATCAGGCCGACCTCGCGAAGATTCTTGAAGTACAGAAGTCGCGTACACCCGAGATGATCGCCGAATCCAAAGCGGACCAGGGCTTCTCCTATAATCTTTTTCAGTCGGTGTACGGGAAGGATCTCACTCCGGAGAATAGCCCGAAGTTTTTTCAATTGATGAAAAATGTACTCGCGACCACACAACAGGTGAACGTGACCGCAAAAGACAAGTATCGCCGCCTGAGGCCGTACCTGGGGCATCCCGATGTCGTGCATTCCTTGTTCACGGTGGGCGGCTTCAGTTATCCCAGCGGTCACTCCATGGGTTCGTTTGCATTGGCCACGGTGCTTGGAGCAGTTTTCCCGGACAAAAAGCAGGCGTTTCTTGATCGCGCGGCGCAGATCGCCCAGAGCCGGGTGGATGCGGGAGTCCACTATCCCAGCGACATCAAAGAAGGCGAAGTGCTGGGCAAAGCCACCGGCGAAGCCATTCTTGCGAACAGCGCGTTCCAAGCGGATTTGGCCGAGGTTCAAGCAGAGTTGAAAAAGTAAGCTCCGTTAAACGGCGCGCAGCCAAATCGCTTTTAGGGTGACAAGCGTTGGTCGACGGTGAGAGATTGTCGCTTCGATGAAATCCAAATTGCGGGTGGTGGTTATTGGGCTGGGCGGGATCGGCAATCGTCATGCCGACATGTATAAGGCGGATCCGCTCTCTGAATTGGTGGGCGTGTGCGACCTTCGCAAAGATCGCGCGGATGCGGCTTCGGCACGGCTGGGCGTCCCGGCGTTCTATAATGCGAAGGAGATGTTTGCGGCGTTGAAGCCGGATGTGTGCAGCGTCGCCACTGGCGGTTACGAGTACGGTAGCGATCATTACGAGCCGACGATGCAGGCGCTGGATGCCGGTTGTCATGTGCTCGGAGAGAAACCGATTTCCAACGACATCGCGCAAGCCGAAAAGATGGTGGCCAAGGCGCGGGCGAAGCGTCGCTGCTACGGCATCAATCTCAATCATCGCTTCACCCCGGCGGCGCGGTTGGCGAAGAAGTGGGTGGAGGAAAATCGGCTGGGCCATTTGCTTTTTATCAACATGAGCATGTGGATCAAGAATCCGACGGAGAGCTCGCCCTACTTCCAGATCAAGGCGCTTCATCCGCATACGGTGGATGTCATGCGATACTTTTGCGGTGACGTTGAAGCGGTGCAATGTTTCGCAACCAAAGCGCCGGGACGGAAAATCTGGAGCACTGCGCATTTCAGTTTCAAGTTCAAGAATGGATGCGTGGGCGGGCTGACCGGCTCTTATGATATCGAGCGCGGCCATCCGATGGAGCGCTGCGAAGTCGCCGGGACGGGGGGTCGTTTCGTGCTGGAAGACATGTGGCGCGAACTCACTCTCTACCCTGCGGGTAATCTGGAGAAGACGGTTTACTCGAACCCGATCTTTGGCGGTTTTCTCGATTTTGAGCAGACTTTTCGCGAGCGCATTCACTGTTTTCTGGAGCAAATTACGGCGGGTATTGCTCCTGCTAAAATCGACGGTAGCGGTGCAGATGGATTGGCTGCGCAGAAAGTTTTGCAGGCCGCGATTGATTCGCTGAAGACGGGGACGGTTGTTCGCGTTCGGTGATTTAGAGTCTTACGATTTCCCTCGTTCCCAAATGGAGTTTGGGAACGAGGGAAGAAGATCTACCGCGAACGAAGCCGATACTCGCGCGGGCTTACGCCCATGACCTGGTGGAATTGGCGCGAGAAATAATTGCTGTCGCTGAAGCCGACTGCTTCGCTTACTTCTGAGATTCTCAGCGGTTCGCGACGCAAAATCTGGGCGGCTTTGCCTACTCTCAATTGGATGAGATAATCCATGGGAGAACGCCCCATGATGTGGCGAAAGACACGAAAGAGCGTGCTCTGCGACATGCGTGCTTTTTTCGTCAGATCATCGATCGTCAACGGCTCGGCGTAGTGTTGTTCCAGATAGCCGAGTAATTCGCTGATTTGATGGAGCGGCTTTTCCATCCCGACTGGCATTTTTGTGTAGGCCCGGGCGAGCAATCCAACGACTCGCATGAAATGTGCCGTCGCGAGAAAGTGCGAGCCGGGCGCTTTCGTGCGCAACTCCGCTTCAATTTCCGCGATCATTCCGGCCAGCCGGCCAAGTTCCGCCATGTCGAGCTTGAGCCGATTCTGGAAGCGCTGTTGTTGCCGGAGTCGCGGCTCAACTTGGAAGATCGCATGGTAACCGGGCAACGCGCCGAGGTCCGCGCGCGGTAAACGCAGGTTGGAAGTATCGTACAGTAAATTGATGAGCGAGAGCTGGCTCGCTTCCGGATAGCAATGACTCATGTTGCCCAGCATAACAAAGACATCCCCTGCGCTGATGTCGTAGACCTCCTCGCCAACCTGGTGTTTGCCGTGGCCATCGAGGATAAGCACCAACTCCTCAAAGTCATGGGTATGCTGGTGTTGGGATGTGTGGTGGGGCGAAACCCGGATCACATGGAGACGAAAGTTGGGATCGGGAAAATGATCCGATACCTTGAGCTTGAGAATGGGCTTCATGCCTGTGGGAGGATCGTCCAGATATTTGACAGGATCGTCAAGGACGCACATTACGGTTTTGGATACAGTCCGCGTCATCAAATGAGGACATCACCATGGCTTTAAAAGTAGGACTAGTGGGGCTGAAGGGAATCGGCCAAAACCACGCGAACAGTTATTCAACCGATCCGCTCGCTCAACTCGTCGCGGTTTGCGATGTGATCAAGAGCCGCGCGGACGAGCTTGCCGCGAAGCACAACGTCAAGGCTTACTACAAACTCACGGACATGCTCGACGCGCATCCCGAACTCGACATCGTGGATGTTTCCACTGGAGGCAGTGAGAATGGCAGCTGGCATTTCGAGCCGACGATGATCGCGCTTAACGCGGGCAAGCACGTTTTGGTCGAGAAACCGATTTCCAACGATATCAACGAAGCGCGCGAGATGGTGAAGCTCGCGGCGGAAAAGGACCTCTATCTCGGGTGTAACCTGAATCATTATTTCACGGATGTCGCCCGCGATGCCAAGCAACTCATGGCCGATGGCAAGATCGGTGAACAGGTCTATTGTCTCCAGCGGATGGGATTTATCGGAGGGGAGGCCGGTTACAATCCCGGCGGCGGACCTAACTTCGACGGTTTTCCCTATGCCCACCTCAAGGCGTTCCTCGCCCATCCTTTCGGGCTGATGCGCCATTTTTGCGGCGACATCACGCATCTTCAGGCGTTCATGGACAAGCCCAGTTATCGTCGGCATGCGAATGATCTGATGGTTTCCATCGCGAGCATTCACGTCCGCTTTGAGAACGGCGCCATCGGTTATATGTTCAGCCAACGTGGTGATGCCACGATGGGATTGGGCGGCTGGTGGAGTATCGAAGTCGGAGGAACCAAGGGTACGTTCTGTATCGAGAATTGCGTCGAAAAATTGACCTATTATCCGACGCCTGCGCCCGGAGAAAAACTTGGCTTGGGCGAGCAACCGAAGCCGATTGTCACCGATACCGGCCTCAAGGACTTCAACATCACCTTCGGTGCGCGTATCCATGCTTACCTCGAGGACGTGACCAATAACGTGCCGAAACATAAGCTCCGTGCTTCGGGTCGCGATGCCTTGGCGACGCTCGAATACACCTTCGCCGCCATCGAGTCCTACGAGCAGGGAGGCATCCTCGTTCGTCCTCATGCACTGCCTTCGCTCAATCGTCATCCCCGTGATTTTTAAATTATGAAACTTGGCGTCAACTCAGTCCTCTTCGGCGGCCACGACATGGAAACCGCCTTCAAATATACTGTCGCGTGTGGTTACGACGGCATCGAAATTTCCGCCATCGACGGCATGAGCCAGCATCTCGTGCTGGAACGTTGGAAGGAATGCACACCGGCCATCCGCGAGCTCTCCCAGAAATATAACCTGCCGATCCTGGCGATGGAGCAGACCTCGCAAGACCTGGCTAAAATGGAAGCGGCGTTCCAAGCGGCGGTTGAGATCGGGTGTCCGATTATCAACTGCGGTCCCGGCGGCAAGAAGGATGATGAGGAGACCTTGCAGCAATCGATCGAGTCGCTGGGCAGGCTCGCCGACATGGCGGCTAGCTACGGCGTGACGCTTTGCGTCAAGGCGCACGTTGGCGCGGCGATCTATAATACGTCCACGACTTTGCGCGCATTGAAGGCCATCACGTCAAAATCGTTTGGCCTCGATATGGACCCGAGCCACATCCATCGCGCGGATGAAGATCCCGTCGAAGCCCTGGCCGCAGTTGTGGATCGGATCAAACACGTCCATATCCGCGATTGCAAAGGTCGTCAGCAGAATCCCGGCACGCCGGAAATGCAGGCCAATGGGCGCGGCGATATCAATCTGCCCGGCTATCTTCGCGTGTTGCATGAGCACGGTTATACGGGTCCGATTGACCTCGAAGTCATTGGCGCGAAAGATTACGAAGTTGCGCGTTGCGTCGCCATTGCCGCCGAGTCACGAGGACATATGCAGGCCTGCCTCCAGGTCTGCGGAAATCGCTAGACGAATCCTGATATGAAAATTGCCATTCTTGGAATTGCCCACGGACACGTGGGTATGTATTGCGATGTCTGGCGGGACCGGCCCGAGCTTGGCATCGAGGTCGTATCTGTCTGGGATCACGATCCGGCGCGCCTTGCCGAGGTCGCCGGGAAGCGAAGCCTCCGTGCCTTTAGTGATCTCGCCGAAATATTGTCTCAACCGGAGATTGAGGCAGTCGTTATTGGCGCTGAAACGTCGATGCACGCTGACTTGACGATTGCCGCAGCGCGGGCCGGAAAAAAGATCGTTCTTCAAAAACCGCTGGCGCTCACGATGGAGCAGGCCGACGCGATGGTTATCGCAGTCGAAGAGACCGGCGTGTCCTTCACGCTGGCGTGGCAAATGCGCGTGGACCCGCAGAATTTGCGAATGAAGCAGCTCATCGAAGAGGGTGTTCTTGGACGGATACTTATGGTCCGCCGTCGGCACGGATTGAGTACTCATATCTGGGATGGGTTCGATAGTTCATGGCACGTGAAGCCTGAGTTGAATCGCGGAATGTGGGCCGATGACGCGGCGCATGCGGTTGATTTTATTTATTGGATTCTCGGCTGGCCGCGCAGCGTTTACGCGGAAATCGACACGCTCGTGAATCCGAAAGTTCCAGATGATAACGGGATTGCGATATTTCGTTCTGCTGAGGGCGCATTTGTCGAGGTGGCCAGTTCGTTCACACTTATAGCCGGGGAGAATACGACCGAGATCGTCGGCGAGAAGGGCTGTGTCATCCAAAATTTCGGAGATGCCCCCAGCTGCAATTTTCCCCGGTCGAAGGATGCCGTGGGATTGAAGTGGACTTTGCGTGACGGCAAGGAATGGACGGACAGCGGGATTCCGTCCCCGTTGAACCATGGTGAGCGGATCAAGGCCCTGGCCGAGCCCTTGGCGGAATTTCTGCATGGCCGTCGTCCACCGATTGCCACCGCTGCCGAAGGGCGGGACGTGCTTCGCCTTATCCTCGCCAGCCACGAGTCCTCGACCGCAGGCAAACGAATCAATCTTTAACTCAATCAACCATCCTCACATGAAGAAAAAACCCAACCTCATTCTCATCGGTATCGACAGTCTTCGCCGCGATCACATGAGCCTCTACGGCTATCCGCGGTTGACCACGCCACACATCGATAAGTACGCGACGAAGGGCGCGGTGTTCGAGAATCTTTTCAGCCCCAGCATTCCCACGACACCGGGCTACAGTTCGATGTTCACCGGCATGGATTGTTTTGGAACGGATGTCGTGGCGTTACGTCACGAAGGCGGACTCGGCAAGCATCTCAAGACGTTGCCGGAAATTCTCGACAAGGCCGGATACAACACGACCTGTGTTGGCTTCAGCCACAATCCCGCTTCTCGCGGCTTCAAGAAGTATCTCGATTTCGAGGGCTGGGGCTCGTCGGAGAAGGGGCGCAGTCCGAAGGCGGAGAATCTCAACGCGGTCGCGCTTCCGGAGTTGAAACGCCTGGCCGGTGAGAAGAAGCCGTTCTTCCTTTTCATGCGTCACATGGATCCGCACTCGCCCTATCTGCCGCCGCTACCGTTTGAGCGGATGTTTTACTCTGGCAACGAACTCGACAAGAAAAACCGATCGCTCGATCCCGCGCTCACCTTCAAACCGTTCTGCGATTATTTCGCCAGTTGGTTCCCGACGGGTTGCACCGATACGAAGTATGTCGACGCCCAGTATGATGGAGCCATCGCCTATATGGATGCCGCCATCGCGAATATTTTTGACCAGATTGCCGAGCTTGGAATTGAAGAGGAGACGCTGGTGGTGATCGATTCCGACCACGGCGAGACGCTCAACGAGCACGAATGCTACTACGATCACCACGGTCTCTATGAATGCACGCTCACGGTGCCGCTGGTCTTTGTCTGGCCCGGTAAAGTGCCGGCTCAAACGCGCTTTAGTGACATCTGTGTCACGAAGGACGTGACGCCGACCATTCTCGATCTTATGGGCATCAAGCCCGGCATCAAGTTTGATGGACGCAGTTTGGCACCGCTGATGAAGGGGCAGTCGCGAGCGCCCGAGCCGGAATTCTATATCACCGAGTGCACCTGGATGCGCAAACATGGCTGGCGGACGCCGCAGTGGAAACTGATCCATGCGCTCGAGCCCGATTTCCATTTCAAGCCCGAGGTGGAACTCTATGACTTGATTCGCGATCCGGGTGAAACGGTCAACCTCGCGAAAAAAGAGCCGGAGATTGTCGCCATGCTCGAGGCGCGGATGCAGGCTTGGATCGCGAAGCGCGAAAAGGAAACCGGCCGTAAAAATCCCATGCTGACCAATCTCAACTGGCACGGGAAGGGGACGGGTCCATTCAAGACTTCGCAGGAGGCTTACGATGGCATGCACATCGGTTCTCCCGGTGCCGCAAAATCGCTGCAAACCAAAGAGCTCAAGACGCAGCGCGGGCAGAAGACACTCTAAAATTCCATGATGATCACAGTGATTGGCCGGGGACATTCCGGCACTCGGGCAATGTCTCATACCTTAACCGCCAGCGGCGTTTACATGGGCGGTGAGATCAACAAATCCGGCGACCTCGTCCCGCCCGAGGACATGTATGAAGCGTGCCGCGTCATGGCCCGACACGTCGAATATCTTGGCCAAAATCGCTGGGATTTCTCGAAGCTGCACACCGTGCCCATCGACCCGGAGTTCACCCGCCTGATCGAGTCGTACCTTGCATCCGTGTTGTCGAGTGATGCACCACGCAAGGGCTGGAAAATTCCGGAGACCACGCTCGTCTTCCCGTGGATCGTGCGGATGTTTCCCGACATCCATTACATCCAGTGGATCCGCGATCCGCGCGATTGCATCCTCGGCGGCCACCTCACCGACGATCTCGCGGACTTCGGTATCGCCTACGATAAAACCGAGGACATCCGTCTGCGCCGCGCCATTAGCTGGGAATACCAGATGGAACTCATCAAAGCGACCCCCAAGCCCCAGCGCTGGATGACCGTCCGCTTCGAGGATTTTGTGCGAAAGCAGGACGAGACCCTGAAGCAATTAGAGGCACACCTCGGTTTCCCGCTCGCGAAAATCCCGGTCGATCCCACCCGCATCGACCAGTGGAAAGCCGATACCGGCACCCACGATTTCGACTTTTTCCAGGCTGACCTGATCGAGCATGGGTATATCTAGCAAGACTCCAAGTTTTGCGCAGTAAAGAACCCCTGAGCAAGCTCCGAGGCATTTTGGTAGTGTCCTAATTTGAAATTCGATTTCTAAAGTTACTTTAGCAGATAGGTCAATTCCGCGCCTGCTCCTTAAGTTTGCCAACGATGGAAGCCTGGACGGCGGTCTTAGGGGAGATGACTGGAGGCAATTCGAGGACGGCCACGATCTCGCTCCCTTTGGCCTTGTCATACGACCAGGCGTAACCTCGGCTGGCCTTGGGATGGTCGATCAGCGTGAAGACCTCCACTTCCCCCTCCCAAACTGTCTTGCCCTGAAAGCGTTCGATTACAGGCACCGTTTCGACGTACTCAGCCTTGCAAGCGTGGAGGTCCGCAAAGGCCTTCACGAGGAGCCCGATGTACTTGATCTTAGTCATGGGCCATTTCCACCAAGTCACGCATGTTGAGGGCGCTGGTGAGAACGCCAGCCGCCATTGCTGGCGTACAGCGGAGAGCACCGTGAGTCTTCACGAAGTTGTAATAGGCGAAATTCAGGGCCACGGCAGCCTTAAAGTTCTCCAGTTTCTTGCTGAAGGCGTTCGTAAGGCGGGTCAACCGGCGGCAGTGCATCCGCAGCGTGTGATTCTGTTTCTCGATGTGGGAGGTGCAAATTTCGGACTCGATGGGAGATCCCACGATGACTTCCCGATCCACGGCAACCACCTCCGCGGGACTGTACTTACCCTGCGGAGCCGATTCGTCAGAGGCAAAGGTTTTTACGATTTGACCATAATCGACATCGGAGCCGAATCCACGCTCAACCGCAGAGGCGTAGGCATGGAGCGCATCGGAGGAGATTTGCGGCTTGTTCACCACTCGGGCCGCGAGATCGTACATGAAGGCGTTTGCGTGGTAGGAGTCGCGCTTCCCGACGATGAAGGACGGAATGAGCTTCGTCTTCCGATCCAACGCGATCCAGGTCCAGACGTCCCCGAGGTCGCGCGAGTCCCGGCGCCGCACGTTCTTTTTCTTCTTACCGATAAAGCCCCAGATTTCATCGACTTGGATGCTTTCGAGAGTAAGTCCGCGCATCTTTTCGTCCAAGAGACCAGCGCATGACTCCCCGACCTTCAAGCCAAGGCGCATGATCGTGTCTCGGTGGATATTTGTCATCCGCTCAATCGAGCGGATGGAATTACCTTCCGCGAGAGCGTGAATGACAATCGTCTGCTTTTCGATGGAGAGAATATTGGCCATACTTTATCATACGGTTCAGCCTTACTTTCGGAAACGAACATTTCTGAAAATGTTAGGCTAACGCTATAGAGTTAGTTTGTCCTTGAATAAACCCAACGTTGGGTTTACCTTTTCAGAAATTGGAGCCAGAGGGGATCGAACCCTCGTCAGATAAGTGTAAAGCTCTCGGACGCACCATGCTGGCCCCCAGTTCCCTAGAAGGGGCGGTCAGGTTATCTGCCAAGATAATTCACCTGACCGCCCCTCCGCTTTTACGCCTCTACCGTTCGGGCTTCACGGTAGACGCTTGATTATCTTCTCTTCATAAAGGTCATTACACGGACAAATTAGCTGCGGATGAAAACGGCTTGTCCTTCGACGTTAGAGGCAATGATTTTCCCTTGCTTTGCACTGCGTTTCGCGAGAGCGTAAACGGTGGCCTTCTTTGTCTCTCCTTGTTTTCCGTACTGATGCAGAAGACTTATGATCTGATCCACGGTTAATCCTGGCCTTTCTCCCTTATCCTTCACGATGCTTTCAATCGTTTTACTCAGTGATGGGAAAAGGGGAAGCCCCTTTAATTTGGGCGCAGTTTTTGGAGAAGCTCCATTTGAAAAAATCTCATTAGCTGCCTCGATCTTTGTTTTTAAAACGGCTATGCGCTCTTCGAGTTGCTTGGCTTCGTCTTTCCATTGGGGGCGTAGGTCTGTCGCGGTCATGACATAACCGTACACAATCGTGTATGGCAGTCAATCATGTTCGGCGAACAGGTCCGGGACATGGAGTGGCGGGGCCAAGTAAATCCTCCCAGGTACATTTGAATGCAGCGGCCAATTTGTGCACCGTTCCCAAAGTGGGAGACGAAAGGTAAGATTCGATCATTCTAAGGTTCCTGATACTGATTCCGGCCCGGTCTGCGCACATCGCCTGAGTCCACTTCTTTTTCATCCTCCATCGGTAAACTCGTTGTCCGAATTCTCTGGGATTCATTCCGAAAGCATCGGACTTACTGAATCGACGTACCGGCAAAGTTTTGCCTCTTTTATTATTGCATTTCGGAAATGAAAAGCTTGTCTTTAGGACGATGAAACTTACCACACTAATTCTAATGGGTGTCGGAGTCGGTCTCCTTTCGGCTGACCCAGTGCAGCCCAAAGTCGGGTCCGATCTCGGCACAATCACCACGACGGACGGGAAAACCTATACAGGTGCAAAGCTCGCTGGGGTAGAGCCTACTTGCATCAGCATCTTGGATTCCGATGGAGGGGCCAAAATATCCTTCGATAAGCTGCCTCAGAATCTACGGGAAGAGTTCGGATATGATCCAACAAAGGCCGCTCTTTATGCGCAGCAACAATATTACGAGGCCGAAATCGCACAGCTTAAGGCAGAACTCTCCCGCTATAAATCTGCTACGGAAAATGCGGCACCTACTAACCAAGTACATTCACCGCAGCCAACAATCGCAGGTTTCCATTATTTCTTTTTTGAACTTAAGAGCCAAAGCAGTGGGTTTGAAAATTCTCAAAATTCTAGTGTTCAGCGTTTCCAGGGAGGTTCTTTTGCCGGATTAACTAGGGAACAAGCGGAAGCTGATACTCACACCCGATGGGAAGCTATGACCTTAAGTGATAAAATGGCTTATGAACAAAAAGCACAGGCCTACGGGGATCCTATCGTAAAAGAAGAAGAGGCAGAACGCGAAGCTCGAATGGCGCCCCATATAAACGTACAGGTCCAATAATTCAAATTAGCCCGCCTCCCCCAGTCCGAAGACTGATTTCAAATTAGGACACTACCGGCATTTTAAGGTAGCCGCCGCTGTCCCTAGCGGCGGTCCGGCGAGAAAAAGGCACCGCCGCTAGGGACAGCGGCGGCTACCTCGGAACCAACTCCTTCGATCAAGTCGAAGCAAGCTTCGGAGAATTCAACCCACGAGATTAAGGAGCGGCAACAGGGTTGTGGCTTTGAATATGTCATTGGCCGACGAGCAGACGCATATTTCGTCGGCAAAAGCCTAAAACCAAAGATTACGGCGATGTAATGACTTTTTGGGAATGATATTGGATCGGTTGGACGCTAATGCCTTCCGTAGTTACATGCTAATAGTAGCAAAAGCGTTTTAAGGCTTGCCTGTTCGGTAAGCCATAAGGGTTCAGATGTTTAAAAGCGGTAATCCGGAAATAGTTAAGGATATATCTCCATGAAAAATTCATTCCTTGTGCTCGTCATTGCGGTTCTTTTTTCTTTCATAGCGACATCGCCGGCGTTGGCCCAGACTTGGGCGGGTGGGACCAGCACCGATTGGAATACGGCGGGAAACTGGTCTCCCGCGTCAGTTCCGACCAGTAGTAGCATCGCTACTTTCAGTGGTACCACCAATACGAGCGTCACGTTGTCGGGGGCCGCGACTGCCGCTGGCATTTTATTCACAGGAACGCCAGGTGCCTTTACGATCGGAACCTCAGGCGATGCTGGAATTACTTTGGGAAATTTCAGCAGTATTTCCATGAACTCCACGGTTGCCAATAGCGAGTCGGTGGGCAGCAATTTGACGATTAATACCAGCTATATCTTCTCCAATAATTCGACAACAACGTCCGCCGCACTCGATATTGGCGCTCCGGGCGGAACGATTACCATAGCCGGCGGGCAGACGCTTTCCTTGGCCGGGAGCAACACCGGAACCAATACTATCTATAGTGATATCTCAGGCGATTTATCCAGCGGGCTTTTCCTTAATAAGAGCGGTTCCGGTACATGGATTCTCGCCGGAGATAATGCCTTTGGAACGCAGCAAGGTTTTTACAGTTCGGTTTTCAGCGTAAGCGGGGGGGTATTGGATATTACAGGCCAGACCTCTGTGGCGGCAGCGTCGGGCAATCCCTCTATTGGCATTACTGGCGGTATTCTTGACGTTAGCGGTGCCAATGGACAATTGACTGGAGGAGTACCCATTCAGCTTAGCGGAGGTGAACTTTTGCTCGATGACCGGGGTGCTGGCAACGAGAGCTCCACACGGTTGTCGACCGGGTCGAGCCTTACGTTCAATAATGGCGGCTCGTTTGTTTATGAAGGAACCGATGAGGCGGGAAATAATTCCGGACAGACGGTGGGTCCGATTACGCTGGGCAGCGGAACTTCGGTTATAACGATTTCCTATAACGGCACGAATTCGGCCAAGGTGACCACTAGCGCTATCAATCGCAGCACCAGTACATCGTTCAGCACGGTCGGTGGTATTGCTCTTGTTAATGGCGTTAACCTGGGCGCAACCACGTTTGGTTCAGGCTCTGTGGGGCAATTGGTTCTCAGTGGGGGCGCCACTCCCACTTTGATCGGTACCACTGCCGGCGGCGCAAATGGCATGGGCATTAATACCGGTGTCGATAACACGCGGATCGTCCCTTATCTGTTGGGCGAGTCGGGTACGGCCACCGGTGAAAATGGCACCGCGACAGGAACTGCCAATACTTTCCTGACCTATGACACGACCAGTAGCAGCAGCAACGGGTTCCGTCCACTGAACCCCACGGATGAGTTCATGAATAACGCGATTGTTTCCGGTGACAATACGTACATCACCACGGCCACCACCGCTACCAGTTCGACGTCGATCAATTCACTGGTCATCAATGGCGGCGACCTTTCGATCAATGACGGTGTCATTTTAAATAATGCCAGCGGCGCGATTCTGTTTGTCACCAGCAACGCGATCAAGCCGACGGGAACCACGGGTGCGTTGAATTTTGGCGGTTCCGAAGGCGTCATCAGCGCCAACGCGGGCGTCAACGCGGTAATCAGCACGGCGATTACCGGATCAAACGGAGTCACGATCTATGGCCCGGGTACGGTGACTTTGAGCGGGTCGAATAGCTACAGTGGTTCCACCGCGGTCTCGACGGGCGCGACCTTGGAAGTCGGCAGCAACAGCGCCCTGGGCACTTCGACCATTTATGCTTCCGGCGGCACAATTAGGGCGGATAATCAGGCGCGCAGCCTGCAGAATACGCTGGTTGCGAATGGTAGTAACTACACGATTGGAGGCTCCAATGATCTCACCTTCGCGGGTGACAGTACAAGCCACGTGGCTTTTACGGACAACACATTCCAAAATAATTTCCTCTATTACAGTAATACGGGTACGACTACTTTCTCCGGCATCTTTTCACTTAACAACTCAAATACTGGATCCAATAACAGCGGTTCTTTCGTCAATCTCGGGTCCAGCGCCAATGTCGTCGTGACCGGGCCTATCCAGGACAATAACGCTGGCAATAACGCGACGGGAAACCAAAATGGTCTTACTGTCACCTATTCCGGTGCCAACGCCAACTTCACCATCGACCCCACAGCGGCCAATAATAATTTCGGCCAGGGATTGGCCACTAGCTTTACCGTGAACGTTAATGGTAGTGATGTTGCAACCTACGATACCTTGACGATTGGGGGACCAACCGGCGGCCCAATCACTCCGTTTGGAGCGGGAGGTTACGCCACTAATACCACAGGTGTATTTCTTGTGGCTGCGAGCAACGGCGAAATTGTAAGCAATAATTTTTCGTTTGGTGGTTCCGTTCACGCCGGTAATTTTGCTTATGGCTTGGGATTTGCCGGAACCAACAGCTTGACGTTAAGCGGCAACTTCGATTCCCCATTCGTGTTTGCCAATATTGCGGCCAATACGGCCACATTGACCTTTAGCGGAACGGTAGCGAGTGGCTTCACTTTGCTCGGATCCGGCAACACTGCGTTTAGCAGCACCAGTTCCCAGACCGGTGGATCGTTTATCAAGTCGGGGGCCGGTCTTCTGACTCTCTCTGGAACCAATAATATGACCGGTTCAACCACATTCAATGGAGGCACGACAGTTTTGGATTATAGCACCAACAACAATAACAAGCTGGCCCAGTCGTCCACGCCATCCGCTTCTGCTCTAGTATTGGGCGGGGTAAATCTGCAACTGAGTGGCGGGAGCTACGCCCAAGGACTCGGTACGGGTAACGGTATTACTTTGGCTGCCGGTAAATCCACGATAACCCAGACCAACTCCAGCACGGCTACGATTGCCCTCGGAGCGATCAGTCGCTCGAACGGGAGCGCCATCGATTTCGGAACCGGCGTGGCGACCACCACGACCTCCAACACCAACGGAATTATAGGTGGTTATGCGACGGTGAACGGTGCCAACTGGGCCGTCTCCAATGGCGGTAGCACGGCGATCTCCGCACTTTCCAGTTACGATTCGTTTGCAACGCCCGGTACGAACGCAAATATTCTTCAAACCGATAGTGGAAGCGTCACCGCAAGCGGGACGGTCAATAGCTTGAAGATCACCGACACCATCGCGGCGCAGTCGCTGGCCGTCGGCTCGGGACAGACCTTGACTCTTTCCAGTGGCGGCGTTCTGTTTATCGGGGCCAACGATTACACGATTAGCGGAGGTAGCTTGGGCTCTTCCACCACGGATTTGATTATTAATCAAAATGGAAACGGCGTCCTGACCATCAGCTCGAATCTCAATAATGCCATTACCAAGAACGGTGCAGGAACATTGGTCCTGACGGGTAACACGACCCCCGGATTCAACAACGTATACCTCAATCAGGGCATAGTATCGGTTAGTTCAGAAAGTAATCTGGGCGGTAATAACCTTAACTTTAATGGAGGTACGCTGGAAGTCACGGGTGGAGGCTTTACCTATACCGGCTTTCATGCCCTCAATTTCCTGGCGAATGGTGGCACCTTTCAAGTCGACTCGGGAACTCTGACTATTGACAATACCATGAGCTTGAGTGGCACTAGCTCAGGTGGCCTGACCAAGACTGGCGCGGGAACTTTGATCATGGCAGATATGGGTGGTGGATTTACAGGAGCCGTAACGGTCGATGCTGGTACCTTGCAACTCGGAAGCTCGAATGCCCTGGGGTCATCTTCCACGGGCTCGAATCGCTCCCTTGCCCCTGTGCTTGTCAACGGCGGTACTCTCGATATCGATGGCCAGACAACCGCCTTGGGCAACGTCACGCTGGAGAGTGGTGCGATCAATGACACTGCGGGCACCGGCACCCTGTCGGCCTACAGCTTCACTCTGGAGAGCGGCTCGGTCGGCGCGGTGCTTAGCGATGTCATTCTCAATGGAAACACCGGTAGTAACAGCATCGACCTTTACAAGACGACAGCCGGCACGGTGATCCTGACCGGCGCCAATACGTATTCCGGTGCCACGCAAATTTCGGGCGGCACTCTTCAGGTCGGTGACGGTGGAATGACCGGCCAACTCGGTACCGCCAATGTGACCATGAGTAACGGCAGCACCCTCGCTTTTGATCGATCCAATGCCTACGCGGTTAACAATGCCATCACGGGCAGCGGCGGTGTGACCCAGATGGGCAGCGGCACCACGACACTCACCAACTCGAACAGCTACACGGGCGTTACCGCGATCACCGGGGGTACCTTGAAGTTGTCGTCGTCCATCTCGAATAATAATATTGGATCCAGCAGCGAAATTCTCGTTGGCGATACGGCGGCCCATAGTTCGGCGACATTGGATGTCACTGGCATCACGGCGACTGGCGGCTTTCAGGTCCAGTCCGGCCAGACGCTGGCGGGTCACGGTACGGTGCTGGGTAACACGACCTTTCTCAGTGGATCGGTGCTCTCGCCCGGCAACAGTCCTGGCACCACGACGTATAACGGGAATCTTGTTTTGAATGCCGGTACCAAGCTGGTCTTCGACTTGGCCGCCATTGGATTGAGCGATGAAGCTGTCGTCACGGGAGATGGCAGTATGCTGACCTTGAATAACCAAGGGATCAGCGATTTCACCTTCAACCTGCTCTCGGGTGTGCAATCGGGAACCTATACGCTGATCGATAGCAGCTTGAACGGGATTAATGGTTCGCTGGATACCACCCCGGGAAGTTTGACGGAGCTGCAGGACGGTTACAGCCTGACCCTTTCGACCGGCGGTGGCGATGTGCTCCTCAATGTTGCTGCAGCCGTTCCGGAACCGAGTACCTGGGCCATGTTGCTGGGCAGTCTCGCCTTGCTCATGTTCGTCCAATACAAGCGCCGCCGCTCCTAGGAGGGCGTTCTTTCCGCTTGCCGCTTTCTTTCTCAATCACGTAGTATCCACGGTTCGGCGAATGATGGTGCGGCAGCCAGCCTCACCAGATACTTCGCAAGACCTTGGGGAATTAGCTCAGTTGGTAGAGCGTCTCGTTCGCAATGATAGTGGGTCAGATTTCCTGATTTATCCCGAAGTATCCGCAGTCATCTTTGTCTCTAAAAAGGCGTGTTTATGGCGGTGTGATGTTTTCCTGAGACTTCCTGAACGATCTCATTTTTAGGGCACGAGTGGATAAAATCGGTGCATAAAACTTCCGGTCTTATTTCCATGATCCACGGCATGACTTTTGTATAGACAAGAAAGTTCGAGGAGGCTTAGCTGCCCGAGAAGCAAGGGGCTAAACACACTATGATGAAAACATTCCGCCAGAGGGGTGGTCGGAACTGGATTGGGGCAATGGGGTGCTTCGTTCTAGGTGCGGTGCTATTTACGCCTCAGGCCGTACTGGCAGACACTGTTACTAACTCGGTCTCGACGACAGCAGCAGTCAACATTCCCGCGAACGCTACGCCGGAAATGACGCAATTTCTTCAAAACCGGGCGGTTCTGGCCGGGAAGATGGCCGCGTTAAGTAGTCAGGGCGCTCCTGATCAGCAGGCGCTTGCCCTGTTTCAGCAGCAGAATGCTGATCTACTCAAGCAGCAAGTTCAATTGGCGCAGACGATTTCTCAGCAAGGCAATACGACCCCATCGCCCATGCCTCCGGCATTGCGGATCCCTCCAAATGCTTCCCCGCAACTTCAGGCCTATTTGACAGCGCGAGATCAACTCATGCGTGCAGACGTTGTCTTCCAAAATCAGCACCTCAACGACGATCCAGCGACGAAACAGGCCGCTCTCCAGCAATGGCACCAACAAAACGCCGCCCGTATCCAGCAACTGCAACAGTTGGCCCAGACGGTTTCCAGTCAAAATGCTCCAACTTCTTTGCCTGTGCCCCCGGCATTGCGCATGCCTCCGAATGCTTCCCCGCAAATGCAGGCCTATTTGACGGCACGTGACCAACTCATGCGCGCGGACGTTGCCTTTGAGAATCAGCATATCAACGACGATCCGGCGACGAAACAGGCCGCTCTCCAGCAATGGCAACAGCAAAATGCCACCCAAATCCAGCAGCTTCAGCAGATGGCTCAGACTTTATCCAATACAAATTGAACACGAGAAGGAACCCA
>Ga0206872_10028_pt1 | contig 49019 bp, 56 predicted proteins | sample Alteio_BWOrgCont_34_FD_152906 | JGI IMG/M metagenome (GOLD analysis project Ga0206872, IMG submission 152906) | Enriched cells from forest soil in Barre Woods Harvard Forest LTER site, Petersham, Massachusetts, United States -... | ecosystem: Environmental > Terrestrial > Soil > Temperate forest >... | reverse complement strand
GGCGATTTCCCTGCCCGGCTAATTGATGCTTTTAAAGATTTTGGCCTTATAGGGGCGCTTCTCATTTTTGCAGGAACACAGTCAGAAGAATGGAAGAAAACCGGCAAGGATAAGGTGTTTTTCTGGGGGCGTACCATTCTCGGTATATCAATAACGGCTTTTGGCGTAATACAATTTTTGTACCCGGGCCATGCGCCGGGCATTCCGCCAAAGCATGCCAGCATTCCTTTTATTATCCCCGGTGAGCTCACCTGGTCATACCTTACCGGTGTCTTTCTGTTAGTGGCAGGTACGGGTATCATTATCGGGAAGCAAAAGCGGTCTGTTGTAGCCTGGTTGGCTATAATTATCCTGGTGTTCGACCTTTTGGTATGGATCCCGGCCTTCGGCGTCAATCCCGGCGAGTTGCATGGCAATTGGCTCAAGGACCTCGGGATTATAGGCGGCATATTTATTTTGGCAGATTCGCTTCCAAAAGCGCCGGAGTTTGAACCTTTTAAATAACAAACCCGCAGTCATCCTGAAACATTATCAGCCTAAGTCTTGCTGCCAATTATTATCACCCGTTTACTGCCTGCCTTTAGTATTTCGGGCTGCGCAAACTGTGAAGTACCTTTGTTTTTTAATTCAACCTGGGTAAGCTTTAGCGTACCCGAGTGCACCGTAAGCACCACTTTACCAGGGCTTACCTCGGCATTGCCCCAGGCGTATCCATCCGACCAAAAATAATTACCGGGTACCGCAGTAATAGTGAATTTACCGGTTACGGCCGAATAATTAAACTGGCTTATGGCGATGATGGCCGACCAGCTTGCCATTGCCCTGGCATAGTGATTTCCGCATTCCTCCTCGTTAAAAGGGTTTCTTTTAATGCCATCAAAACGGTTTCGCACATCGGTAATGGTTTTCAGTGCGTCGTCGTTCATACCTTCATAAAACATGCCTGTAGCCGCTGTATATTCAAGACCGGTCCATGCTTCAAAGGCATATGAAAGCGGTACGACCGGGCGTTTGGAGGCATCAGGGTAAGCGGTAAGTATCAGCCCTGATTCGTTGCCTAAAGCATAGGAGCGCATATTATTAAAGTAATCTTCAAACGAATGCACGTAATTATATTTAGCAACGCTTTGCAGTGCTTTCTTTATGTGTGTTGAATCAGCCAGGTAGCCTAACCCGCATATCAGCGCCATATTTTGTCCCACCAATTGGTCAACCAGGCAACCCTCTCCTATCTGGAAATCCGGATGGCTAAGGTCCTTTGCGCCCATTCCGATCAGCAATCCAGGCGCAATTGAACTTTTGTCAGTTACCGGCTCGACTTTTTGTATATAATATTCACCGTTAAAAAGGTTCGCATCCGTCCATTTACTGCCGCGGTTAAACAAGTCGGTACAGGTTGCTTCAAATTCCGTGTCCTTCATGTACTCAGCCATTGCGGCCGCCGCCTTCAATGCACCAAGATACCAGAATTCAATCTCGGGGTTGGGGCCATAATATTCAATATCCATCGTATTATGCTGACAGCCTTTCATTACGCCGTGCTTATTGGCATCCCAGCCGCCCGGAACCCAGGCAAATGAGAGTGCTCTTTTCACATCCGGCCAAACATGCTGCAAAAACTCATCATCGCCGGATAATTGCCACTCCCTATAGGTTTTCATAATGGTACCCATCTGCCCATCTGCAGCTGCGGCTTTCCAATTGCCGTTTTTCTTTAACGGCAGGCTTACCCTGAAACTTATCAAGCCGTCGCCATCCCACATACCATAATTATACTCTACGTTCCGCATTTTCATGGCCATTGCGCCAAAAAGGAAGGGCGTTGCAAGCTCATAATTCCATACATGCTCGCAATTGCCATAGCAGGAACCCGTATTGGCAAACACACCTTCCCATCCAAAAAAATTGCCATCCTTTGTACGGAAGGCAGTTTGAGACCGAAGGGTGCTTGTATTAAATAAAGCAGCCTCTTTTACCACAGCCGGATAATTGCTGTTGGCAACCAGGTTTACAAAATCGAGTGTCTTCTCTTCAAGTCCGGGCAATATAGGTAATGTCTTTTCGGCTACATCCCAGGCATCGTTGTACAAAGTAGAATAGTAATTGCCAACGGTTACTTTATCATCCCAATCCTTTCGGTTCGGGAAATCCCAGGTAAGCAAAAACTGTATTTCCCGCGTTTCGTGCGGCGCAAGGGTAAAAGCTACCGATAAACCTGCCCGCGGACTATTTACCTTGTCGGCAAAAACGGTATCGCGGAACATACCGTCGTCCGAAAAATCGTCCCACATATCGTTCAGGTTGGCGTTCCAGCCCTTGGGGTCAAATTCAGTACGATAGGTTATCTTTCCATCCTGCGTAGCCGAAGTTGTCAAAGCAATTGTTCCCCAGGCCCTGTCGTCCCTGTCTACACTGTCCGAACTCATATAAATACCTGCAAGCTGAGGCGTGCGCCTGAAAGTATTTTTATTATTTTTTGCGCCCAACGGAACTATAGCCCTGTTAAAACTATTGAATTCAACTTTTGATCCATCCATGCCAACACAATTATCCAATGAACCTGCTACTGCCGTAGTAAGCGGTTGACCGGTGGTATTGGTAACTTCATATCGTATAACCGCTATTGGTATGCCGCTGGCGACCGCGTCGCCCGGAACAAATGGATTAAATGTTTTAACTTTTACGGATACCGGCATTTCATCATCCTGCAGGTTTACAGTGGCGAAAGGGTAAGCAGCGTCAAATGAGGCGTGCCTAAACCTGGGCATGCCATGGTTAGGGGCGTTGCTGCCTTCCGATCCGATATATTCTGCGGCCGGTATGGGGCCCATAAGCGCTTTGCTGCGTTTATGGCCTGCAGCATCTTTAGTATAGATCATAAAACAGGGCGCTTGTTTGGGAGTCGCCGAGCCGTAATAACCCATAGCCGGTTTGTTCATTATTTCCACATCGCGCCATTGTCCGTTGCCGCCGATAGAAATGTCGCCCGTGCCAATGCCGCCAATTGGCATTGCAATTTTGTCAAGATGGGCCTGGTCGTAATGCTTTATCACAGGCCAGGCCGGTGTTTGGGCAAATACAGGTGCAGCAATAAACACGCAAAATGCAATAGCCAGGGTTTTCATAAAATTTACAATTGGTGGTGGAATATAAGGTTGAAGTTACATAAAAATTCATGTCATTTCGACGAGCCACGAGGAGAAAGCTTTTCGAACGGGCAAAGCGGTTTTTTTTGGCACCTGTTTGATTTGGGCGTTACCTGTTTATTTTCCAATTTTTATTTACTTTAGGGGGGATGATAAGACCTTGTACTGACAACGATTTTAATGAAATAGAGGCCATTATTAACCAGGCGGCAGCAGCTTACCTCGGCGTAATCCCGGAAGACTGCTGGCACGAACCCTATATGCCGGCAACACAACTAAGGGCCGAAATAGCTGCCGGCGTCAACTTTTGGGGCTGGGATGATTTGGGCAAGTTAGCAGGCGTGATGGGAATCCAGCAGGTGCGGGATGTTACACTGATTCGTCACGCGTATGTCCTCAAAGCCTACCAGGGCCAGGGTATCGGAAGCTCATTGCTTAAAATGCTTACCAGCCAGGCTGCGGGGAGGTTGCTGGTGGGTACATGGGCGGCTGCTGAGTGGGCCATCCGCCTTTACCGGCGGCACGGCTTCAGGTTGGTTGATAAAGAAGAAAAAGACCGGCTGCTCGACACCTATTGGAATATCCCGTTAAGGCAACGGGATACTTCGGTTGTTTTGGTTTATACCGGTTAAAGCAAATTGCCAACAACTATCTGTCTAAATAAAAAAACAGCCCGTGAAATAATCCAACGGGCTATTTTATAAAGCCATAAAAAATCTATCGGTAGTGCCCCGGCACCCAGTGACGACCGCCATAGGGGCCGTAATCATAATGTCCCGGCACCCATCCGGCGCCCCTTACAAAACACGAACTAAAACTTGCGGCCATTACCAACAGCAAAGCAAGATATTTGATCTTTTTCATAGCGATGTTTAATTTAGTTATCAATTAAATTTATAGACCCCCATTGAATAAAATGGTTTAAAGGTTAATCCCGCAATACAGAGCAGGTGTTTTCACCTGATAGAATGGGTGTTTTAACGGGTTGATAAATATTTAATAAATTATACCTTAGAATAATCTTTTATAAACTACTATGGAAATCACACAATTAGACCAGGCAGGAATTGACCTGATGATACAATTTGAAGGCTGTATACTGCACCCGTATCGAGACCAGGTTGGTATTCCAACCATAGGCATAGGGATGACCTACTATCCCGGAACCGGCAAAAAGGTAACCATGCAGGACCCGCCGATTACCCAGCAACAGGCAAACGATATGTTTTTAGAGATCAGCAAACCCTTTGCAATGGCGGTTTACTCCACCACACGCGACGATTTGACTCAAAATCAATTCAATGCCTGCTTTAGCCTTTGTTACAACATTGGTACCGGCGGTTTTAAAAATTCAACGGTGCACCGCCTGGTAAATGAGAAAGTAACAGGCGACCAATTAAAGGCTGCATTCCTGATGTGGACAAAAGCCGGCGGGAAGGTATTGCGGGACCTGGTTAAAAGGCGGACAAAGGAATACGAAGTCTACATGTCATAAAGATAGGTATTTAAGGTACAGCAACCGGGGCGTTCGGCTAACCTTAAAAATATTGGGGGATTGGAAAAAAATGTTTGTTATAGAAAACTTACGATGAGCATATTAAAAAATATATTTAAAAAAAAAGACGAACCGATAAGATCGAATGCAGAATTTTGGAATTGGTTTGAAAAAAACGAACACGTTTTTTATAAAGTTGTAAAGGAAGGGGGCGATATCGAAAAGGTTTTTTTCAACAAGCTTTCGCCAAAACTTCGTGAACTTAAAGATGGTTTTTTTTATTTGACAGGTATGCTGAACGATAGCACCGCTGAGTTAATTTTTACAGCTGACGGAGCAATTAAGAATATTTTTTTTGTGGAAGAGCTTGTTGAAGCAGCACCTAAAATTAACGGCTGGAAGTTTACAGCGTTAAAGCCCGCTATGCCCATTAAAAATGTGAATATTGACATGGCTGGTTTTAAGTTCAATAGCGAAAATATAAGTTTTTATGCCAATTGCAATGCCGCCCTTCCGGATGAAATAGACATAACTGTAGTTCATGCCGACTTTAATGAGCGAAACAAATCTGTTATTACAAATGGCGTATATATCTTTTTAGATAACCTTTTGGGCGAGTTAAATTTTGCCACCAGCATAGACAGGTTAACTGTAACGGGCAACGACAATACTGCTAAAGAATTAGTGCCTGTAGAAAAATTAAAGGATTTCCTGACCTGGCGGCAGAAAGAATTTATTGAAAAATACGAAGGGGTGCGGCACGATACGGAAAACGACACTTATTCGATGCTTGAGGCTGAACTGCAAAATGGCAACCCCTTACTGGCTGTGATTAACAGGGACCTCCTGTACTGGGACAGCAAGGCATCGCATCCCTGGGCCGTAAATATTGAAATTAAATATGACGGGGAGGGACATAACGGCATGCCTGACAATGAAACCTATAATTTATTGGATGAAATTGAAAAAGAAATGCTGCTGCAGCTAAAAGATTGCGACGGCAACTTAAATGTTGGCCGCCAAACTGCCGAAGGTGTGAGGGAGATTTACTTCGCTTGTAAAGATTTCAGGGGCCCTTCGGGTATACTGTATAAAATGAAGCAGAAATATTCCCCGGAAATTGATTTAGATTACGATATTTATAAAGACAAATACTGGCAATCATTTAATCGTTTTATAAATTGATAATCACCCTGATGCTCACAAAAAAAAATCTGCCCTTACTCTTAATCATCGTACTATTTATTACTTCGTGCAGCAAAGAACTCGAATTTAACACCCCGCCGGTTAACCCGTCTTCAGTTACTGTTAGCTTGCTGGCGGGCAGCGGCACACCGGGTTCGGTTAACGGAACAGGTAATGCCGCCTCTTTCTATCAGCCAACGGGAGTAGCGGTTGACGCGTCGGGAAATGTTTATGTTGCGGATTTTCGCAACAGCCTGATACGGGAGATCAGCCAGGCAGGGGTGGTAACTACATTCGCAGGCGGGGTTAACGCCGGTTCGGCCAATGGAACAGGCATCTATGCTTCTTTTAATGAACCAACAGGCGTGGCGACCGATGGCGCCGGGAATATTTACGTTGCTGACAACGGCAACAACCTGATAAGGGAAATCAGCCCGTCGGGCGTTGTAACTACACTGGCGGGCACAGGCGCACAGGGTTCGGCCAATGGCCCGGCTGCCGCGGCTTCTTTTAATTTTCCGCAGGGCGTTGCCGTAGACGCTGCCGGCAATGTTTATGTAGCCGATTACGGTAATAACATGATCCGGAAGATAAGTGCGGCCGGAAGTGTGACTACACTGGCCGGGAGGGATTCGTCAGGTTCAACTAACGGGGTAGATACTGCTGCAACTTTTAACCAGCCAAGCGGGGTAGCGGTTGATGCCGGAGGTAATGTTTATGTTGCGGATTTTGGAAATAACCTCATCCGCAAAATAAGTCAAACGGGCGGTGTAAGCACATTTGCCGGGAGTGGTACGCCCGGAGCAGCCAATGGTACCGGTGCCGCCGCCTCATTTAATGGCCCAACCGGCCTGGCGATCGATGCTTCGGGTAATGTTTATGTGGCTGATTACGGCAATAACCTCATTCGTAAAATTACTCCGGCAGGAGTGGTAACTACTATAGGCAATGGCGCCGCCGGTACGGGCAATACTTTGTTTAATGGCCCGTATGGTGTAGCCGTAGATGCTGCGGGCAATATCTATGTTGCAAATTATCGTAACAGCACCATTCAAAAAATAAGTAAGTAGCGCCATCTCTGCTATATCAAAATCAAAATTACTTATTGCTGCGCTTCACATACTTTTAAAAAAAAGCAACCTCTTTGGCTTAACCGGCGTAGCTTATATTAAGCCCCTTAATACATCGCGGGCAATCCTATAAAACATCTAAAAAATAATCCTATGAAAAAATTCATCTATCCTGCAATTTTTGCAGCAGCTATCGGCCTTTTGGCGTTTACATTCGCGGGTACCAATTGGAAAGTACATGGGGACGCGGTCGTGCAGTTTACGAGCGGTAGAATCAACGGTTCGTTCACCGGGCTGAAAGCCGAAATAATATTTGACAAGGAGCACCCGGAAGCAGCCAAAATATCAGCTTCTGTCGAGGCCCCCAGTATTGCCACCGGCTTCTTTCTTAAAACCAGTCATGCCAAAGATGCTTTGGGTGTTGACAAATACCCGACGATCAGATTTGTATCGACTTCAGTAAGTAAAAATGGCGCTGCTTTTTTAGCCAAAGGTAATTTAACCATGAAGGGCGTTACCAGGCCGGCCACTATCCGGTTCACCTTTGAAGATAAAGGTAACCAGGGTGTGTTCAAGGGGAATTTTAAGGTAATCCCGAAAGAATTCGGCATCGACCATAATGGAACCCCTGACCAGGTGATGGTTAGCCTGACTGTCCCGGTAAGCAAATCATGAGGTCTCCCGGGTAACTCATGAAAAGAGGCCGTCCTTTTGAAACGGCCTCTTTTTTTGATTTGTTTTGCCTGGTAATTAAAATCCGTAAGCTATCCGCAGGGCTACAAAACCATAGTTATCGTTTTGACCTGAATAGTTGTCATAGCGAATGCCAATATCCCATAACTTATTGCCCCAGCCTACTGCAGGCGACAATAGTAGTTTGGTATTGGCAGGACCGCTGTCCACTTGTTCAATACCGACCCCGCCTTCGACGCCGAAATACAGGTTTGGCACAAAAAAATCTTTAATACCTGCTTTAATCGGAATAATTCCAAAACTGTTATAAGGCATATTGGTTCCCGGGATGTCTTTGCTGAAAAAGTGGTCCGCGCCGGAAGTAAGGGTAATTGCAAAATTGTTGGTGACCCCATACTGCAAACGGGCAGTACCGCCTAACACAAAATTGGAACTGATGGTTAAATTACCGGTTGGAATACCTGCATCAAGGCCCAGGTTAAACCTCAGGGCATTGGCGGGAGTGGTCTGAGCTTTTACATTTGTTGTAAAAAACAGGGCCGCGACGATCAACGCCGCGACTGTTAATTTTGATAATGTTTTCATTTTTAATGATTTTAATAGATAGTATGTAATAATACTACCAGCATATCACTAAAAAAGTTGCCTTTTGTGAAAAAGTTTTAATTTATATTAAATCGGCTTTGTCGGGTACGGGCGATGAGCGCATCTGCAATCAGTGAACCCGAGGGGATAGCAGTAGATGCCGCCTGCAATATTTATGTTGATGATTCAGGAAATAAGATAATCCGGGAAATTATGTTGAAATGAGCAAAACGCAGGTGGAACTGCATCTGAAAATAGAATATAAAGAGAAAATAATATCGAATAATGAATGTCGAAGTTTCACTTCATCACTTAGTATTCATTATCCGATATTATATCGTTTAAGTTAGCGGTAAGCTTTTAGCTCTTATTTAATTCTGCCACGATCTTTTTAAAACCTTGTACATTTCAGTTTCTTCCAAAGTCAGGCTTGATAAAATATTTAAAGATTTTCCATCCCGTCCCGTAAAACCGAAGTTGCTCTTTTGGGCTGTTTCAAAAAACTGGATGGAGTATTGATCTCGTAAATCTGCATTATCTTTTATAATTTCTGCAAACCTTGTTCTGAAATTTTCCTTTTGAATTGCTGAAGCTGTTGTTTTGGCTACCATAATTATTTCTTTTTTACCTTAATTGCAGCTAACCCTTTTTGACCCTGCTCAACTTCAAAAGTGACCATAGTATTCTCCTTTAACGGTTCCGTCAAAGAGTTAATATGCACAAAAACACTTTCCTGTGTTTGCAAATCCCTGATAAAACCGTAGCCCTTCGATTCATTAAAAAAAGTTACCACACCATTCCTGACTGTATCATACGGGAGGTCTTCCTGTTTGGCAACGCCAATCCGGATATCTTCCGCATTGATCTTTATCTTCCTTGATGGGTCGGGCGGCGTTGAAGTAATATTCCCATGCTCATCTATATAAGCCATCATATCCTCCAGGCTTTTGCCCTTGCCTGCATTAGCCTTGCGGTCTTCGGCCTTTTCCTTTTTGTCTTTTGACTTTTTTAGACGGGCCTTCTCCTTTTCCTTTTTACTAAATGTTTCTGTTGATCTTGCCAATGCTGCTTATGCTATTTTTACTTTAACTGCGCTCGGTCCTTTTTTTCCTTCTTCTACATCGTAGGTTACTTCATCGTTTTCGCGGATTTGATCTATCAATCCGGTAACGTGCACAAATACTTCTTTGCCACCATTTGTAGGCGTAATAAAGCCGAAGCCTTTTGATTCATTAAAAAATTTTACTGTTCCTGTTGCCATTATGTTGTTGATATTATTAGTTTAGCCGGCAAGGTACGTTTAATTTTCCGTATGAAAGGAATTTAGCTGTTATTACAATATAAATCAGGCGCGACGGCGCCTGCAATGTTTGTATGATGAGGAAATATTACTGCTAACTTATAGGCGTTAGGCAATCACCTCGGAATTCAGGTTGTATGTAACGGCCTCTGCCGGGGAGCAAACTTATTCAAGCGTAACAAGATATTCATTCTCTTTTTTCTCAATGTTAAGAAATCGCCAATTGATATTTACATTATCAGTTTTACAATCAATTGTCTTCCCATTAAACCGGATGGCATTTTGCGGAACGTAGAGTGTAATGCTTTTTACAAACCACACCTCGTTTTTAATCAGCGTAAGAATAGCCTGATTTGTCGCATTAAAATAGTTATTACTGTCTTTGCCTAATTTTAGGGAGGTAGAATGAAGGATTAAACTATCGTTGACAGCCTCGGCATGCATTGGGTCAAAGCTTTTGAATTGGGGAAAGCTGTTAAACAGCAGCGTTATTTTTAATCCGGCCTGGTTGTTGAAGGCCTGCAAATGTTGCCGATGCTTTTCTTTCTCAATATTGGTAAAGTATTTAGACCTGGCCTCGTACAGCGAAAGGTCCGGAAGTTTAACCTGGCGGGGTTTGAATTTGGAGAAAAAATAATCGTTCAGCATTAATCCTGAAGCGTAATATTCCATTTGCCAATTTTTAAATTTTCGGGATAAAAGCAGGCATTGAACCATCCCGGTTAACAAATTTTTATTACGCATCCCTTCTCTGCCATACATCGGCTCAACCAATGAATAAAAGAAACGTTTGTTGGTATATTCCAATTCTTTTTGGCTGGAAGAAAACTTCTTCATATACATGTACTCGCAGTAAGTAGCCGGCCCTTCCAGGGATTCAACGCTCTTTTCATAGTTCAAATATTTATCGCCTATCATTTTTTTCCGTTCGGCCCTGCAGCTATAGAACCTGTTCAAATTACTTTCAAATTGAGAGGAAGACCCACGTAACATTTCCAGCAAAAGCTCATTTTCATATTGTTTAATAGCGTCATTTCTATAATCTTCAGGATAAGTTAAAAGATCTGCGGGATTGTCGAACGGTAGTTTTTTGATATAATTTCTCTGGTAAACATGATGCAGTTCATGAAATAATTCGGAATAAAACTGGGTTTCACTTACATAAAACGATTGGTCATAGTGGTTCTGCGCCGTTAAATAATTATTGATTTCTGTTTGGGTTGTTCCCATTAAAGTATAATCCGCGTAGTTGAGCATATAAATACTATTGCCCAGAGAGGTTGCATTGGCGGGCGGTTTGGGATGGTTCATTAAAAAAATGGGGCCATTTGATCTGTATATGCAGAAAGGACCTATTGTCATCCCGGGCCAAACCTCGTCTTTAATGCTGTTAGCCTTTTTAAAAAAATCAGGAAGTTTATTCAGGTAAATGCTGTCTATCGGTTCAATTTTTTGCGCCCATGCAGCCTGGATATTCCAAAAGAGAATGATAGAGAGTGTTAGTATTCGCGTCATATAAATTTTTTTATAGCTGAATAAAAAGTGATGTTCCGAATGGCCTTCGTACGCAAGTTCACTGACAAAGTATTGTTTGTGATTACTGCATATAAAAATAGGAAAATTTTCTTTTACCGTTGATGGCAGGAGACTTTCTACGATATTGGCGTTCATGTTCACGTTCATTTCAACACAACACAAGCAATTGCCATTCGTGAACGCCTGAAAATCAGTTAGTTGAATTTTGCAAAAATTTGAAATTGCATTGTCCTGAAAAAAGCGCCCCTATTTCAATCAGCTAAGGGAAATTATAGATACATAGCTGGACAAAGTTATGCAGGCCATTATGGTCGTTTAGAATTGAACTGGGATGAGAATAATAAAGAACTAATCGTAATTTATAATCATCAATATCCGAGAAAAATACCATTCAATCCAGATAAAAATAGAGGCTGGGAAATATGGACTAAAACATAGACTAGCCAGTAATTATTATCAGTAACAATTTTATTTTTTTAATACCCATATTCAGGCGCGAGTATGCAGCGCAAAGGCCAAAAGCGGGGCGTACTCGTGCCCCGCTGGCAAGGTCTTCAGGATGATATTGTGACTGGTAAGGCTGGCTACCTTTCTCGGGGGCACGAGTAGCCTTTGGCCGCGTGGCCAGCCCGTCATACTCCCGCCTGAATAGGAAGCATTTAGTCGGGCTTGGGTAGATGCTCATTTAATCGTAACCTCGCCGTTCTTTTTGAATGTCTTTATAATCTTTTTGTTGTACCCGTTGGTATAGTCTACCTCGCGTTTTATTTCGCCGGTTTCATAAAATGAACGTTCGTAGCCTCGTAGCAAGCCATTTACGTAAAATTTCTTAGTTTCTTTTTGAATTTTTCCACTTTCTGAATAGTCCCATGTTAATAAATTGCCGCCTTTATCTAAAGATCCCATTCTTATACTTTTAGAAGTTATTAATCCTATCTTTGAATAAGTAAATGACGTACCATTTTGATTATGTTCAAATTGCAGCTGGCCGTTATCGTACCATGTTTTAAGGGATTCAACAGCCCCATCTTCACCATAATTTTCTGTCTGCATAATGTTTCCAGATGGATGATAGCATCGTTTGCTCATCCGTCTATTTTCATAGTAATCTACGTATTCGCTTAGTTGTCCGTTTGCATGCCATAAAAGGCAAATGCCGTTCAATTTTCTATTTATAGAATTCGTCTGATGTTTCTTAAAGCCATTGGTGTAAAAATAGGTTAAAGATATTTCGCTACCCGAATAAGTTATTTCTGCCTGTAATTGCCCCTCGGCGTAATAACATTTCAATAAGGCATTATTACAAGTTAACCTTGATTTATTAACTTCTCTTACAAAATCATCATTAATTTCATCATAGTCGCGGAAAGGGATTTCATAAACACTTTCGAGTTTTTCGAAATTAGTTTTGCTCCACATCCTATTCCCAGCATAAACAGGTCTCGAAGTATTTTTTAAAACATTGATTAAATCAAGAGCGTGACCAAGTCCGGAAATTTGAATAAAATAGTCAATATCCCATTCATGTATCTTTTCGCCAGTTGCATTATAGACATATAAAAGTTCATCTTCGGGATTTTTCGGACATCTTAAACCGGTAAACTCAACCGAAGCATGCGGGTAGTTCTTTAAAATTGGAATAAGTTCGCGATACTGCTCTTCTATTTCATCCAGACTTGGTAGGTTTTCTTTTTTCAAAAATAACGATGCTTCTTTATGCCATCTGCCACCTGGAACAATGTTGGTCAAGGTTCCCTCATCAAAGATTTTTCTTCCAATGCGATATATCAATAATCTTTCGAGAAGCAACGCCGCTTCTTCTGACAACTGCTCCCCAATTAATATGTGACCTACTTCCAGCCCGCTTTCCACCAGTTCTTCAATTATTTGAAGTTTTTCAGTATTACTGTGTATATCAGGCTTTTCGGATACATGTTGAAAAACCCTTTTTCCTTTACCTTTTCCAATGTAAAATATTGTTTCATTTCTTGGGTCAACTAATCCATATACATAAAATTGTTCCATGCTATAAAGCTATAAATAAGTATTTAGGTATTGATTAATATGCTTCGCCAATTTAAGCGCCCAAATTCGAATAGCGGAAAAATGGATTGTGGAGCACCTCGTAATTAATATATATATTTGTTACTTAAATCTTATCAAAATGACTGATCAAGAAAGAATTTCAGATCTCGAAGATAGGCTTAACAGCCAAGAAGAATTAACCGGCTCATTTTATTTATTGGTTGCCAAATATGGGGAAGATTTAAAAAGACTCGAGTCCCATCTTAATGAAGTAACTGAAATTACAACAGGGAGTATAAACTTTGTAAAAGATCACTCCGAACAAATTAAGCAATTAAGAGAAGGTCAAGTTGTAATTTTATCAATATTAAAAAATATCACAAAAGCGTGAAAAAATCACTATTAATTATTTCCGGCGTTTGTTGGAGTTTTCTTCAACAAGCCAAATTTGCCTTTTCCGCAGGGCGTACCAGAAAAATATCTTTACTTGCAATTACCACGTTTTTATGTTTAATAAAAGTATCCTATTCCCAGGATGTAAAACTGCCTATAGACACATCTACCCACAAGGTAAGTTATTCTGCAATTACAATTGCCACCGGGATTAAACAAAAGGAGTTGTATTCAAAGGCTAAACAATGGGTAGTGTACTCTTATAAATCTGCCAAAGATGCTATACAAATGGATGACCCTGATAATGGTAAACTAATTCTAAAAGGGTTTGTTGCTGGCGATGATGAGACGTTTCGTGGTGTTTTATTTACTTACAACATATATTATACGATAACAATTTCTATAAAAGATGGGAAATACAAGGTTAACATATCTGATTTTGAACGAGAAATGATAAGTGATGGTAAAACTTTGGCTAAAATTCCCATTGAAACTACATTGGAGCATCTTAAATCCGGGAACAGTGACGTAAGCAAGGAGGAAACAGATAAAATGTATTTTGGTTTGAAGAGCAATATTAACAAAGTTGCCTTAAATATTATTGAATCTTTTAAATCTGCTATGAGTAAGAAAGATGAGTTTTAAACAAATAGAAGCGAATGTTAACCCCTCAAATCATTATACAAGTACGCATTCAATAACTGCATAGAATCATTAGAAAGCCTGTTTTTGTCGCTGTAGTTAGGAAAGAATGTAAACTCATTCTGATAATAAACTATAATCCCGCTTACACAATTCTTAATTGTATCATTACAGTAATAAAGGCCATCTGCATACGTATGAAATAGTGCATCGGGGTAATACTCGTTAAAAGATTCATCTCCATGAAATACACCCGAACCGCCATACAATTTTACATACATACCCCGTTAGTCCGGATGTTCCATCCCGGACTACAATAACAGCAGATTTGCAATCTGCGGAGCAAGATGCGAAAATCACCTGCGCTGCACACGCGCGCCTGAATTAGTGGCTAATAAACGCCACATCCGAAAAATTACCTCGAAATCTTACTTCTTCTGTACACCGCAGGCGTCTCCCCCGTTTTTGATTTAAATATCCTGTTAAAAGCCGATTTCGACTGATAACCGACTTTTGCCGCAATTTCGGATATATTGCTGTTATCCGTTATTAATAGCTTTTGGGCTTGCCTGATGCGCCAGTTGGTAAGGTAGCTCAAGGGTGTTTCGTGCACTAATTTTTTAAACTGGTTAAAGAAAACAGAACGTGACATGCCGATTTCTGATGCAAGTGATTCCAGTGTCCAATCGTTTTGGGGTGAGTCCTGCATCAGTTTTAGCGCTTTGCTGATCCTTGGGTCGTTTAATGCGGAAAGAAAACCAGTGCCGGGCACAGCCTGCTCTAAATATGCCCTTATGATGTTGATGAACATAATTTCCGACAGGTTTTTCAGCATTACGCTGCTTCCGGGCCTTTCGTTATTGAGTTCTTCCAGCATTAATTGTGTAACCTGCTTTAATAAAAGCTGGTTTTCTGTTACATATTGCCTGATATGGATAATTGGCGGCAGATCCTTTAAAAAAGGATGCAGGGGCTGGTAATCAAATTCAAAATGGCCCGCTATAAGGGTTGTTACCTCGCCGCCACTGTTAAAAACATTGATCCCCGCCCTGCGGGCCTTAACGAACTCGGGCGACGGCATGCGTAAACTTGCAGCTTTATCGGCTATCCAGTGGGCGCTCCCATGAGGTACAAATACCAGGTCGCCCTCCGCCAATTCGATGATGCGGCCATCAGGGGCGCCAACCGTACAGTTGCCGCTCACCAGGCGCCAGAATTGCGAATTTTCGTCCTGTACAACATCCAGTCCCCAGGGGGCCGCAAGGGGAAATTTACTATAAACCACACTTCTGAGCCGGGTGGCCTCTAATACGGTACTTAAAGCGTCCATTTTACAAATTGATACGATTAAGCAAATATACAACACTTTTTGATACTTTAAGTATTGAACGATGGGATAACTTTGTATTATTAAATAATCAGAAAAAAATGACAACACAAGAATTAGCCAATCGCTACTATGAACTTTTTCAACAAAGGCAGGTAACAGAAATTTATCAGCAGTTTTATGGCGCCGATATTGTTTGTACCGAACCTGAACATGCTTTGGCAATGGGTGTGCCAACCATCACCAGGGGTATTGAAGCGGTTTTAGCCAAATCGAAAGCCAGGCAGGAACTTATAGCTGAAGTACACAGCTACTTCTGCACCGAACCGGTAGTTGGGGGCAGCTACTTTAGCGTAGCCATGGGCAGGGATATGACCTTAAAAAATGGCCAGCGGTTGCAGTTGGCTGAAATTGCAGTTTTCGGCGTAAAGGAGGATAAGATAATATCCGAAACTTTTTTTTATTAGCGATCAGTCAACACTAATTGAATGATAACCTATTTGCCAGGTGCCGCACATCACGTTAGGGCTGACCTTTTTGGTCAGCCACTCGTGCGCTGAACCCACAAAACGGTTATTGTACGTGGGACGCTTTAACCGGCGGGGGAATAATTATTAATAGCCATATTAAACCGGGAAGGCCAATCAATCAAAAAAAAGTTTTATTATTGTTTACATTAATGGACCGATCATTCCTGCCGATGGCGGCTTTGACGCCGCAAGGATTAGCTTACCAAGTTTAACAGCTTAAATGAAACGACACATCTGGTTAGCCGTAGTAGCCTCGGCCTTAGGTTTTTTTGTCGACCTGTACGACATTATTATATTGAGCATAGTGCGTTCCAAAAGCCTGCTGGCGATGGGGGTTCCCCACGCGGAATTGCTTTCAAAAGGGGTTTGGCTCATCAATATCCAAATGGCGGGCATGCTCATCGGCGGGTTTATATGGGGCATCATCGGTGATAAATTCGGAAGGTTATCCGTGCTCTTTGGCTCCATAATCCTTTACTCAACGGCAACTTTCGCCAACGCGTTTGCCGATTCTTTTCATATGTATTTGTTGTTGCGTTTTTTGGCCGGCGTAGGCCTGGCAGGTGAATTAGGCGCCGCCATTACGCTGGTAACCGAGCAGATGCCGCAGAAATATCGCGGGATTGGGCCTGCGCTGATTGGCGGGAGCGGCATGTTAGGGGCCATTGTTGGTGCGTATATCGGCGGAAAATACTCCTGGCAATTTACCTATGAATTAGGCGGAGGTTTGGGTTTCGCATTGCTGATCTTGCGGCTGGGCGTCCTCGAATCGGGCTTGTTTAACCAAATGAAGGGAAAAACAAAGAATAGAGGCGATTTAAGATTGCTGTTCAAAAACAGGCTTTATATAAAAAAATATCTCAGCATCTGCGTATTAGGATTTCCCGTTTGGTTTGTGAACGGTGTGGTAATGACCTTCACACCCGAAATTGGCAAGGCCTGGGGTATGAAGCCGATCCCTTCGGTATCGTCGGTGTTTACCTGGTATTTCATCGGTCTTGCGTTTGGCGATTTAACATGTGGTTTCGTAAGTCAATACTTAAAAAGCAGGAAAAAAGCTATCCGCTTATATCTTATGTTCTGTACATTAGGCGGGGTCGCTTTCTTCGCAATAGCTAATCAGTCATTGACCTGGTATTATGGACTTTTGTTATTCCTGGGTTTTTCGGCAGGGTATTCCATCGTATTGCTGACACTGGCAGCCGAGCAGTACGGAACAAACATTCGCGCCACTGTAACAACCTCTGCCCTGAATATGCTCCGGGCCACGGTAATTCCGCAAACGCTGTTGTTCAGTTTGCTGGTACCGGGCTTAGGCGAACCCAGGTCCGCCCTGGTTGTGGGTGTGCTGGCTATATCGCTTGCCTTTTGGGGACTAAGCAACCTCGAAGAAACCTTTGATAAAAATTTAGATTATACAGAATCCATTTAAAATGTAAGAAATTAATATCTTTCTTACAATTATCAGGCATCCAAATTCAAACATCATGAAGCTTCTGCTCACTTCCAGCGGTATCAGCAACGCGGGCATCCACAATGCGCTGGTCGGTCTGCTGGGCAAACCGATCGCCGAATCCAACGCGCTCTTCATTCCCACTGCGATATACCCCTTCCCCGGCGGCGCCGGTATGGCATGGCAGGCGATCTGCGGAAAAGCCAAATCCCCATTTTGCGAGTTGGGTTGGAAGTCGCTGGGTGTGCTGGAGCTCACCGCGCTGCCCAGCATCGACAAAAAAGCCTGGGTCCCTGCGGTGGAGGAGACGGACGCTCTGCTGGTTTGGGGCGGCGATCCGGTCTATCTGTCCTACTGGATGTGGCAATCCGGTTTGGCGGACCTCCTGGCGTCGTTGCGGAGCGAAGCGGTCTATGTGGGCGTGAGCGCGGGCAGCATGGCGGCGTCTTCCACCTTCGGAGAAACCTACAGTAATCCGCGCGGCTGCAGCGGTAGCCCGCTCAAGTCGGAAGAAATCATGTTTGCTGCCCCCGGGGGAGAGATCAGCGCAACCTTTGTCACGGCCCGGGGAGCGGGGCTGGTTGACTTTGCATTGATCCCGCACCTGGATCACGAGCGCTTCCCGGAGAATTCTATGGCCAACGCAGAAAAATGGGCGGCGAGGCTGCCGGTGCCGGTGTACGCGATTGACGATCAGACTGCTATCAAAGTGACCGGCGACACTGTTGAAGTCGTCTCCGAAGGGCACTGGAAACTATTTACCCTCTGATGCCGGTTTTATGCAAAATGGAATCATTGCTGTAAATTTTTTATTTTCGCTCAATGTCCGGTTTTTGTGGGGTACGTTGTCTCCTTTACGGGCTTAACTTAAGCTCTGTTTTAAAATAGAAAATTAATACTTCAAATCATGGAAAAATTTATGATGATTATAAGGGAGGATTTGGCCAAGATGCGCAAACTGACCGATGAAGAACGATTTGCTAACATACCCATGATGCTGAAGTGGGTTGATTCGCTGATCGAAACAGGCAACTATATCAAAGGGGAACCCCTGCTGCCAAAAGGCAGATATGTAAGCAAGGACCAAATTCTTTCTGATGGCCCCTTTATTGAGGCCCGCGAAGGGATTTCGGGTTATGAAATTATTTGGGCAGAAAACATTGAACAGGCTGCCGCCATTGCCCAGGGCTGCCCGCTGGTGCAAAGCGGCCTGGCTGTGAGGGAGATCCGCCCGATTGCTGCTATATACGGTGTTAATAATGAATGAATGTGAGAAGCGTATAGAAATTCTTTATAAAGAACGGTTCGGTCAGCTAATCTCGCTGATCCTGCAGCGTTTCAGGCAAATGCCTATTGATTGGGCCGAAGACGTTGTGCAGGAAACTTTTACAGCGGCTGCAGTAAACTGGCCAAAAACCGGCATGCCCGAAAATCCTTCCGGGTGGCTCTATCAAACCTGCAAAAACAAATCTATCAACCTGCTCAAAAAAAATTCTAAAACTGTAGATTTATCACTGGCCAAAGCGGTGCCGGCAGCTGCAGACGAGATTTCTGAGGATGGTTTCAAAGATGCCCAATTGCGGATGCTGATGGCTTGCTGCCATCCACATTTGACGCCAAAAACGCAGATAGTGCTGGCACTTAAATATGTCGCCAATCTTAAGGTTGAAAATATTGCCCTGCAGTTTGGGGCCGAACCTGATGCCATTGAAAAAATGCTGTACCGTGCAAGGCAAAAAATAAAAAGCGAGTCATTGGTTTTATCCACCGGGCTCTATGGCTATTCCGTGGAGCGGCTTTCGGTAATGCATAAGGTGATCTACCTCATATTTAGCGAGGGCTACAAACAATCAGGCGAAAAAATAAACCAGGGGAAAATTTTGTGCGAAGATGCGCTTATGCTCAATAAATTTTTGTTCGACAGTCCGTTGTGCAATCAGGAAACCAAAGCGCTGCAGGCGCTCATGCTTTTTAATGCCGCCCGGTTTGATGCCCGCTTTGACGCGCAGGGTAACGCAGTCGAGCTGGAGTACCAGGACAGAACGCTCTGGGACCAATCATTGATAGCGCTTGCCGGCTTTTTATTAACCGAATCAGAAGATGCTGTCTTTTCGCCCTATCACCTTGAAGCCGCTATCGCCTGTGTGCATTGCGCTGCACGCAAATTTGAAGATACGGATTGGGGGGCCATCTGCAAATATTACGATATGCTGTTGAAAGTTTACCCCAGCCCGTTTGCCGAGATAAATTATGCAGTGGCATTGCAGTACAATCACCAAAACGACAAAGCCTATCGCATCCTGATGGATCTTCACCGGAACCCCTATTTTAATAAATTGCCCGTTCTTGATCTCACCATTCGAAAGTATTTTGAGCGCGCTCTTAAGTTTTAAGTCTCGAGTCGAAAGTCTTAAGTCAGAGTATCGAAAAACTGACTTTGTACGTGGGACTTCAGACTATTGACTTAACCCTGCACCATCATCAAAAAAAATAAGCACCTGATGTCCGGTATTGGCTTTTAAAGTTGTCTGTACTAATAAAAACGAAAAATCATGAAATCGACTACTCTTTTTGCCAAAATTCTCTTAGTATGGATGCTCTTATCTTGCAATGCAGGATTTGCCAAGAGCTCTGGCGTGAGGGCAACAGGGCCCCAAACTGCTTTAAATGAAAAGGTCGTTAGGGCTTTTTTTACCGCTTTTGAGAAAAAAAATTGGAATTCGTTGCAGCAAATTTTCGCTGACGGATTTACTTTTTCCAGCCCGGTTGATGATCATATCAGCGTAAAGAAATTTAAGGAAAGGTGCTGGCCAAACGCCTATAAGATCAAAAGATTTGATGTGGATAAGGTTGTTATAAATGGAGATGATGTCGTTATAATTACCAATGGTTGGACGACGGCCGGCAAATTATTTCGGAACTGCGACCATTTTAAGTTAAAAGACGGAAAAATCACGTCAGACGAGTGTTTTTTTGGACCTGGGATAAATTATCCTAATAATTCGGGGAAGTAGAGGTTAGAGGTCAGTCTAAAATAAAAGCCCTATGTTTCGACTAAAATAACAGTTAAAAAATTAAATTTAACCACAGAGGCCGCAAAGAAGGAGAACACAGAGAACACCAAGAAAAAAATTGACAAACTACTAAAGCTTTGTGGCCTCTGTGTTTTCCCTTTGCGCTCTCTGTGGTAAAAATCTGCACAGTTTAGTTATATAGAAGAGGTTAGAGGTTAGAGGTCAGAGGCTAGAGATCAGTTGATTAGAGATTAGTGCGAAAGAAGTTGCGGTTGACTTTTCGACTAAAATAACTTTAAACATTATTAAAAATTTAACCACAAATATCTCAAAGAAGGCGCGGCGGGCACAAAGAACAAATTGACAACGTACAAGGCTTCGTGTTCTCCGTGTTTTCCCTTTGCGCGCGCTGTGGTAAAGTCATGCATAGTTAGGTGACAGAGATATTTCATCATAGGAGGGTCTCTCGAAGAGTACCCTGCGATCCATGAAAGAAAAAAATAACAAGTTCATTAAAAACACATTATATATAAAATTATACGATATGAAAAATAAATTCAAAAAAAATGGGGTTGGGTGCTTATTGGCAATTACGCTGCTCTTGCTTACCATCCACTGTTCCGGCCAGAGCAGCAAGCAATCTAACGAAAAAATTGTCAGAGCGGTTTATACCGCTTATGAGAAAAAAGACTGGAACATGTTGAAGTCCCTTTTCGCCAAAGGGTTTACTTTCACCAGCCCGGCTGATGTTCACCCTATTGATATAAAAGTATATGAGGAAAAGTGCTGGCCAAATTCCGCCAATATCAAAAAGTTTGAGATTGATAAGCTTATGGTTGATGGAGATAATGTTTTTGTAACCTATCATTGCTGGACGCTAAACGACAAAGTATTATGGAACACCGAGTATTTTACATTAAAAGATGGTAAAATAAAGGGGTTTGTATGTTTCTTTGGCCCGGGTATAGGTTTCCCTGATAATACCGGGAAATAAAGGACAAAGAGTATTCTTCCGTTATATTTTTATCTGAATAATGATTTTGTGATATGAATGCATTTGAGTTTTTGATAGAAAAAACAATAAAATTATACGAATCCAGCACCGGTTGGGGTGATAGCGACGAATGGACTAACCAGGATTTTGTAATACTAAGCGAGAAAATACAGGAGCGTACAGGCGTAGCATTGAGCCACGTAACGTTAAAAAGAATTTGGGGAAAAGTGAAATATAATAGCCTGCCCAATACCCATACCCTGGATACGCTGGTGCAATTTTTAGATTACAAAAACTGGCGGGACTTTAGATCGCAAAATGGCAACGGCGCGGCAAGCGCTATAACGGTAGAGAAAATCAACGGAAATGGTCGCGGTTATACCTCACTGTCCGTAGACTGTTGTCTACGGATTAGCTACGCCTATGTCTATAGTTTGTAGCTACAGTCGCGAAAAGACTGATTCTCCGTGTGGCATTCAGGGCACAGTAAATTTCACTCCACCTTATACCTGAAAACCTGCCGCCCCAAATTGCCATCGCCGTCAATTCCCTCCACTACTACCCGGTAAGTACCAGGGCTGCCTGCATTAAAATATTCAAATGATGCTTTACCAGTGGTATCTGCAATGACATTGGGGTTCCAGTAAATGGTTTTACGGTCATCGGTTACCCTGGCGGCATCTTTTATGTTATACTTCGGTGAGTAAAATTCCCGGGCCTTATAAAAGCCTTTAAATCTATAAGTAATTAAGCCATCAACTGTTATTTTGCTTAGATCGACAGCGTCTGCGCCATGTTTAAGAGTGATAATTAAAGCACCACCAGGCGCATTTGAACCATAGATTGATAAATATGCAATACTGGTAAGTACTTCAATGCTATAAATGTCAAATGGATTAATTGCATCCAATTCATTTGGACTCATTTGAGCGCCTTCAACAAATATCGCCATTGGTTTGCCTCCGCCCAGATGGGTTGCACGCATGCTGTAGGGTATACCGCCCTTCCATGTTAAACCAAATATTTTGCCTGGTAATATATCGGATAATCTCCCGCCTCCACCCAAAGTTAATTGGTCGCCAAGTACGACCTGGTTGGCATTCCCCGGCCCGTTTAAATTGGAAGAAAATTTCATATTATCAGAAAAAACCGGGTTAAAAAACTCATTTCTTCTTTCTTTTATTTTAACTTCTTTTAATTGAATTACATTTTTTAAGTAAAGCTGCTGTCCCGTCACATAAGTTTTTTTCATGGCATTCAGTACCTGGTCAGGCGTTTCCGCAGCCAGGTAATCCAATGTTGTTTTAGCCCATTTATTTATAACGGGGTACGAAGGCTGTTTAATGGCTATTTTTACATTATCACCGCCTTTTGCTTTTTTTGCGTTGATTACCAGTTTAGTGGTATCATCCAAATAAAGATTTGAAAATGTAAAACTACCTTTGGCGTCGCTCAGGGTATCTGCCGAGAAAAGGTCCTTAACTGATGTTAAACGTATTTTTCCGTTGGCAATAGGTTTGTTTGAAAATGTTTTAATGGCGCCTGATAAACTTAACGATGTTTCCGGTTTAAACGTTATTACAGAATTATCGGCAGCCAATATTTTTTTCCATTCAAACCTGGTATAGCCCTGTGTCAGCATCACCAGGTCGAGGTCTGACCGGGTTTTATCGTCAGGATCAAGGAAATAGTAGTTCGGATTTTCGATATGCCCTTTTAGCTCTGATGTGAGCAGCAAATCAGTTAAAATAGTGGTTTCTTCCTGTTCATCAACGGGCACTTTGGTTTCATCGGTTACCGATACCGAGAATGTACCTGCAACGGGTTTATCTTCCTCGTCTTTCGTTGCCAAATCCAACGTCACTTTTTCTAAGGGGGCATAGCTTTCTTTTTCGGTTGTTACCGCCAGTTTAAGCTGGTCGTTATTTTGTATAAAAACAACACGTTCGTTAAGCGGTTCGCCGGTTTGCGAAAACAGCGTAAATTGGGCAACCCCGGATGGGAACCGGTTTTTCAAAATGCTTGTTGTGAAAACATGATTTGTTAACCTGCCGCTTGTGGTAAAGTAAGATTGCCCGCCGGATTGTGCTATTAGGTAAAATGCAGTGTCGCGTTTGCTATTAAACAACGCATCGTTGGCAGCTATTTTTACATAAATGCTGTCGGCAGCATTATTTATGGTTAACGTAAATCCCTCGTCTTTGGCTTTTGGCAGGTCAAGAAAGTAACTGCTGCCGTCGGTGCAAATTATCTTTGCGCGGTATTGCCTGCCGGGTTGCGGTGTAAGCGGGAATTCCCCCATTCCTGCATGTTGCGTATTAAATAACGCGACTTCGTTATTATTATCATCTATTATTGCCCCCTGTATATCAGCAGCAAGTCCATTTTTATTGATTGCTTTAAAGGCTACTTTTGAACGCAGGCCATTTACAAGATAACCACCTTCGGGGAAAAGCTGGATATCGGGGCTCTCCGGGACATTTTGATTATTGGAGGATAAATTTGGTTTAGCCTTAACCAAAGCAAGCCGGTCAGCTTGCGGACCAATTCCACCAATGCTTATCTTCTTATCATAAAAATAATCGCTGTCATTCCGCATCCAGTTGGTATAAGACCTTATGCGGTAGTCGCCGCTTTTATAAATATATGGGATTACAAATTCGCCTTTGCCGGTGCCTGAATTAAGCTGAAGCGTTAACCGCTGCAACACGGTATCGTTTGGACTGATGAGTTCGGCGTAAAGCACACCGCTCAAAGCAGATAGTTGGTGGCGGCTGCCAATAACAGTATAGGCTTTAAACCAAATGGTATCGCCAAGGCCATACCAGGGTCGGTCCAGGTGCAGGTGCGTTTTTTCAATTGGATACTTAGCTTCATATTGCTGCAGTGTTGCAATGTGGTTTCTTAAAATTAAGCTGTCACTCTGGGCATAGCCTATTGTGATTGTTATTGGCAAAACTATAAATATCAATAATCGGAATTTTCTGATCATAAATTTTATTTTATTGATTAACAATAATCATGAAACCGCAAGCTTCCGTAATGCCGTCGATAAGGCAAGAATATTTTCAATTATATAGCCGTAGACGAAATTTATGTTTCACACTGGCATACCGTCTGAGGGTCCATTTCAAGAGAACCTGAGACAAAAAAACCCGGGTAGTCGGGGTGTTTCTCCAACTCAGCATTTATGGTCCCCACGCTGATTTTTACAGCTGATGCTTTTAACAACTTGAGCATGGCAACTTCGGGATTTGGTTCTTTTGTGAAAGGGAACATAGGCTTAGGCGAAATATTATCGTGTAAACGAAATTAAAATGAATACCGTATTGTTTACTACTTGTAAATTGTAATATCCTTGTTACAATAAAGGGAAATATTGCGCTGGAACGAAAGAGAACGGGATATAAGAAAATTTTACCCTAAATATTTAACATTAAATTCGTCCCAGGGTCTGTCTGCGACAGACCCTGGGACGAATTTAATGCAGTCAATAAGGCAGGAATATTTTCAATTATATAGTCTCAGGCGAAATTTATGTTTCACACTGGCATGCCGTCGCAGGATCCTTTTCAAGAGAACCCTGCGGGGACAAAAAAGAAAAGCTTTTTTCCTTCGTTATTTTACATTTGTTGTTCATTATTCGATATTCACCTCCCGGCAGCTACCGGGATGTCTTTAACCTTTCTCCTGAATTTGCTTCCTATTGTGTCTTTTGTTTAAACGAGATGTTGCCATCGCTCCAATAAAACTGCATACCGGAAGCCGTTCCTTGTTGCTGACCGAATTTAATCTGTACATTTTCATCGAGCTGGTAAAATCCGGGTGAGATATAACGTAATTTAAAAACCTGGTTTCCGCGTTCGGGGTTTTCACAATAGAAGGCGCCATCTTTTACATAAAACTTTAGGCCGCCCTCGTAAATGCCGAGGTAAGCCTGAACTTCCGCGGGCGCTATAGGCCGGTCCACAGCTTTTTGCTGATTAGCAAACCAGGAATTGGGGAATAAGGCTGAAGTAACCTGGTCAAGCGATGCATCCGCTTTAAGCGCAATATCCGGTATAACCCCGACGCCTTCCCATTCTGTCCCGGTATGAATATTATACGTATGGGCATTCGGAATGCCCGCTACAAAGCCATGACCCAAAAAAACCGGCCCCGTTGGATGTGAGCCGCCTGCTGTTTTCTCACCCACTATAGTTCCCCTTTTTGTCGCCTGCATTGCGTAGGCAAAATCCTCCGCAGCCGAAACCGTGCTGCTGCTGGTTAATACATAAACCGGCATCCGGAGGATAAGCCCGTCGGTGGCGGTGGGGTCTGTCCAGCCCTTAGTGGTGTCGTGCTTGTTGGGAATAATGATATCATTAACCCGTGTCTTTTCCGGAAAGAAATAACTTAACGTTTGTCTAACCATCTCCGGACTGCCGCCATGGTTTTCCCTCAGGTCGATGATCAATGCTTTGGTATGTCTTGCAAAGCGAAAGGCCGCTGTAACGGTTTTTATGGCGGAGGGGGTAACGTCCACAAACCCGTTAAATTTTACATAGCCAATATTGCCGGGTAAAATTTCTGAAGCCGTGAACATAAAATTATGAGCCTCCATAAACACATTCCGCAGCGAATCGTCGCGCGGGCCCGGCTCATGCCTTGGCGGCGCGCCCATTTGCGCCAGCCGGGGATCGAAATGGAAGCCCATATGCAGGTCGGGGCAGGCGGTTTGCAGGTCGGCCGATATTTGCACAGCAAAAGCTTGCGGGTCTTTGATATTACTGTAGGCCCCCTTTGCCAATTGCCCGTGAAGGTACTTGCTCATCACCTGTGCTTTATCTGTGAAAACATAGTTGGCGATCAACGCTTTCGACAAAGTATCGATCACTGCCCCGGTGAGTTCCGGCGTCATTAAAACGGCTGTAGCCTGCGGCCTTTCCTGCGCCATGCAGGCCAAGGAGATTGTTAAAAGGAATAATGTTATTTTTTTCATGATTCAGTGTTAATTTAATTGCCTTTATCCCAAACATCTTTTCCAAAGGCCAAAACCTGGGTAATGCGGCCGGCGTTATCAGCGGTAAACCGGAGAGTAAACTGAGGGTCGTCTTTTACGAAAAACGCTAAGGGGCTTGTGGCTGCAAAACCAATTTGCGCGCCATCCCACAATTGCTTTAAAACTAAACCGTTGCCGGTAGCGCTAATTTGTATAAACTGCCCCTTATTGTCTCTAAGCTCATACTTGCCCTCCAGTTTTTTCAGGTCCTGTACAGTTAATTTTATTTCGACAGGGGGGTGATAGTTATCATTTCTGTCCCAAATATCTCTTCCCCATGCCAAAACCTGGTTAATGCGGCCGGCATTGTCAGCTGTAAACCGCAGGGTAAATTGCGGGTTCTCTTTTGCCGAAAACTCTAAGGGGCTTGTGGCTATAAAATTAACCGCCCTGTTATCCCATAATTGCTTTAAAACTAAGCCGTTGCCGGTTGCGGTAATTTGTAAAAATTGCCCTTTTCTGTCTTTAAACTCATAATAGCCCTCAAATTTTTTCAGGTCTTGTGCAGGTAATTTTATTTCGGCCAGGGGTTGATAGCTCTCAACTTTATTCCAGTCGTTTTTATCTGAGGCCGTGAATTTTGTAGCTATACCCTCGTCATTTTTTATGAATTTAACGACTTTGAGGTAACGAACGTGAACAAGAAACGAGACATCCGATTGGGCCAGCATAGGTATTTCTCTTCCATCCCAAAGTTGTTTGGCGATCAATTTGTTTTGTTTTGCAATAACCTGTACGTATACAGCCTTATTCGCATCGCTTTGGTAAATCCCCTCCATGGCCTTTAGCTGCTGTGTATTAAGTGCTGCTTCCTTTAAGTCGCTGTTGTTTGCCTTCAGCCAAATATCATGGTCAAACACCAGTACCTGTGTCACATTACCATTTTTGTTTTTTGTAAACTTAAATGGTGAGCCATCCGCTATGGTAAATTCAAGTTCGTTTTTTTGTTTTAGTGAATATTCGTACCCGTCCCATAATTGTTTGACCACTAAGACATTGTTTACTTCGGTTAATTTGATAAAGGCACTTTTATCAGGCGTTTTATATAGACCTTCAAAAGCTTTTAAGGGGCCGGCATCAAACTTAGCGCTTTTTTCGGTCGCGTTTTTCTGCCGCGCACTGGCGCTAAATGGGTTAATTAAAAAATAACTGGCTGCAACCAGCAACAATGCAAATGCATAGCTATACAAATTTGCGTTTGGCGATTTTTTTAAATTCATCATTTTAATACGGGTTTTAATTTTTGAAGAGCTATATAGGTTGGTTAATTGGTAGGCCTGGAGTTTAAACGAACTATGCAGAATGCTAAGCTGATAGTCCTTTTTATCAACGCCGCTGTTTATTACTTTGCTGTCGGCTATGTATTCGTGGTTAAGCTTGATGCATCGTTTTAGGTAAAGCATTAGCGGGTTAACCCATAGCATAGCATGCGCCAGTTCTGCAAAAAGTATATCTATACTATGCCATTGTTGTATGTGTACCTTTTCATGCAAAATAATTTGCTGCAATTCGCGATCATTAAAAAGTTGTTTGTTGATAACCAGGTAGTTGAAAAAAGAAAACGGAGCAGTCCCATCAAAAGCACAATAGTATATGCCTGCTGTTAACTGTTTATCGGTCTTTTTGATCAGGATGCTGAGTTTAAGCAATTTTATAGCCAATCTTATCAGCAAAACGAGGCTTACCAGTAAGTAAATACCAACCAGGGTTTGCATTAGCGATGGAAGTATAAAGCCTTGTTTAACAGCGGCATGAGCAGTGTTAATGTGCGCATTAACATGCGTGTTAACCATTTGCGGATCGCCAAAAGTTGTGTACAGGCTATTTAATGGGTTAGCAGTGGTTATTTGACGTTGAATTGTGTTTAAATGCGAAAAACTCAGCCCCGGCAAAAAGGGCAAAAACAGGGATAACAACAAACTGAACAGCAGGTAAAACCTGTTTTGCCAAAATGATTTATCGTTTTTAAGCACCAATAAATAAAACAGGAACAATATGGATATAACCACATTGGCCTTTAACAGGTAAATAATTAATGATTGCATAGTACTGAATTTTATTTGTTCTTATCTTCTATCATTTTAACAATCTCCTTTAGTTCATCCAAGGACACTTCGTCCTCTTCCGCAAAAAACGATACCACATTTTTCATAGAATTACCAAACAGCCCCACCAAAAGAGGCCTTACAAATTTCCTGGTATATTCCATTTTCGATACCGCCGCGGCATACCGGTAGGTACTTCCAAAATCTTCAAATTTCAAAAAACCCTTGTCGGCCATACGCCTCATCATGGTTGCCACGGTATTTATATGTGGCTTAGGGTCGGGCAATTCTTCCCTTACATCCTTTACAAAAGCCTTTTTAAACTTCCAGATTGCCTGCATTATGGCTTCTTCTTTTTCGCTAAGTCGTTTCATGAAACAATTATAAAACTAATTTTGTAATTATGCAACTACAATTGTAGTTATTTTAAATTATTCTCCCTTTATCGGGCGGCGCTTTTTTCTGTCCCAGCAGGGTCTGTCGGTGACTACCCTGTGCACGATGTTTGTATAACGAGGAAATATTATTGTTAACTTATGATTACCGGGGGCGCTCTGCAATTGCCATGCGACTCAGGGTCGTTTTCGACAGACCCTGAGACGACATATTTTAAAAAAATTGGCGTTCAATGATTGTAATTTTGCCTTAAATTGCATTTTATGGATACTCAGCTACTGGCCGGTTTTTATGAGCGGGACCTCCGCAGGCTTATTGAAGAGCTGAACCTGTTTAACGATGAGCAAAATCTGTGGAAAACCGGGGGATCGGTAAAGAATTCCTGCGGTAACCTGGCCCTGCATATCATCGGCGGCCTTAACCACCTCATCGGCGGCACACTCGCCTATACCGGATATGTTCGCGACCGTAACCTGGAATTTAGCAGGAAAGATGTACCCAAAGCAATATTGTTAGCCCAACTGGAGGAACTGATAGCCCTGATCGCAAAAACCCTGAATACGCTGCCCCCTGAAGCTTTGGATGCGGAATACCCTGCATTTTTTGATAAGCCGCACACTTCCACCGGTTACGTATTAACGCAGTTGCTGCTCCATTTAAATTACCATTTGGGACAGGTAAATTACCTGCGCCGCATGTTGGAGTAGGGTGTTCAAGTTGTTGCATTAAATCATCAAGCGGAGGGTAAGGTTTTTCCGTCTTTTGTTTCGCGGACATCGAGTTTCACTACGTCAAAATAACGCAGGCTAAAGGCCATCCCCTATTTGTCCAATTCCTCCATCAACTCTGAAATTGGCCTGATCTTTTCAGGATTCTTTATTATCGCATCAAGACGGGTATCTATAAGTTCTTGCTGCCATTGGGGCGGTTCGGCATCTAAATGATCTATATCGGGGCATTTGCTTTTTATCAATTCCCATTCTTCTATAGGAACCTGTACAGCGGTAACCTGCCCTTTTTCATCAGAAAGATATTGTACGCTCATATAGTCAAATTTAGGTAATTATTGTCAATGGTCAAATAGCCTTTTTGAAACACTTTTTCTGTCCGTGCCGGGTCCGCCGGCAGCGAAACTTAACTCACGGGCTTATCCGAAACCCATTTCCGCAACAGATCTTCGTTTGCAGTTAAGCTGCCTATCATGAAGAATTTATTGGTGCTCAGCGCCTGCGATGCATTTATTTTTTCTCTTATTACGCCTTCCTTTTTTATATAGTTGGAATGAAAGAAATAGCAACCGGCAGCGGTTTTAACAACGTAGCCGGTATGAAAATCAAGGCCTATAATGAAAACAGCGTTTACCGGCTGTTTAGCCAGGTAGCTATTCAATTTATTAAGACTGTAAAATGAATGAATGCCCACACAAAGTTTTTTGATCATGACCCCGGACGCCACTTCTGCCAGCCCGACCCGGTCAATCTGAAAGCCGAGGTCGGTTAAGGTATTGGTTACGAAATATCCGCAGGCAATACTTCCAACTTTAGGTTGCCGTGTAGTGCCATAAAATGCCCAGGGTGTACCCACCCAATAGTTATAAATATCCTCATCTATCAGTTTGAACAGGTAATTACGAATATCTTTCGTCGGATGTTTAATCAGCAGGTTTTTACTGACATTTACATTTTTTTTAAAATCGTTATAGTCAACTTTGTGATTAACCGTTGATGGCGTGTTTTGATAATTGCCATTAACAAATGTTGTAATAACAAGCGAGGTATAAAGTAAAAATGATTGCGGGCTTTGCATAAATTGCGACGGATGAGGTTGCGCTGTCCAAGATAGGAAAATATTTTCATTATTGCAACTTTATTGCATTTAAAAGGTGCGATCGGCAGGAATGAATTACCTTTTTGTCCCGGCAGGGTCTGTAAACGACGACCCTGCGTACTATATTCGTACAACGAGGGAACATTACTATTAACTTAATGGGAGTTCGATATAAGAAAGACTTTTGCCCCATCGGGGCTACCGCTTTGCAGCACTTCATTCAAACGTTATTTTTGCCACGTTAGTGGCTACCCTTCGCGAATTGGGTAGCCACTAACGTGGCAATTATCCTTGTTGTTTGGTTTCTACAAAGCGGTAGCCCGCCAGCTGGCGGGGCATATTGCAATGGTGTTCAATTTTTATTCCGAACTCATGTTAGCTTAAGATTGCCGAAATTGGCCGTTCTATCATCACCCTGTAGCGCAGGGTCGTTTGCGGCAGAACCAGCGGAGACAAAATATTTTCTTATTTAAAGGTGGCAGGGAGCTTTATATTGTTAACCAGGGGTTTATTGATCAGCCGGATTCACGGTTCTGTCAATAGCCGTTAACAGCGATTTGTCGCCGGCCGCATCCTCCAATAGTTCCCATACCATTACGCCGCCGGCATTTTGCATGGCAAATGCAGTTTTCTTTTTAATGGTTGGTATGCCGTTGTAGTAAACGGTATCGCCGGGCGCGGCCGAAGCCTTGTCGGCGTTTTCAGCACCGGGGTACTGTTGTACGATCTCCCAATAGTGAAATTCGTGCTTCAGGCCCGGCCCAAAGCTATAGCCATAAAATGGCAGGCCCAGGTTTAGCTTATTTTTTGGTATGTGTCTTTTATTCGTCCAGAAATCCATGTCGGTTACGGCCATCGAATAAGGCGAATGCGGACCGGGCTCATTCAATCGCCAGGGGCCTGTGTCGTCATAGGTCATCACGTTTAAAAAATCGAAATACGACAGCGCCTTGTCCGTAAGCAGTTCGCTCTCCCAGGTGGCAATGGCTGCGGTGAGCAATTTACCATGCTGTTTCAATCCGGCCGCCAGGTTGCCCACAAAGGCTTCATAATTATTATTGATGCTTTTGCCTTCCAGGTCAACGTCTACCCCATCTAAATGCAGTTCCTCAACTGATTTGACTAAACTGTCGATAAAATCAGCCCGGCTGGTATCCGAAAGCAGGGATAATTTGGTGGCATTGCCGATGGAAGCCAAAACCGTAACATGCAGCCGGTGCGCCGCGGCAATGGTCGAGTCGAGGTGCGGCATTTCCCGCAGTTTATGGTGCGCATCCTGACCGTTAAAAAAGATGTTGAGGTAATTTACGCGCGACAGGTTAAAAGCGGCGGCCGTGCCGTTTGCGATTTCGCCGCTCAGCAAATAACCCACTACCCTGAAATTGGCCGGCGCCTTATATACCACAGGCGCAGGCGCCTGTGCTGGTATTAACCTGCGGGTTTTACACCCGACAATCGCCGCGAAGAGCAAAAACAGCAGGCAGGCTGCGTAAAGGGGTTTCAAATGAAATATGGATTGATCAGGCAATTTAAATAAATTTTGCCTAATTGGCCATGACGAAAAAGATGGTTGCTGTCCGTCCGGTTTTGGGGGCTTATTTCAGGGCAGCTCAAACTGGTCTGCCTCGTACAGTATCGGACAGCAAACGTCCGAATACGGGCGCCTATAATTTAAATTTATTTATAAATTACTGAAATACAAATATTTACAGCTTGGCACATAAATTGTCCCCGATGACTTGCAGCATTAACCCTACCAGCGACCGGACATTATCAGGTTATTCGCGCGGTGGGGAATTTACTGTTTATGCGCTATTTAACAGGCCGGGTTTATTTAACACCGCATGCATTGGGGCGCCTGCAAATAATGACAAACTGGTAGCCTATGCCCAAACGTATTTTGCAACCCATAAAGACCTGAAGGCAAGGATTTTTTTAGGCGCAGGTTCATATGAGCATGAAACCGTAAAGAATATCGCGCTGTTTAAGGCCTATCTTTTATACCCAAAACTGATTTTCATAATGAAAGAGCAAACATAAAAATGGAGATGATATTAAAATAAAAGCACAAACCTCCAATAAAGGCCCACAGCAATGAACTTTTTATTTGACGAAGAAATAATACTTGAAAACGCTTCTGCACTGCTTAGGCCTATCAATAAAACCGACATTGATAACCTGTTGCCGGTAGCTGCTAAAGACAAAGATTTGCTGCAATTCTCACCTGCACAGATTTTCACAAGGGAACTGTTACAAACTTATATTGACAAAGCTGTTGAGCTTAAAATAAGCAAAGACCGATACACATTTATTGTTTTTGACAAGACCAAAGATCAATTTGCCGGCAGTACCAGTTTTTTAAATATTTCGAACCCGGACGACAGGCTTGAGATTGGAGCGACCTGGTATGGCAAAGAGTTTCAGCGGACCGGCTTAAACCGAAACTGTAAATATTTATTGTTGCAATACGCATTTGATAATTTAGCAGCCGAAAGGGTTGAATTTAAAACAGACGAAAGAAATTTAGCTTCGAGGAATGCCATAGAAAAAATAGGCGGGCAATTTGAAGGAATATTAAGGCGGCACACTTTAATGAGTGACGGGTTTAGACGAAATACAATATGTTACAGCATATTAAAATCTGAATGGCCAGAATTGAAAAAACACTTTTTAGAACGCGATTTGACAAGTTGACAATGGCAAAATTCAGCGATCATTGCGGAACCTGGAAACAGCACTGACAGACGATAAAAGTCAAATCCTAAAATTGAAATACCCTCCGCTGCCGGCAATTTTCAACTACGAACGATTATGCCTGGAGACTTTGTCTCCAATAAACGGTAATTTTAAATAAGACAGCGGGAAGAATATCCAGTCGTTTTAATTATTGGCTATAAAATTTATTTCCTAACCTCTTTACCTTTAAAACCGGTAATAGTATTACCATCATAACGATGCACCCCATCAAAAGCGCCAAACCAAATACTTCCTTTATCATCTTCTAATATCCCGAAAATCATTCCTTTATTTGTTATTTCGGTTACTGTTGGCTTTTTATCAGACAAGGACTTTCCGTCATACTTCGAAAGTGCCCAGGACTGGATATTGCCCGTTCGCGAACCGTCCCAGGCCGGGCTGGCGGCGCTTTCTGAACTGGTCCAGATATTGCCTTTTTTATCCTCGATTAAATGACCAACAGACTTCTGCGTAAAATTGGTAAACGTACTGCCGTCATAACGCCAAAGGCCATCAACTCCACCCATCCAGATATTGCCTTTTTTATCTTCGATTATAGAACGAACATTCGTAAAAGGTTTACCGTCATGGGTGAAAACGGTAAAAGCTTTTCCATCATAAACAAAGGTATTGCCTGTTGTAGCAAACCAAAACTTACTGGTTTTGTCTTCAATAATAGAATTAACACTTCCATTCAGCCTATAATTTCGGAAGGATTTTCCATCGTAACAGCTTGCCCCGTTTTCAGTGCCAAACCAAATATTACCGGCTTTATCTTCATAAATACAGCCAACTCTATTGTTAATAAGTCCATCCCCGGTTGTGAAATTTGTAAAGGATTTCCCGTCATAATAATAAACACCCGAGCCAATAGAGCCGAACCACAAGTTGCCTTTGCTATCTTCTAAAACAGAAAAAAAGCGGGCCGAACTTACTTTGCTGGTTATGTTGGTAAAAGACTTTCCATCATACCGGAAAATACCATCAAATGCGGCGATCCAAATGTTGCCCTTTCTATCTTGTATGATATTTCGGGTGATCCATTTAGGTCCATAGGAGGTAATTACACCTTTGTTTTCGGAGTTGATAATAATTTTTTTTCCTTCTGATTGGTTTTGTGCACAGGAAGTGCAAAAAATAAGCATCAGGAACAAAACATATTTGTCTATATATTTGAACAACTTCTATTAATTACTTGAGAATTTAAACTAACCTAAATGTGAATCAGATGTTATTTTTTTGCTGCGATTTTCATACGGATTTCAATGTCGTCCGAAACAGCATTATCAGCTAAATTATCGTAAAACTTCCCTGACCTATAGCGGATGCCCCATTGTGTCCGGTCAATGACCACTTTGCCATTGGCCTTGACAATCCCGTCTTTGACTTCTATTTCGGCCGGAAAAGTAACTGAGTTTGTAATACCTTTAATGGTTAGGTTCCCTGTAACTTTTATTGTTTTACTTCTCACATTCACAGATTCAACCTTAGTAATGGCAAATGTAGAAATGGGAAATTTTTCAACATCAAAAAAATCAGGCGATTTTAAATGTTTAACAGGTGTGTTTTTCTTTTCCTTGTCTCCATATTCAATTGTATTCATATCGATTACAACAGTACCACCCACAAGGCTATCTTTTTCAATCATCAATTCACCTTTTGATATATAAACGTATCCCACATCCCCCTTATCAAAATCAAATACCATTGAACCTTTCCATGTTAAAACACTTTCCTTCGTATCTATCGTATATTTTTGTCCCTGGGATACGGAGCTTGCCGATGCATTATTTTTATTTTCCTCTTTAACAGGTCCACGGCAACCAAAGGACAAAGAAGCAATAATTATAATTAAGTAAGTGATTGATATCTTGTTATTCATGCCACAGAAATTATATTGATTAATAATTCATATCCTATCAAAATTGATTCAGCGAAATTACTTTGATGTTTTTCGGCTTGAGGGATTTGGATTGTAAATAAAAATGTAAACTTTGTAAATAATTCGTAAACAGTATGTTTGATAGCCGAAATCGCCTCTCCGGGAAACGCAAGTACCTGTGGGGATTGATATTACTCTTGCTTATCTCTGTAACCTGCGCGGCTTTCAGTATAACCGGCAGTGACGACTTCGATATCGCAAGAAGGGAAGTTTTGCTCCGCAGGATCGGACATGAACTGCTCTTACAGTCGGGCGACAGTACGTCGAGGGTGCTGCCGGTAAAAAAGATCGCAGAAAATGAATACCAGATCAGTTTTGAGAATGACCTCACTTTTCGATCAGACTCCCTGGTGAATACTACCCGGCGTTTGTTGGCCAATGACCCGCTTACACGCGATTATGTTGTTAACGTTATAACCTGTGGCAATGCTGGTGTAGCCTATGGATTTGCTATATCCAAAAATAAAAAAGATGATATTGTACCCTGCAGAGGAAGAAAGCAACCCAGGGCCTGTTATATGATTAACATTGAATTTAAGCCGACAGGTATAAATGCAATAACGAAAGGTTATATTCTCGGTGGCGTCCCTTTTTTAGCATTTGTTGGCTTTATATTTTTGAGATTGGCTAAGCCGCGAAGAGCCTTATCTGGCAGTCAGTGTAATGACATGTTAACTTTGGGTACGATGTCGTTCGATGCGAAGAACCGGAAGCTGATCATAAACGGAAAAACAATAGACCTGACTGGAACTGAAACGCGCCTGCTGCTCATTTTCGCGTTGTCCCCTAACCAGACTATAGCGAGAAGCCGGCTGCAAAAAGAGATATGGGAAGACGAAGGTGTTATTGTGGGGCGCAGCCTGGATATGTTCATATCAAAACTTAGAAAAAAAATGGAACCTGATCCCAATATCAACATCGTTGTTATACGCGGCAAAGGATATAAGCTTGAAATTAATTCATAAGAGGGATTTCTGCGCACCAAAACCGGACAGCGATTATAGGACGACTGCTGACAACCGGGTATGTAAGATTTACTGAGCCGTGACCAGTACGCACCGCGTGGATGCTTACATTTGCTCTCTATATGAAGAAAATAGGATTTTTATCATTCGGGCACTGGTCTAACCAGCCTTCCTATCAAACCCGTACTGCGGGTGATACTTTGCTGCAATCCATTGACCTGGCTGTCGCCGCAGAGCAAATTGGTTTGGATGGCGCCTATTTCCGCGTCCATCACTTTGCGCGCCAGTTGGCCTCGCCCTTTCCTTTGCTTTCGGCCATCGGCGCCAAAACCAGCAAAATAGAAATTGGAACCGGCGTCATCGATATGCGTTATGAAAACCCCCTGTATATGGTTGAAGATGCCGGCGCCGCCGACCTGATCTCAGGCGGGCGCTTACAGTTAGGCATCAGCCGGGGTTCACCGGAACAGGTAGTCGAAGGCTGGCGCTATTTCGGTTATGAACCTAAAGAGGGAGAAACCGATGCTGAAATGGGCCGGCGGAAAGCGCTGGAATTTTTGGACAAATTAAAAGGTAAAGGATTCGCGGAGCCAAATCCTTACCCGATGTTCCCTAACCCGCCCGGCTTATTGCGCCTGGAGCCGCATTCGGAAGGACTGCAGGAACGGATCTGGTGGGGAGCCGCTTCTAATGCCACTGCCATTTGGGCGGCCGAAAATGGGATGAACCTGCAAAGTTCTACCTTGAAATTTGATGAAAGCGGCAAACCTTTCCATATCCAGCAGGCAGAGCAGATCAGGGCATATAAAGATGCCTGGAAAAAAGCCAGCCACCAGCGCGAGCCACGGGTATCTGTAAGCCGCTCCATTTTTGCATTGGTCACTGAGCAGGACAGGTATTACTTTGGACAACAAGGCAAATCAGCAGACAGTTTTGGTTATATCGAGCCTGAAAAAAGAGCCGTCTTTGGCAAGAGCTATGCCGCCGAACCGGATCAGCTGATCAAAGAACTGGCGCAGGACGAAGCTATACAGGAAGCGGATACACTGCTCCTCACCATCCCCAATACCCTGGGCGTTGACTACAATGTGCATGTGCTGTCGGCTATTTTGGAGCACGTTGCCCCGGCCCTGGGTTGGCGATAGGGAAATTAGCGTAACACATCTGGCGATAAATCCCGCCGGTTCAAGTGTCCCGCTTGAACCTACCAGCATGTCAGCGTCCCGCTGACGTTAAAGGATAGTTTTTAGCTTGCGCGAGTCACTGCCCAGCGCTTCGTTGCCAGATAATAAATTGGTGAATATTTCTTAAGCAACGCGGATAGTTATTTTAAGCGGGACGCTTACATTTGTTTGGGTTCAAGCGAGACGCTTGAACCGGCGGGTAATAATCAGGATTATCGCCTATATTTGATTTATCATTCATATGGTCAGTCAAAACATGGAAGCAGAGCAATATCCCAAGCTGTATCTTTATCGGCGCATCGTGCAGGCCAAATTGTTCATCGACCGCCACTATGCTGAGAATATCGACCTGGAACAAATCGCCGACGAAGCTTATTTTTCCAGGTTCCATTTTAGCCGGCTCTTTAAAAACGCTTATGGCAAAACCCCGCACCATTATTTAACAAAAGTACGTATGGACAATGCGCAGCAATTATTGACGCAGGGCATACCTGTGGCCGAGGTGAGCTTTACGGTCGGGTTTGAGAGCTCCACCTCCTTTGCCGCTCTGTTTAAAAAATATTCCGGCCTGTCGCCATCTGGTTACCAGGCGAAGCAGTTGAAAAAACAAACCTCCTTTGCGGCAAACCCGCTGCGTGCCGTACCAAATTGCTTTGCCGAAACCTGCGGCTGGAAAAAAAGCAATATCCAATAGCTTAAAATGGCTAATTGCTGCCATCTTTGTTAAAAAAGCAGCATGATCACCAAAGTTACCCATATGTGCGTGTATGTCCTCGATCAGGACAGCGCATACGATTTTTATGTTAACAAACTGGGCTTTAAGGTACATACCGATGTGCCCATGGGGCCCGATGCCCGCTGGCTAACTGTTACGCCGCCGGAGCAGCCCGAACTGGAACTCACGCTATTTCCGGTCAGGGAAGGCAATATGTTTGATGCGGAAACCGCCCGCACCATGACGGACCTGGTTAAAAAAGGCACCTTCGGCGCTGCGGTTTTTACCTGTCACGACCTTATGGCGACCTACGAGGAACTGAAAGACAAAGGTGTAGAATTCAAAAAAGCGCCCACCAGGGAGTTTTACGGCTTCGAAGCTTCATTTAAAGACGACTCGGGCAATTGGTTCTCATTAGCACAAATCAACCAGGAACAATGAAGACCATATTTAATGACGATGCACGCCGGGACCTGATCTGTAGGCTGAATAAACTGACCGCCGAAAACCGGCCTTTATGGGGCAAGATGAGCCCGGCTCAAATGGTGAAACACTGCCGTCTTTGGGAAGAAATGATCCACGGGAACAAGTTGTTCAAGCGGCCGCTGATCGGCAGACTGATCGGTCCGCTGATCTTAAAAAAGGTATTGCAAACGCCGGAGTTTCGAAAGAATAGTCCGACAATTCCTGAAATACTGGTGACCGATACGGACATTAACCTAAATGAAGAACGCCGTCACCTGATCACGCTGATCAACAGTTACCCTCAATATAACTGGCCGGATAATAGCTTTATTCACCCGTTTTTTGGTAAGATGACCCGCGAGCAAATAGGCAAACTGGTTTGGTTGCACCTGAATCATCACCTTAGGCAGTTTGGTGTTTAATAGTTCCGCCAGGGTCTCGTATTTTTCCTTCCCGCCCCGCTGCTGCAAGCCTCCCGGCCTGCGGCCCGCTGACAGGTAGTAAACTGCGCTTAATTGGGAATAATACCTTGTGGTTAACCTATTTAATGATTACTTAGCATGCAGGCCACAAGCCGGGAGGCTTGCGGCAGCGAAAATTGCTTGCGGGAGATTGTGGCTTGCGGCAGCGAAAATTGCTTGCGGGAGCATCGGGGTCTCGTATTTTTCCTTCTCGCGTGAGTATACCCCTGCTGCCGCAAGCCTCCCGGCTTGTGGCTCGCTGACAGGTAGTAAACTGCGCTTATGCCCTTGATTGGGGGAAAATATCGCGTGGTTAACCTATCTAATGATTACTTGGCATGAGGGCCACAAGCCGGGAGGCTTGCGGCAGCGAAAATTGCTTGCGGGAGCAGGGTTTTTAAACCACTTAACCATAAATCCCTTTTTTTGGCAGGGGATTTGAACGAAAGCAAGAAAAAACTATATTTACATTATGGTTAGCGATAACATACCGGAAATAATTTTGGAGGAAACAAAACATCTCCCCGATGATTTGCTTAAAGAGGTTTTGGATTTTATTTTGTTTTTAAAAAGCAAAAGCAACTTATCCATAGAAAATCAGGCGCTTTCAGCTTTACAACAAAGTGAGCTAACCCATCTCGAATCTGAGTTTGAGAACTACAAGCTTTTATATCCCAATGAATAAATACGTAGCCGATACCATGGCTATCGTTTTGTATCTTGAAAAGGTTTCCAGGTAAAATCAAAGATATTTTTGCACAGGCCGAGCAGGGTAAAGCCGCCATCTATTTTTCGGCTGTCAGTTTAATGGAAATTGGCTATCTGTCAGAAAAGTTAAGAATTGATAATTCTATATCTTCAGTTTTACAACTAACGGAAGAAAATAAGAATTTTATTATAAATTCTTTGGACCCGATTACAGTAATTGAAGCTTTTAAGATAAAAACGATCCCCGAACTTCATGATCGCCTGATTGCTGCAACGGCCGCTGTCCTGAAAGCCACGCTCATAACTAATGACCCGGTAATACAACAATCCCAATATGTAAAGACGATTTGGTAAACAAATATTTCCCGCTGTTCGTAGTTTTCAACTGCGAACAATTATGCCTGGAGAATTTTCTCCAGTATTGCGTTTAGTTCAATCCTCCCCACCTCAAAACCTCGAAAGCCTAATCACCATGACATTGGGATTACCAGCCACTGCCGCCAAATCTCCGGTTTTGCTGATATGTATCCTGTCCTGCTCATCGGCCCATACCTTGTACGCCATTTCGCCGGGAATTTCGCCGGTGAGCACGGTGCCGGGGGGTATTTCAAAGTGCCGCATAATTGCCAGGATGGTTTGCTCCGCCTCCTTCGCATCTTCTGCCATTTTATCCATTCTCGCTTTTTCGGCCTGCACCTCGCGGTAATAGCCGATAATGGCGTCTACTTCGTTTAACCTGGTTTGCCCGCAATACATGGGCGCATTGTCCAGCAGGTTTTGGAAGTATTCGCCAACGTCTGAAAGCAGCAGGTTGAGCTGGTAGTAATAGTTGCACCAGGCTGTAAATTCGTTTGTCATATAGTTTTGATGTTTATAAAAATTATAGTTTGCACTATAAAAACGCCGTGCCTCTCTGTGCCTTCGTCGCGCACTCGGTAGTAAAATTTAACCGCAGAGATCACGAAGGTGAGAACGCAAAGATCACAGAGGCAAATATTATTTGGTAACGTTTTTATAAAATCGACTCTTGAGAAAGCCTCCTGGTTTTTTTGTTACCGATCAGCGGCCCCGCTCTTCTTCAATATCCTGCTCACCGTTGAAAAATGCACGCCCAATTCATCGGCTATTTGGCGCAGGCTATGCCCTTTTTGGTGCATTTGCAATACCTGTTGTGTTAAAAATTCTTTTTCCTGCGTTTCGGGCCGGCGCAGGTGATCTGCTTCGCGGGCGCAGCCTTCAAATTTGTAGCGTAAAAAGTTGATGTGTTTTTCCTGGCGGATGAGGCAGATATTGTTTTCGCCGTATTCTTCCTTCTGGTTGCGCTGTTTGATCTGTTTGATATAGCGCATACCCGGCGATGCATAGCTTTGACCGATGGCAAAGGCGCTGTCGGCAAAGTTGATGAGCATTTTGCTGCCCTGCAGGTCGTTTACCGTTAGGGGCTTATAAGCATTGCGCTTGGGCGTATGCGCCAGCGCCAAAATGCTGATGCCGAATTTGATTTTGAGGGCTTTTAACGCCTTCATCAACGACAACGCGGCGTTGGCATTTTGGGTGCCGTTGCCTGCATAAGTGATATTATCGATTAGGAGCACCTTTGCTTTGGTATCGGAAACTGCGGCGCTGATGGCATCCTGCACATGCTGCGCGTAGTTGTCACAGGCGATGCCGTCGTCGGCTTCGGGGTTAAATTCGCTGCGGTAAAAATTGGGCGAAAACAGGTAGGTATCCAGCTGGGCCTGTTTTATATACCGGGCCTCGAACTGTTTTGCGCTGAGCTCAAAATCCACATAGAGCACTTTCAGCGGTTCGGCCACCTCGTTATAAAAGGGCTCGAACGAATAGCATTTGGTTAAACAGTCGGCAATTTGCACGGCCAGTACGGATTTGCCCATATTGGTGTCGGCAAAAAGGATACAAAGCTCGTTTTCGAACCAGAGGCTGCCAAAAAGCGGCCTTGCGGCAGGCTTGCCAAATTCCTGTTTCATCCAGTCGTTAGCTGTTTTGGTACGAAGGAGGCCGTCTCCGAACACTTTGCCAAATTGGCCGGCTTTCAGTTTGCGTTTGTTAAATTCTTCCCGCTCGCGGCGGATGGCTTCAATTTGTGGTGGGTACATAAGTTTTAATGGTTAAGCGTGAATAAAGAGGCAAGAGGCAAGAGCCAAGAATCAAGAACCAAGAACCAAGAACCAAGAGTTAACAACCAGGAAAAATCATAATAAGGGTGTTAAATTTGTTGGGAAGAAGCAAAATTGGATAGGTTGTGCCTTTGTTTGACGACACGTTGATCTGCAGATACCTTTTTTCTTGATTCCTGGCTCTTGGTTCTTGGCTCTTGCTGTTTGATTCGCATGATTATATACAAATTTAGCCCATAAAAACCAAAAAAGTGGTGACACTGTTTTGTCAGTGACAAAATCTTGTCAGTACTTAAATTGCTGATAATCAGTTTTGTTGCGCTTTGTTGCAGGGTGTTGCACGTGTTGCGCAACATACAAAAAAAGCCGGGTCAGCTTTATAAAACAACAAAGCCCCTGCCGGGGCTTTGTACTCAGAGCGGGAATCGAACCCGCACGCCGTTTACGGGCACAGGATTTTAAGTCCTGCGTGTCTACCAGTTCCACCATCTGAGCATGGTTCCATTAAAGGTAATTAAACCTTTTAACAATAAATCCCTTCTTGTGGAAGGGATTTGAGCGAAAGACGAGATTCGAACTCGCGACCCCGACCTTGGCAAGGTCGTGCTCTACCAACTGAGCTACTTTCGCATTTTTAAGAACTCCGCTTTGCTAAATTTTATTTTTCGCTTTTGCGGAGTGCAAATATAGACAGAAATGCCTATTGTGCAAATGATAAATTTAATTTTTTTGAGGAATTGGTTGATTGAGTTGATTAGGTTAGATTAAGTTGATTAAGTTATTCAGGGCTGCGATGTTACGCGACAAACTTTCGAAGTTTTAAAAACTTCGAAAGTTTTATTGGTTTTATCAACTAAATCAACCACTTAACTTAATCAACTCAATCAACTAACTCCTTCAAAACATCATTTACCAGGTCACCCTCATACCCCCGCAACAAGGCATATTGCTGTAACTTATAGCTGCGTTTATACGGGTCCTTTTCACTCAAAACCCCGGCCTTTTTTGCTAAAACTTTTCTTAGCATCAATAAATATTCGTCGCCATCGATAGCCTGCAGGGCTTTTTTTATCAACACATCGGGCACTTTTTTAAATTTTAGTCCTTGTTTTATCTTTAGTCTCCCCCACCCTTTCTGGCGGAATTTGCCGACAGCATATGCTTTTGCAAAACGTTCCTCATTCAAAAAATTATTGCCGATCAGGTCGCTGATGATGTTTTCAACAGCCTTCGCATGCAGGCCCCACTCATATAATTTATCCCTTACCTCCTGCTGCGAGCGCTCCTGGTAACTGCAATAATGTTCCGCTTTTGCCCTTGCAGCGTTTTCGTCGGTAATTTTATTAGTTTTCGGGCTCTCCATTAAAACCAAAATACGTTAAAATTCTTGTATTGGCAGAAATATAAGCAATTTCGTATCATGCTCAGCAATCAATACGCCATAACCGAAGTTCAGCGGATCATAAAAGCCGGCGGGACCATCATTAAGGATTATACCATCAGTACCCTGCTTACCGACAGCCGCCGCATAAACCACCCGGCTGAAGCCATATTTTTTGCGCTTAGCGGCAGGCGTAACGGCCATGAGTTTATTGCCGAAGCCTTTGCAGGCTGCGTACGAAACTTTGTAGTAAAACAGGGAACCGAAATAAAAGTACCCGAAGCCAATTTTTTAATTGTGGACGATGTATTGGCCGCACTGCAAATGCTGGCGGCGTACCATCGCAGTCGTTTTAACCTGGAAGTGATAGGTATTACCGGCAGCAACGGCAAAACCATCGTTAAGGAGTGGCTTTATCAACTCATGTGTACCGACAAAAATATTGTCCGCAACCCTAAAAGCTATAACTCGCAGATTGGTGTGCCGCTTTCGGTTTGGCAGATCAGTGAAAAAAACGACCTCGGCATTTTTGAGGCAGGCATATCAACCACCGGTGAGATGGAGAAGCTGGAAGCAATTTTAAAACCTTCTATCGGAGTATTAACGCATATCGGAACTGCCCATGATGAGGGCTTTGCCGACCGTCGTGAAAAGGTGCTCGAAAAACTTATCCTGTTTAAAAACTGCCGCCTGCTTATCCATAATTACGACCAGTTAACTGAATACAAGGACGATATCCCCGTAGAAAACTGTTTTACCTGGAGCACCAAATTTAAACAAGCCGATCTTTTTGTTTTTAGCGGGACAGTGATCACTAAAAATTTTTATTTGCGGGCCAGGTACAAGGGCCGCGATATTGAATGCCTTATCCCCTTTTTTGACGAAGCTTCCATTGAAAATGCTATAGTTTGCTGGGCCACCATGCTTGCCATGGGCTATAGCGCCGTTGAAGCTGATATCCGGCTTGAACATTTAACTGCGGTAAGCATGCGGCTGGAGCTAAAAACCGGCATTAATGATTGTTCGGTGATCGATGATTCCTATAATTCGGATTTACAGTCGCTGGAGATCGCCTTAAATTTTTTAAGCCAGCAAAATCAAAACGAAAAAAAAACGCTGATACTTTCGGATATATTCCAGTCGGGTTTGCAGCCGGATGTTTTGTACCACCAGGTAGCCGAAATGATCAGGGAAAAAAAGATAGATAAATTTGTGGGCGTCGGCGAGGCATTAATGTCGCATAAGGATTACTTTAATGTGCCTGAACAACATTTTTATGACGACACCTCAACCCTGCTCGATAATTTACGTACGCTGAATTTTAAAGATGAAACTATCCTGATCAAAGGTTCACGCCGGTTTGAATTTGAAAGGATCAGCCGCGCGTTGGTACAAAAGGCCCACGAAACGGTAATGGAGATCAACCTGAACGCCTTGCTGGGTAACCTTAATTTTTACCGCAGCAGGTTAAAACCGGGTGTAAAAGTGATGGCCATGGTAAAAGCATTCTCGTATGGCAGCGGCACATTCGAGGTTGCCAATATTTTGCAATACAATAAGGTTGATTATTTGGCTGTGGCCTATATTGATGAAGGTGTTGCCCTGCGCAAAACCGGTATTACGCTGCCGGTGATGGTGCTTAATCCCGAAGCTTCGGCCTTTGATAAGCTGATCGAATACAAACTTGAACCCGTAATATACAGCTTTGGGCTGTTTGACGATTATATAAAATACGCACAGCAGCAAAATGTGCTGAATTACCCGGTGCATCTTAAAATTGATACCGGGATGCACCGCCTGGGTTTTGAAAACTTTGAGGTTGAAACCTTGTGCGACCTGCTGGAAGAGAACCGATATGTACGTATAAGATCTGTTTTCTCGCACCTTGTAGCCAGCGAAGCGGTGGCGCATGATGCATTTACTGCAAAACAGATTGACAATTTTGAGAAGGCCTTTAAACAAATTGAACGCACGCTGGGCTACGCAGTGATTAAACATATATGCAATACATCGGGCATTATCCGATGGCCCAATGCCCAATACGATATGGTAAGGCTGGGAATCGGCCTTTACGGGATTGACGCAGCTACGCCAACCACCGGCAACGACCTGCAACCGATAGCAAGTTTAAAAACAAGTATCTCGCAGGTGAAAAAAGTACGTGCCGGCGAAACCGTTAGCTACAGCCGCAGCGGCAGCCTGGCTAAGGACGGTAAAATAGCTACCGTACGCATTGGCTATGCCGATGGCTATTTGCGGGCCTTTGGCAACGGCGTGGGCAAAATGCTGGTTAAAGGCGTGCTGGTGCCCACCGTGGGCAATATTACCATGGATATGTGCATGCTTGATATCAGCGGCGTAGACGCCCGTGAAGGCGACGAAGTGATCATTTTCAACGAACACCAGCGGATTGAAGCGCTGGCCGATCAGATTGGTACTATACCCTACGAGATTTTGACCAATATTTCGCAAAGGGTAAAAAGAGTGTATTTTTACGAATAGAAAATGATGTACGATGAAACGAATAGCCAAAGCCCTGTTAAACTATTTTATTAAGGGGCTGATAATAGTTATGCCGCTTGGCGCGGCGGCTTTTTTAATTTTTTGGAGCGTAAGAACCCTTGATAACGCCCTGAATTTAAGCGGTGTTATATTATCAACCAAAACCGGCAAGCCTTTATACATACCCGGTTTGGGTATTTTTAACGTATTGGTTTTAATCCTCATCGCCGGGATATTGGTGACCAATGTAATAACCGACCCAATAAAACGCTGGTTTAACCGCTGGCTAAACCGTTTGCCCATATTTAAATTTCTGTATTCATCAATAAAAGACCTTACCGAAGCTTTTGTTGGTGATGAAAAAAAATTTAACGAGCCGGTTATTGTTGAGGTTAACGAATTTGGCCTCAAAAAAATTGGCTTCCTTGTACAAAAAGACCTTGCAGCGCTCAACCTGCCGGGAGAAGTAGCCGTTTATTTTCCGTTCTCCTATTCATTTGCCGGGCAGGTAATTATTATCGATTCAAAAAGGGTAAAACCGATAGACAAAAGCGCCGCCGATATGATGAAATTTGTAATATCCGGCGGGGTAAGCGGGCTGGACTAATTTATTAAATTAATTAGAGTCAAGAGCCAGGATAAAAAAGTGAAGGCTTGGCTCTTGATTCTTGGCTCTTTGGCTCCCGCCTCTTGATTCCTGGCGCTTAATTTGCAGTCAATAAACCCACAACATTGCCATCAAGATCATTAAACCAGGCAAACTGCTTGCCGTCGGGCAATTTTATTGGCCCTACTATTTTCTTACCGCCGGCTTCTACAATTTTTGACAGGTAGGCGTCGATATCATCAACTTCGATGTAAAAAGTGGTATAATGATTTGGCTCGTGGCCAAGCGCCGTAATATGCCCCTGTACACCTTTGTCCGAATTAGTATTAAGAAATGAGGCCATTGGCGAAACGTTACCGCTCCAGCCAAAAATTGAAGTGTAAAACTTGTTTGTTCTTTCGGTATTGGTGCAGCCTATTTCAAAATGGACAACTGGGCAGCCGGGTTTTGCGTTTGTTTTCATTTTAATGTGTTTGGTAATTGATGCAGCCGAAGTTAAGGGCTTACTTAAAGCGGCTGCGCCGGTGATAAAAGTTAATTGACTTAAAAATTTTCTCCTGGGATTTTTCATTGTAATATATTTAGATTTAAACCATAAACGTATCTTATTAATAAACACTGCTGTTATTAAAATTTAAGCAACGGCAGTTTTAGCCGACCGGCGTTGCAATATGATTGCCGATATTAAGGTAACGATAATTCCGATAGCGCCTATTATTAAAACCATCATCGAAAAATTGAACAAGGGGTTTTTGTCAAGGATCAGTTGTTGTTTTATTTCTTTTAGCTTGACTGCAAAATCGGCCGGCGACAACTCTTTTCGATATCGCGCTATTTCATACGAGTATATATTGTCATAAAACTTGGGATCGATTAAAAATACGTACACGGTTTCGACCACTGCGTAACCAACCGCCGGTATAATAACTATTAACAGCCCGACCTGGAGAGCCTTAAAAAAAGTAATGCTGCCGTTGTTAAAAACGTCGCGGTAATACCTGATCCCGAAATAGATAAATATTAAAGGGCTTATTATTGCAACATAACCGATGTTGCCCTGCACATCGGGGCCTGGCCTGAAAAAATAAATTACAAGCCATGTCAGAACGAACATTAAAAACTCCCCAAGCGCTGCATATGCGCCATACTGTAAAATTGTTTTTTTCATACCTTATTGATTAATTGTTTCTTTTTTAACCCTGCACATTAATAATACCGATGACAATAAAGTAACTATTACACCTAAAGCGCCTATATATAAAATCATCCCGAAAAAGTTATAAAAGGGATTATCATTCATCGCTACCTGTTGTTTTATTTCATTAAGTTTTGCCGTAAATTGAGCCGGGGAAAGGGTCTTCCGGTATTGCTCAATATCAAACGCAGCAATATTTTGATAAAATTTGGGGTTGATATACAAAACGTATACAGTTTCAATTATCGCAAACGAAACAGCCGGCACAATAACTATAAGTAAACCAACCTGCAAGGCTTTTAAGAACGTAATATTGCTGTTGTTAACGCGGTCGCGGTAATACCTGATCCCGAAATAAACAAATATTAGCGGGATTAAAATGGTGACGAGCCCGATCGCGCCCTGCAGCTTATGTTCAACATTTGTAATGTCGATAATAAGCCATGTAATAACGAAAGCAATGAATTCAAAAACACCTGCGTAAGTACCGTACCGTAAAATAACTTTCTTCATAACCTGCTGATTTTTAAGACAAATAAACAGCATGTTTTTGAAATTCCACCGGCACGGAAGAAGTATTTCGGCCGGTTTATTAAAAATACAACTTTAGTAGTATGTTCAAGTCGAAAGTCTCGAGTCGAAAGTCTTGAGTCGGATTTTTGTTAGATGTATCAAAATTGAATAATTTTTAACCGGAAGGTTCGTAGAGACCCGATCCCTCGCGTCTCCGCCAGGATGATCAATGAGGTCCTGCATGAGACAGACGCGATGCTTCGCGTTTACGCCAGGATGATTTGCATGTGGGAGACGCAAAATATTGCGTCTCTACGAAAACCATTTTACCAAATTTCTATCCAATAATGGATAATTCCAGCGCCTTTTTTACCGCTTCGGTACGCCGCTCAACCTGTAGTTTTTGAAATATATTTGAAATATGTTTTTTGATGGTGTTTTCGGAAATGAACAGTTTGTCGGCTATTTGCTGGTTTGATAAACCCTGGTGCATCAGCAAAAGTATTTCGGCCTCGCGTTTGCTGATCCCTTCCTTTAAAAGTTGTTCCTGGTTAATAGAAACCGGGGCGGGCTGTGTTACGATAACTTTTTTTAAAAACAGTTTGCGGCTCAATAAAATCCCGATAGCCAAAAACAGCAGGCTGAATGCAGCAATCCAAATATCATCGGCAACATCATTGTATAAATGATATAAACTTGCCACCCTGAACAGTATCAGCAAGGCAGTAATCAACAATCCAAAACCGATGATAACCTGTTTCATATCGCCTGCTAAATTAAGCTTTAATATCATTTGTTAAGCAAATCCTA
>Ga0206872_10027_pt1 | contig 49163 bp, 45 predicted proteins | sample Alteio_BWOrgCont_34_FD_152906 | JGI IMG/M metagenome (GOLD analysis project Ga0206872, IMG submission 152906) | Enriched cells from forest soil in Barre Woods Harvard Forest LTER site, Petersham, Massachusetts, United States -... | ecosystem: Environmental > Terrestrial > Soil > Temperate forest >... | reverse complement strand
CTTGTAACCGTTACCGAATACGTCTTCACGGTTCCGTTTTGCGAAGTGGATACAATGGTAAAGAAATTGGGACCCACGGCCAAAGGTTCACTTAATCCCACGCCCGATGCCGCCGTGGCACCGTTGATGGTGACTGTCGCGGTTGGGTCTGCAGTTGTTGGTATTACGGTGACCGATGCTGTTGCATTACTTACGCTTGCCGTATAACTTGTTGTTGCCGATGCGAAAGCAGGGCTAAGCGTACCGGAACTGAGTGAAATGTTGGAAAGATCAGCAATGGATGACCCGCGGCCTGCCGTTATGGTGTAGGTACTGGTAGTGCCATCCTGCGCAGTCACCACAACGCTGATGGTATTAAAGCCCAAAGACAAAGGAATGCTTGCGGAGGCTGAGCCTGAGGTTACCGAACTGCCGTCTACGGTTACGGTAGCCGTTGCATCGCTGGTGGTTGGCGTAACCTGCACCGAAGTTGTTCCGCTGCCAACCGATATACTATACGCATTCGTACCCGTTGCAAAAACAGGTGTTAGGGTACCTGCGCTGACGGTAAGGCCAGCGAGGTTTGCATTGGATGACAATGTCTGTGTAACCGTTATGGTATAAGTTTGGGTGACAGTGCCGTCTTCTGATTTTACAACCGTTGTAATGGTATTTGGACCTACAACTAATGGGATACTTGCCGATGCCGAACCAGATGCAACAGCCGTCCCGTTAACGGTTATTGTAGCCAAAGGGTCACTTGCCGTTGGCGTTACTTGCTCCGATGTTACCGAGCCGCCTACTGATGCTGTATAACTTGTTGTGCCCGAAGCAAAGGCGGGCGTTAATGTGCCGTTGCTTAACGCCAGGGCTGCAAGGTTCGCATTAGTCGACGGATTTACTGTAATAGTGAAATTAACGGGTGTGCCGCTGCAGCCGGTATGGCCTGCAATAAAACCGCCGCTTACAAAAGGGCTGCCACCAACTATAACAGTTGCTATAACCGTATTTGTTGCAGTGTTGACAACTGAAACAGAATTTGAAGATGCGTTAACCACATATAAAAGGCTGCCATCCGGGGTTTCAGATACAGCCCATGGGCCATCGCCTGCCGGAATCGTCGCTATTATCGTATTGGTTGCAGTATTTATAACCGAAACGTTGTTTGAAGTGTTATTAGCAACATACACCCTGGTGCCGTCGGGGCTTATCGTCAACCCTTTAGGGGTCGAACCAACCGGAATAGTAGTGATCAAAGTGTTAGTTGCTGTATTTGCTACAACAACACCGGCAAATTCATCGGCGATGTACAGCCTGCTGCCATCCGGGCTTAACGACGACCCCAGGCAACCTGGCCCTACCGTTATGGTTGATGTTACCGTATTAGTTGCTGTGCTTAATACCGCTATCGTAGATGAATTTAAACCCGTTACATAAAACTTGCTGCCGTCGGGGCTGAGAGCTATCGCCAATGGAGCAAAGCCCAATTTAATTGAGGCCATGTATGTATTGGTTACCGCATTAAATACTAATACATTGTTTGAATTGCTGGTAGTTACATATAAAAGTGACCCGTCCGGGGTTAGCGCCATTTCCTGAGGGTTACCTCCTACCGTCGATATCGTCGTCGTCACCAGGTTAGTAGCGGTATTGATTACTGAGATGGAAGTTTCAAATGTATTTGCAACATAGGCCCGGCTGCCATCCGGGCTTATAGCTATACCGCCGGGCTGTGAGCCGACGTTAATGGTAGCTACCGCCGTATTGGTAGCGGTGTTGATCACCGAAACATTATTTGTAGAGGAATTTGGGATATAAGCAAATGCCGGAGTTGCCGGAGTTGCTGTAATAGTAGCAACAACAGGACTGCTGCCGGTATTTACAGCAGTAAATGATGCGATATTGCCCATACCGCTGGCAGCAAGGCCAACAGCCGGTGTACTGTTTACCCAGGTGTAAGTGCTGGCAGTGCCCGTGAAATTAATTGCAGAGGTAGCCATTCCGTTATCAAGCGTTTGGTTTGATACGGGGTTCACGGTAAACAAGGGATTTACGGTTCCGGTTACTGCCACATTCCGGGTGGTTGCCCCTGTTGAGGTTAAGACAACATTGCCTGATATACTGCCGGCTGCCGCGCTTGCCGAAGACCTTATATAAACCGAGGTGCTGCCAACGCTGCCGCTTGTTTCAGGGAGTGTCGCGCTGCCGCCATATCCACTGGCCGGGGCAAGTGATATTTCAAATCCTGTTGGCGCCGTTGCTGTAATATTTGAAAACAAGCCAATGCCCGACACTGTAAACTCCTGTACGCTGGGGCTTAGTGAAGCCGTTCCCACGCAGGAAGTAATACTGCCGTGTGCGGCGCTGGCTGTTATAGTAGGGGCCAGGTTAACGGTTATATTTAACGTTGCTGAACCGCTGCCCCCGGCGTTATATGCGGTTATAGTATAATTTTTCGATGGGCTGCCTGCCGAAGGCTTTCCGCTGATAACGCCTGTAGTATTATTAAAACTTAAACCTGCGGGCAGGTCGGGCGTAATAAAATAATTTCCCGAAGTAATTTCAAAAACATTTGGGGTAACACTGTTTGACACGTATACATTGTCATTGCTATCTAACGCTATTCCTCCCGGCTGGTTAAATTCAGATGCGGAGCCGATAAGAAGTGGTGTATTACTGCCTGCAGAAATTCTTTTTATATCACCGTTTTGTGAATCGGCCACGTAAACATTACCCGATGCGTCTACCGCGATAGCACTTGGCGCGTCTATCCCAGATCCTAAGGCAATTACGCTCCCTCCGCCTACAGGGATTTCCTTAACTGCATTGTTGCCCCGGTCGGCTACATAAACGTTGCCGGCAGCGTCTACCGCTACTCCTGTAGGGTCATTGAACCCGGTTGCCAGGGTTATCGTGCCACCCGCATGAATTTCTTTTACGGCATTATTGCCAAAATCCCCAACGTATACATTACCGGCAGCATCTACGGCTACACCGTACGGGTTACTAAATCCAGATCCTAAAGTAATTATAGCGCCGCCGCCAATGGGTATCTCCTTTACGAGGTTATCGCCTGAATCGGCCACGTACACATTGCCGGCAGCATCAACGGCCACGCCATTTGGATGGTTAAAGCCGGAACCTATGCTAACCGGAGTGCCGCCTCCGGCCGGGATTTTTTTTATCGCATTGTTCCCATTGTCGGCTACATATATGTTGCCGGCAGCGTCGGCCCCCAGGCCTGTGGGATCATTAAATCCAGAGGCAAAGACAAATGACATTGGAATGTCAGCGGCCCCTCCCGTATTTACTGGCGCGAGCGGCGTAATAGTTGTGCCAGTTGTATAAGTTTGGGGGCTGCTATAGCTTATGGCCGGCGCAGCGGGATTTGAAACTGTTATATGTACAACTGCCGAACTGCTGCCGCTGGCGTTGTATGCCGTAACGGTATAATTGGCAGCCGGGCTTACTGCGCTCGGTGCGCCGCTAATAATACCGGTGTTAATACTGAAACTTAAACCGGCAGGTAATGCCGGGCTTATAAAATATTCACCGGGTGGAATGTTCACCACGGTCTTGCCGCTGGCATCGGCGGCGTATACATTATCATTTGCGCCTACGGCAACGCCGGTAGGCAAATAAGATCCGGCACCCATTTCAACCCCGGCGCCTCCTCCTGCCGGAACTCTTTCTACGAAGCCATCACCCTGGTCGGCCACGTAAACAACTCCGGCTGCATCTACTGCAACACCATTTGGACCATTAAACCCGGTGGCGAAGGTAATTGTGCTGCCGCCGCCAACAGGAATTTCCTTTATCGCATTATTTCCCCGTTCAGCTACATAAACGTTGCCTGCCGCATCTACGGCAACACCCGTTGGCTTATTGAATCCTGAAGCGAGGGTGATCACACTGCCGCCTCCAACCGGAATTTCTTTCACGGCGCTGTTACCGAAATCGCCAATATAAATATTCCCTGCAGCATCCACGGCTATGCCATACGGCGAACTGAATCCCGAGCCTAAGCTAATAATCGCGCCGCCGCCCACAGGGATCTCCTTTACCAGGTTATCACCTGTATCGGCTACATAAACGTTGCCGGCTGCATCCACAGCTACGCCGGCCGGATGAGTAAAGCCGGAGCCAATGCTAACCGGCGTACCGCCGCCCGAAGGGATCTTATCTATGGTACTGGCGCCGTCATCGGCCACGTAAATGTTGCCCGACGCATCTATCGCCACTCCGACCGGGGCCGTAAACCCGCTGGCTACGGTAACCGTAATTGGCGTGGAGGGAACAGCCCCACCCGTATTTACCGGTGAAAGCGCTGTAATGGTGGTACCTACCATATAGTTCTGCGGGCTGCTGTAAGTAATTACAGGCGCCTGCGCAAATAACTTAACGGGCAAAAATGCCGCAAAAAATGCAATGATTGTCACTGCAATCAATTGTTTTAACTTTTTGGCAAATACAATGATGTACAATTGCCGGTAAATTTTTTTCATAACGGTGATTTTAAAGATATAAGGTTCAATAAGGCATAATTTATCTAAGTATTACAGGCACAAGTTATCGCTAACAAACCGCCCCGGCAATACCAACTGGTTTGTATTTTTATTATAAAATAATTTTTGTATGAAAATTTGAAATGCTATCAGGGGGCCGTCCGTCGCAGCTTTTAAACGGTCAGTATTTTAGAATTATATAGCCGGTTTTGTGCTTGTTCTGCCCGTTGACCATATAATCAAGCGAATAAAAATAAGTGCCCGGCAGCTGCATGGCGCCGGTTTTATTGGAATGCCCGTCAAATATCCGCGAGCTGTTGTCATAACCTTTGGTTTCATAAATCACCAGGCCATTCCTGTCCATAATAAGCAGTTTATTGTCAGGGTACGCGGCTATTCCATCTATCAGCAAAAAATCATTAATCCCGTCTCCGTTTGGCGACACGCCCTGGTGCACCACTATGCCATCGCCGGTAATTTCCGGGCTATCAACGGGTTTTATAACACTTACCGGCACATAAAAACTGTTTAAGCTGCCCGTTGATGCCCTTATCACGGTTATGCCATATGTTTTAACGGTTCCGTCAAATGCCGTGACTTTGACTGCAATCCCATTCACCCCAACCGTTAAAGGAATAGCTTGCGATGCCGTACCCGAAGCCACTGTTTTGCCGTTGACTGCCACGGTGGCCACTGCATCGCTCGTTACCGGTGTTACCGTAACCGACGTAGTAGTGTTAATGACCGTATCCTTATAGCTATTTGTATTCGTTGCAAAGGCGGGGCTCAATGTTCCGCTGCATATAGCGAGGCTGGAGAGGTTTGCATTGGGCGATGTGCGTATAACTGTTATGGTGTAATTATTGGTTGTAACGCCATCCTGCGCGGTAACCGTAACTGAAATTGTATCGTAGCCGGTGGCCAGGGGAATACTTGCCGAGGCACTGCCCGAAGCCACCATCGTGCCATTCACTTTTACAACGGCTCCGGGAAAGTTGACGGTGGGTGTTACCCTTGTGCTTGTAGTGGGGTAGCTTACAGACGCGGTATAGCTGTTTGTTCCAGCGGCAAATGCAGGTGTTAATGTACCGGCGCTGATTGCAATTCCGGCCAGTGTTGCGTCGGACGATTTTAACTTTGTCACGGTTAGCGCATAGGTTTTGAGGGTGCCGTCCTGCGCTTTTACTTTTATCGTGAAGTAATTAGGGCCGGCTGTCAAAGAAGCCGTTGATGGCGTACCCGAAGCAACTGTTGTTCCGTTCACCGTTACTGTTGCCGTCGGGTCGCTCGTCGCCAGCGTCACCTGCAGCGATGTTACCGTGCTGTTTACCGATGTCGTGTAGCTGTTTGTAGTGGTGGCAAAAGCCGGGCTTAATGTGCCGCTGCTTATGGTAAGGTTAGCAAGGTTTGCATTGGAAGAAGCGGCCCTGGTTACCGTTAATACATAAGTTTTAACTGTACCATCAAATGCTGTACCTTTTATGATTATTCTGTTGGCGCCAACAATCAGCGGCAGGGACACTGATGATGTGCCTGAAGGTACAGCAAGGCCATTTACAGTTACAGTTGCCGCAGGATCGCTGGTGGTTGGGGCCACTTTTATGGATGATACTGTGTTTGTTACATTTGCCGTATAGCTTGTTGCGGCTGTCGCGAAAGCCGGCGTTAACGTGCCGCTGCTGATGGTAAGGTTTGAGAGGTTGGCATTGGGCGATGTCCGGGTGACGATGATGGTATAAGTATCGGTTGTTGACTTATCCTGCGATGTTACAGCCACCGCAATGGTATTATAACCCGTAGCCAGTACAATACTGCCTGATGCGGCGCCCGAAGCTACAGCCACGCCGTTCACTTTTATGGTAGCCGAAGCATTATTGGCAATTGGAATTACCCTTAGCGTAGTTGTTGTATAGCTTACCGGCGCCAAATAGCTTGTGGTGCCCGGCACAAAAACGGGTACCGGTGTGCCGGCGCTTAAAGTTAGCCCGGCGAGGGTAGCATCGGATGATTTTAGCCTGGTTATTGCAAGTGAATAGGTTTTTACGGTTATACCGTCCTGGGCTGTTACCTTAATGGTGCAGTAGTTTTGCCCCGGATTCAGCGTCATATTCACCGGTGAAGAACCCGGCGTTACCGGTATTCCGTTCAATGTCAATGTCACACTGGCGTTAGCATCAAAAGTTACGGGCGTTATCGACACCGATGTTATCGCATTAACGACCGTATCTGTATAGATTGTTTTCACAGTTGCAAAGGCGGGCGTTAATGCACCGCTGCTGACTGCCAGGCTGGTAAGGTCGGCAACGTTGGACAGCGGCCTCGTTATAGTAATAGTATAAGTTTGGATGGTTATTCCATCCTGTGCTGTCACTTTGGTAGTGATCGTGTTTGATCCAAAAGCTAAAATAACGGGCGCGGAAGCGGTACCAGAGCTCACTGCCATGCCATTCACGGTCACGGTAGCATAAGCGTCAAGAGTGGTTGGCGTTACGGCGACTGTATCGGTACTATAAACAACTGATGTTGAATAATTGGTTGTCCCGGTAGCAAAAACGGGGGTTAATGTTAAGCCACCGGTGCTTAGGCTAAGATCCGCGAGCGTTGCATTGTTCGACGGCGCGCCTGTAGCATTTATGGTATAAGTTTGAGCGGTTGTTCCGTCCTGAGCGGTAACGATAGTATTGATAATATTGGGCCCGGGGGATAAAGGGATGCTTTGCGATGCCGTAGTCCCTGCAACAGGTGTGCCGTTAACCGTAACAGTAGCGTTGGCGTCATTTGTTGTGGGCGTTACCGTAAGCGATGTGGCGGCGGTATTACTTTGGTCAACAGCGGGGTTCGGGATAAATGTTGCGCCTGCATAAATGGCCGCGGCTATTTCAGCCTGCCCGGCGGCGCCGGGGTGTAAATGATCGCCGCCATCATATGCCGGCAACAATTGATATGGATTTGACGGATCAAGCAGGGCGTTATAGGTATCAATTACGTAGTCTACATTTTTTGCTGTCGGTATCCATGCGTTAACCGTATCCTGTATACTTTGCAAAGCGGGGGTCCAGTAATTCCTGAATCCTTTCCAGGGTGTAATGGTCAGCGCTATCACCCTGATCCCCGCATTGTGGGCTTCGGTATACATGGTTTGCAGGTTTGTTTCCACCTGTGCGGCGTTTGCCCCGTAAAATATATCACCAAAGCCTGCCAGTATAATTACATAGTCAGGCGAGGCATTGATGATCGCCGGAAAACGTTTGATCATATCCGGCGATAAATCGCCCGGAATAGCAAAATCAACAAAGGTAAATACATCGTTTAAAAGCGAGGCCAGGTCAATTTGATACGAACCGTTTGCTGTAATGCTGTCGCCGATGGTATAAACGGTATGTTGTTTTTTTATAAGGACGACCGATGTTGCATAATCTGTTGTCGCGCTTGAAAATGAAGGGCTTAGCGTACCATTGCTGATCGCCAGGTTGGAGAGGGTATCGTCAGACGAGGGCGCACGAACAACATTTATTGTATAAGTATTGGTTACAGATGCGTCTGCGCTTGTTACGGCTATTGTGATAGGATTATTGCCCACATTCAATGAAACGGCGGCTGATGCGGAACCCGATGCGACAATTACACCATTTAGGGTTATAGTCGCTGCAGGATCAGCGCTTGCAGGCGTTACCGTAACAGATGTCGCGGCATTTGCGACTGAATCTGTGTAACCGGTTGTTCCTGCTGCAAATACCGGGCTTAATGTGCCGGTGCTGATGGTAAGGCTTGCGAGGCTGTCATTAGATGAGCGGAGAAAACCACCCTTATATTTGGCCCCGGCGCTAACAGACAGATCGTTACATAGACAAAGCAAAACGACAAGCGCCGCCAAATTTAATTTGCAGATACAGGCCGTTGTTTTACAGCAATTAACAAATGAACGTAAATAATTCACCATATTATAGCAATTTGCGCCATCTGCGCAAAATTATGAGTTTTAACCTGTCGGTAAGTCAATATCTATGCCGTTTTTTAAAAACCGGCAGGAACCATCAGAAATAGCCGTTCAGTATGATGGAAAGATAGTTATGGATTTTAGAAATAATAGTTTCAGTCCTGCTTAACTGTTTTTGCTGATAGTATCAAACGGAACTTTTGTGTCGGCAAAAACCTGCCATACTTCAATTTTTCCGTCTTTTAAGGTTGCCTTCCAGGCGGCGGGCAGGCGCCAATAGTTTTCATTGCTATCGGTTTTAAGCCCTTTAAATGTCCCTCCGGCAAAACCGAAAGCAGCAACTGTATTGCCGGTTTCAAAAAGATCGGTAATCTCAATATGATAATCGGGGAACCATTGAAAATAGGCCGCCCAACCGCCCTTCATTTTATCTTTCCCCTCCACTTTATTGCCCCTGGCGTCGATAAAGGTGTGGCCATCCGCCATTAGTGAATAAATTTTTTCAATATCATGCACATTGATAGCATCCGCAAAATTGTTTACGATTTGTTTATTCATTGCTCAGTTCATTAAGCAAAATTAGCCGAATACCCGTTAGATATTAATTGCTCAGCATAACTGAATTCATAAAAATATCCCGGCCCGCCGTACCCGCGCTGGCCGCCCTCACTGTTGATACGCTGTACAATTTATTGCCGATAATAAACATGAACATATCGTATTTTTTCTTTTTTGAATCAAGCCCTGTTGAAGTATAGCTGGTAAATCCTTTCCAGTTCCCGATAACAAAATCAGGGAATTCAACATCCGGTAAACTTTGTTTCATGCCGGTTTTTAGCTGTCCTGCGAATTCCGGGGTAGCTTTCATGGGCGCCAGGGTTACAGAATCTATGTTGGCCACCTGCATAAAATCAACTATGGTGAAAACATAAGCGACACTATCTGTGCCGAGGGCTATAAAACTTCCGGGGGTAACCTCTTTGGGTTCCGTTGGAAATTTAACCGATATCCGGTTATCGCCTTTGTGCGTAATCCAACCATTCTGCGCCCTGGCTATGGCTGCAGTAATTAACACTGTTAGTATTAAAATGTAAATTCTTTTCATGCTTTAAATTTAAAATAAATTTCAATAAACAGAGATAATGTAAATTATTATTTGATGTGAAAAAACTATCTCTATTAATTATGTTTTGTAAATTAGCGTTATGGAAACGGGAACACTTGAGAAGAAGATAGCAAAGCTGCCCGAAAACCTAAAACTAAAAGTTGAGGGTTATGTAGATGCTTTGCTTGGCGAAGTAAAAGTTGAGGAAACAATTGCCCCCGATAATAATAGGGGTTATGGAAGTCTAAAGGGTAAGATTTGGATGTCGCAAGATTTTAATGAGTCGCTTGAAGAGTTTAAAGATTACATGTGATGCGGTTATTAATTGACACGCAGGCGATTCTTTGGTTTCAAAGTTCAGATGGCAAATTATCAAATCAGGCAAAGGATTTGATAATGGACCAGGGCAATACTTGTTTTATCAGTATAGCAAGTTTATGGGAAATTGCTATTAAGATGAATTTGAATAAATTGAAGATAGAAATGCCGTTTGAAAATCTTCCGGCGTATTTGACAAGTAAAAATTTTGAAATTTTGGGTCTGGAGTTTTCTCATTTAAAGGCGCTGTGCTCACTTGATAATTATCACAAAGACCCTTTTGACCGCCTGCTCATAGCACAAGCGGTTGTTGAACAATTAGATATTATCTCCTCCGACCAGCATTTCGCAGCTTACCCCGTAAACGTCATCTGGTAACCAGTTCCTGATTTCCCAGGACCGCCAATGATCATCCCTTTGTTAACGCCAAATCATTATTCCATCATTAAGTTGTTAATGCTTTAAAATTTCACTAAATAAGCGTACCTTTGCGCCAAATTTAGAGGCGCTTTTAATGCAGAAAATAAGAAATATAGCGATCATCGCACACGTTGACCACGGTAAAACTACTTTGGTGGATAAGATATTACACAGTTGTTCAATTTTCAGGGATAATGAACAAACAGGTGAACTGATACTGGATAATAACGACCTGGAGCGCGAGCGCGGCATAACCATCGTATCCAAAAACGTTTCGGTACGCTATAAAGACGTTAAAATAAATATCATAGATACCCCGGGCCACGCCGACTTTGGGGGCGAGGTAGAGCGCGTATTAAAAATGGCCGACGGCGTACTTTTATTATGCGATGCATTTGAAGGCGCTATGCCCCAAACCCGTTTTGTAACCCAAAAAGCTTTGGCTCTGGGCCTGAAACCAATTGTGGTGGTAAACAAGGTTGATAAAGAAAATTGCCGCCCCGAAGAGGTTTACGAACAGATATTCGAGCTGTTTTTTAACCTGGAGGCTACCGAAGAGCAGTTGGATTTCCCCGTGATCTACGGATCGTCAAAACAAGGCTGGATGAGCACCGACTGGAAAGTGCCTACCGATAACATTTTTCCGCTGATGGATGCCATCCTGGAAAACATCCCCCCGGCGCCGGAATGCGAAGGCACCCTGCAGATGCAGATCACTTCCCTTGATTATTCTTCATTCGTGGGGCGTATTGCTATTGGCCGCGTTGCCCGCGGTGTTATCAGGGAAAATATGCCGGTGTCGCTGGTAAAGCGCGATGGCGCCATCCAAAAATCAAGGATAAAAGAATTATACACTTTTGAAGGGCTTGGAAAAGTAAAAGCTACCGAAGTAAAGTCAGGTGATATTTGTGCCGTTGTGGGCATTGAAGGGTTTGATATTGGCGACACCATTGCCGATTTTGAAAAACCGGAGCAACTGGAGGTTATCCATATTGATGAGCCTACCATGAACATGCTGTTCACGATCAACACTTCGCCGTTTTTTGGGAAAGAAGGAAAGTTCGTTACTTCGCGCCACCTGCGCGACCGCCTTTACAAGGAAATGGAAAAAAACCTGGCGCTAAAGGTTGTTGAAACCGAGTCGCCGGATTCATACCTGGTATATGGCCGCGGTATCCTTCACTTATCCGTATTAATAGAAACCATGCGCCGCGAAGGTTATGAGCTGCAGGTTGGTCAGCCCCAGGTAATTATAAAAGAAGTTGACGGCGTTAAATGCGAGCCCGTTGAAACTTTGATAGTTGATGTTCCCGGAGAAGTTGCCGGTAAGGTAATTGAGCTGGTAACCCAGCGCAAAGGCGACCTGCTGGTTATGGAACCAAAAGGCGATTTGCAACACCTGGAATTTGAAATCCCTGCGCGCGGTATAATAGGCCTGCGCAATAATGTACTTACAGCCACCGGCGGCGAGGCAATCATGGCCCACCGTTTTAAATCATACGAGCCCTGGAAAGGGCATATCCCCGGTCGTTTAAACGGGGTGCTGGTATCAATGGATAGTGGTAAAACCACCGCATTTGCTATTGACAAACTACAGGACCGCGGCCGTTTTCACATTGATCCCGGAGTTGATATTTACGAAGGCCAGGTTTTAGGCGAGCATATCCGCGATAATGATTTGGTGATCAACCTTACCAAAGGCAAGCAGTTAACCAACATGCGCGCCTCGGGCAGCGATACCAACGTGCGTATTGCCCCAGCCATAAAATTCTCGCTTGAAGAATCAATGGAATATATACAGGCTGATGAATACATTGAGGTAACCCCGCAAAGCATCCGCATGCGTAAAATATTCCTGAATGAAAATGAGCGGAAGGTTAATGCCAAGAAGTTTCAGAATCAGTAATTGGTTGAATGAGTTGATTGGGTTGGATTAAGTGAGTAGTTGATTAAGTTTTAAAATTAAGCTGCAATTAACTACTTACTCAATCCTAAATCGACCAAACTACAATCTTTGAAATTGAATTTTGGTTTTCAGCTCGTTTAAAGTAAGTTCAAAAAGATCATTGGTTTTAATACATCCTAAAACATCTTTATAAATTTTTGCTTTAGATTCATCCGTAATATTGTCCGCGCCGTCAGGTCCGGTTTTAGGGTGGACAAACATTAAATAAGCGGCTTCCAATTTAATTATTAACAGGAAATAAACTCTGTATCCGCCTCGGCCTTCTAATCTTTTTTTAATAAAAGGCTCGTGTTCGCTAAAGTTTAACCGAACCCCTGATTTTAAGTGTTCAATACCTTTATCGAAAAAATGGTCGATTAAATCTTGTTCTAAAGTTTTGTAAGGTTTCTTTTTAGACAAATTATCAAATCTATCTTTAAAATCAGGTAAACAAAAGATTTTCACAGCAACGAAAGTTCTTTTGTATTATCTAAAAAGTGCGGCATCGCGGGAAGGAAAAAAAAAGCAGATTCCAAATCGGATATAATTTCTTTTAGCGTATCAATTGCCGATTTAAACCTTTTTATAGCTTCCTTGGCAAGGCCTTTTTTTCTAAAATCATTTAAATTAACCAATTGCCTGATTAAAACAGAATGCAAATCTTTCGCGCTGGCAATAAGGCCATTCAATTGTCTCAATGAATCCTCATCAATATCATTCAACCATGTCAATCTCTCTAAACGTTCATTTATATCTTCAATTTTTTCGGCCTTGTCGTTTAAATATTTTTGAAGATATAATATTTTATCAAGGAATTTATTAACCTGATTTTCAGTTGGGATACCGGATGTTTTTTCGGAAAATGAAGTATCCCGAACGATTTCGAAAGTATTGTTTATGGTTTCTTTCGTTGACAAGCAGTCCATATACGATTTATTAAGCAACAAAGTAAATGTACAAATAATTAACGCATCGCAAAAGTTAATGTTTGAAACCTAAAACCGGCACAAATCAAGCACAATTTAAAATATGCCATAACGTTTACTAACGGTCTGTTTGTTCCCGATAAAAACTATGCTTGTTACCAGCCACTCAATCAACACTCAATAAACTTAATCCACCAAAAATTATACCTTTGTCCAAAATATGCGCTTCCCCTCTATCCCCGGTTTCGATCAGCAGGCATTTGAAAAGTATTTTAAAAATACCGGGATGTTGTTTGTCGGCCGCGTTGGGAGCCTGCTGATAAAAATGCTGGTAAGCATCAGCGTAGCCAATTATTTCGGAAGATTAAACAATGGTATTTTAACCGGCGGCGTAGTTTATATTTACTTTTTTTCGGCAGTAGCCACCCTCGGCCTCGACCAATTCATCGTCAAAGAACTCCACCAGTTTCCTGAAAACCGCGACCAGATATTGGGCACATCGTTCTGGATGAAGGTATTTGCCGGTTTTTGCTGTATCCCGCTGATATGGATGGCTTACTTAATCTATCCTGCCAAAGAAACGCCGTATAGTTATGTATTTATATTTTCGTTTATCGGGGTTATCCAGGCATTTACGGTAATCGATGCTTACTTTCAATCGCAGGTACAATCAAAATATATAATGCAAGTGCAAATTGCCGGCAACCTGCTGTCCGCCGCGATAAAACTGGTACTGATATATTTAAAAATGCCGCTGATATGGTTTGTTTACGCTTATACTTTTGATTTTTTTCTATTATCGGTCGGCTACTTTTTTACCTACCAGCGCAAGCAGCGGAACGTTTTTAACTGGTCGTTCAATCTCAATCTTTGCAAAAAGCTATTCAAATATTCGTGGCCTTTAATGTTATCGGGCATAATGGTGGCTTTGTACATGAAGATTGACCAGCTGATGCTCCAGAATATGTACAGCGTTAAAGAGGCAGGTGCTTATCAAACGGTTTCAAGTTTAAGCGAGGCCTGGAATTTTATACCTGCGGTAATTGTGACCTCGTTATTTCCGGCAATATTAAACGCAAAACGAGATGATGCGGCGAGGTACAGGAAAAGGATACAGCATTTATACGATCTGATGGTTTACCTGAGTTTGCCGGTCGCCCTCGTTATGACATTTGCATCGCCTTTAATTTATAAATTATACAAACCGGAATATGCTTATGCAGCCCCAACTTTGTCGGTGCATATATGGTCTGGCGTATTTGTGTTTTTGGGGGCAGCCAGCAGCCAGTATTTAATTGCCGAAAATTTTAATAAGCTCACTTTTATCCGTACAGGTTTTGGTGCGATAGTAAATATTGTGTTAAACCTTATATTAATACCGCACATGGGGATGATGGGCGCCGCAATTGCCACCCTGGCCGCCTATGCCAGCGCCACATTTTTTGTCGTATTTATTCCAAAAGTTAACGACCAGGCTGTGATGATGTTTAAATCATTATTTTTAATTTCGCTGGTTCAAAAGATCATTAAACGATGAGTAGTAAGATCCATTTGCTTTATAAAGTATTTACAAGTCCGCGAAGGCTGCGCACATTGCTTTCATTTAATGATAAAGGCTACCTCGATGAGGTTGGCTGGTTCAATGCGTTTGACAGCAAATCGCCGGTTGACCAGGAAAATAACCCGATCCCCTGGGTAACTTACTCGTTTATTGACTTTATTAAGCAAAGATTAAAAAAGCAGCATACCGTTTTTGAATTCGGATCGGGCAACTCCACCTATTTTTATGCAAAATACGCCGGGAAAGTAGTCTCTGTGGAGCATGATAAAGAATGGTATGATAAAATAGTGAGCACAAAACCCCAAAACGCCGAACTGATTTACTGCGAATTAGTGCGTGATGGCGATTACTGCCGGATGCCGCTAACGCTGAAACAAACTTTCGATATTATTATTGTAGACGGCCGCGACAGGGTAAATTGCTGTATACAAGCAGTCGGCGCCGTTTCTGAAAAAGGCGTAATTGTTTTGGACGATTCGGAGCGGGATTTTTATCAGGATGGCATAAACTTTTTGACAAGTAAGGGGTTTAAAGAATTGGCGCTTACAGGTATTTCACCAGGGCTATTTTACAGGAAAGCGACTTCAGTATTTTACAGACCGGATAACTGCCTGGATATTTAATATGACTGAACAGATCATCAGCGGTAACGTTAAAACCGCATACGACGAATTTTATGAAAAGCACGATGAGGCCTGGCGCATGCTCGGCGCCAAATATAAAGCGCAGCATATAATAGATGTTTGTAAGGGACATACCTTTAAAAAAGTGCTCGAGGTTGGCGCAGGCGACGGCAGTATCTTAAAATTCCTGGCGGATGAAAACTTTGCACCTGAATATCATGCTGTTGAAATTTCAGAAAGCGGGGTAGGGCATACCCTCGCAAGAAACATTAACGGATTATTATCGGTGCAGCTATTTGACGGTTATCATTTGCCCTTTGAGGATAACAGCGTTGACCTGATCATCCTTTCGCACGTGCTGGAGCATGTGGAGCACGAACGTTTGCTGCTGCGCGAGATAAAACGGGTGGCGCGCTATTGCGTGATTGAGGTACCGCTTGATTACCGGGCCGGCGTTGATAAAAGGATAAAGCATTTTTTGGCTTACGGGCATATCAACGTGTATACACCAACCTCCTTACGCTACCTATTACGGACCGAAGGTTTTGAAATTGAAAACGATCTCACATCGCTTATTGAGCCGGAAGTAACAAAGTTCAATACCTATGTCAATCAAAAAAAGCCCAAAAGCTTTGTAACCAATGTAAAAATTGCAGCCGAGTTTACAATTAAAAACAGCCTCGGAAAAATTTTGGGAAAACAGCGGAAAGAACAATTAGCAAACGCATATACCGTTCTTTGTAAAAAAGCCGCCGATCAGGTAAATATATTTTAAGGCATAATTTTAGCGATATATAAATTAATTAGGACAGGTTAATATACTTAAAATTGAATTCGTGAAATTCGCATAAATTCGTAAAATTAGTGATAGTCAATGCAAAACCTTGCACCTGTAGCCTTATTTGTTTATAACCGCCCCGAGCACACCCGGCGGACGCTTGCTTATTTGCAAAAAAATTTATTGGCCGATGAATCACGCCTCTTTATTTTTTCGGACGGGCCAAAAACAAGCGATGACAAAGCCAAAGTTGACGAGGTGAGGCAACTAATAAAAGAAGCGGCCGGTTTTAAATCAGTTAAAGTAACCGAACGGAAAGAAAACATTGGCCTGGCCAACTCCATCATCGGCGGGGTTACACAGCTGGTAAATGAATACGGAAAGGTAATTGTTTTTGAGGATGACCTGCTTTCGTCGCCTTATACCTTACAGTATTTTAACGAAGCGCTGAACCATTATGCCGATCAGGAAAAGGTGATGCATATCGGCGCCTACATGTATAACCTGGCAAGTAAAAACCTGCATCAAACTTTCTTTTTCCGCGCGGCAACCAGCTGGGGCTGGGCAACCTGGGCAAGGGCCTGGGCGGCCTTTGAGCCTGATGTAGATGTATTGCTGGATCAATTCGATCAAAAAAAATCCGAGCAGTTTTCTATCAACGGCACCATGAATTTTTGGAAACAGCTGGAAGGCTTTAAGGCCGGCAAAAACGATTCGTGGGCCATACGCTGGTATGCTTCTATATTTTTAAAAGGCGGGCTTACGTTAAACCCATCCACTTCGCTGGTCCATAATATCGGCAACGATGGCAGCGGGGTGCATTCAAACAAAGAGGATATGTACCATGTGCAAATGGCCAAAAAAGCGGTAACTCATTTCCCATCCGAAATTAAAGAAGACCAGCAGGCATATCTCGCTATAAAACACTTCCTCCAAAACCGTAAAGGCAATCTTTGGCAGCGGGCCATACGTTTTTTAAAACAAAAAATAGGTGCATAACCTCAATCGCCGTTCTCTTTAGCCCAGTCATCACGCACGTCATTTACTTCGTTGGTTAAACTATCTATCGCCGGGCGGTATTTGGAATAATTTTCGTCTTTAAATTCAAGATAAACCTGGTGATAAAGCTGGCATTCCAGATCGATAAGTTTAGCCATTACCTCAGCTGCTTTCCGCTGTTTTGAAGGCAGTACCAGGCGTTTAAGTTTATCTCCTGTCTTTTTCAGATCCTTTACTTCAGGCAGCGCCAGTTGCTCAAGCATCTCTAATTTTTTTTGCCTGGTCACGCTATCAATATTATTATAAAATTCCGAATTGATCTCCAATTCCATTTTTTCGGCTTTTTGGATCAATGCTGCAAATTCTTTGGTTTGATATTGATGGGAAAATAACATGCCGCACGATACGAATGCGCAAACAAATACAGCGCCTGCTAAAGCGATGCCCCATTTTTTTATAAACAGGTTTTTGTGGCTAAGCCCCAGGTAGGCCATCCAGCCAAAAAGATAGCCAGATAACAGGCCCCCAAAATGAGCGGCGTGATCAACACCTTTTGCCAAAGGGAGAATATTATAAGCCACAACTATGACCGTGCTGATCAATAATGCTTTGCGGGCACTGCGCTCATAAAAATCGGTACTCACCAGCGCAAGCAATATCCCGAACAAACCGAATATGGCGCCGGATGCACCTGCGCTTATGCTGGCACTTGTCCATATCACCGAAGCCATGCTGGCGATAATGCCCGTATATAAATACATCAGCAGGTAATTCCATTTGCCCAATTTACACTCTATTAATGACCCTACGTACACTAAAGGGATCATGTTAAAAATCAAATGCAGCCATGAAAGGTGCAGAAAGGTACTGGTAACCAGCCGCCATACCTGCCCGTGGAGTACCTGTGCCCGGTTATTTGCACCAAAAAGCATATAAAGTTTGTCAAAAACAGTTTCGGCAGCATCGAGTTTTATTTGACCATGTGAATCTTTAAGCAGGATATCAAGTGTAAAGAACGTCAGTATGAATATTGCCGTATTTAAAATTAAAAGCAGCGGTGTAATGAAATATTTTTTACGTGGAACGAAAGGGGAAAAGAATCCCCGGAGCTGCTCTTTTCCGTCCATTGGCGGGTCATCAAGGCTCAAAAACTGCTTTTCAGGCACCTCGTTCATCAATGCCTGGGTGGTTTGCTCAAGGTTGTTCTGCAAATGAAATTCGGCGTACTCAATTTCACCGAAAAGCAGGTCCAGGTTTTTTTTATTTTTGCCATAATCGAAAAACCAGGCCTGGTAACCTACACATTCGCTTTTGATAATAATATTATTGTCTTTTACACGTGCCGAAACTTCCTCGGAATAGGATTCCCAGGAGATTTTTGTATAAGCGATAATCCCATCGTGGTCAAAATAACCAATATCCCAGCCCAGGTTTAACATGGCCTGGTACAAAAGGGTGAGGTAATAATCTGAATTATAATCTCCAAGCGGTACTGTTACAATTCTGTTTGGGGATATACCAAAATTCATGATTCTTTAAATATTTTTTGAGAACAGTATAACGCCGGAGCAGCTTGCTCTCAACACGTACAATGTTTTTAATAATTTAGCGCAGAGCAATATACCAAAGATACTTATCTGTTTTTGCTAAATATTTTTATCCAGGCATATACCGCAAACTTTTGCAGGTACTTGAACAAAAAACAGGAGGATATTGTGCAGATAATGATGATAATTGTAAAATACAAACGGCCTCCGGGATAAATCGGCGTATGCCAGCCCGGCTCAACCGAGACAGCAATATCTTTAAAAAGTAATAATCCGATAAGTTGATAGATTACAAAAAATGTAATAATGCCTGTTATCAATTTTATAAATAGTCTCTGGCAAAAGTTCATTATACGGTTTTTTTAAAAATGTGAGACACGATATTTTGCGTTTGGAAACGTGAATTTCGGCTTAAACCGGGATTTTACAGATTTATTGGATGGATACATCCGAAAAAATCTGTAAAATCCAAAAAATCCCGGTACTATTTTAATTGCTTCATAATCTCGTCAATAGCCCTGTCCAGTTGCGGGTCTTTGTTTTCGAGGCGGTCGGTAAAACCTGTTTTTACATAAATATCAGGTGTTACGCCAGTTTTTTCAATATCCTTGCCATCAAGGGTGAAACACCCCCAGGCAGGTATGCGGTAAAACGATCCATCCACGAGCCCTTTGCCGCTGGTAAAAATTATCCAGCGATAGGTTTCGGTGCCTATAATTTTACCGAGGCCCAATGCTTTAAAACCTGCGGCGGTCATTTCGCCGTCGCTTAGCGTTTGTTCGTTAACAAGCAGGATGATGGGTTTTGCTGCCGGGGCAAAATTTGGCTGCGGACTTATTTTGCCGCCCCTGTACTGCCACTGCAGGTACGGCCGCTGCGATAAAAACTTTAATACTTCATCGTGCACATTGCCGCCCGTGTTATAGCGGATGTCCAATATCAGGGCATCTTTGTTATAGGCGTCATCTACCATGTCTTCTAAAAAATCTTCCAGGGCGCCGCCGCCCATGTTTTTCATATAAGCATAAGCTATCCGGCCCTTGCTTTTTTCTGTAACTGTTTTGCGGTTGTTATCTATCCATTCATCGTATAAATTCTCGCGCAGCTCGTAGCCGGCTTCGGGATGGATTTTTGCAACAATGTCTTTCCCGCCACGATCAAATGTCAGCTCCAGTTCCCGCTCCATCGAAGGCTTTGTAAAGTAGGCGTCCCTGTCCTGCTTTTCGTCGACAGGAGCCCCGTTTACGGCTTTTAACCGGTCGCCGGCTTGTATAGTAATTTCGGCCTTGTCGGCATTGCTGTTTTTTAAAATCGAAGCCACTTTGTAGGGGTCGTCATTGTCAAAAACTATCCCGGTTTCCATTGTTTGGTAACCCAGGGTTTTGTCCTCTTCTTTCCCTCCTGTGTAAAAGCCCTGGTGCGATGAGTTAAGTTCACCCATCATATCATTAAGCAGCAACCTCAAGTCAGCCCGGTTATTCAGGTAAGGTAAGTAGAAGCTGTATTGGTCGTGCATTTTTTTCCAGTCGGTGCCGTGGAAATTGCCGTCATAGTAGTTTTCATCCAGTCCCGCCCAGGCTTCGTCAAACATCTGCTTAAACTCGCCTTCCAGGTCGCGGTCAAAATTGTAATCAATATCTACCTTCTCCATTTTATTGTTATCAATGTTTAGGGTATAGATGTTGCCGCCTGCCAAAACATAATACTTATCGCCCCCGGGCACAATGGCAAATCCGCGTGCATCGCCGCCGGTAACTTTTTCGGTTTTATTGTCTTCAAATGGCTGCAGCGTGGTATGGTAGATGCCCCATTTTCCTTCATCCTGGTTCGATTCATAATACACCAGCGTTTTATCCCCCTTTTGGATCACATAAGGCGAGCGCTGGCTCCCGAAATCGGGACTGATGCGTTCCAGCCGTTTCATAAGGTCTTCGGTATTGATGGCTATTTCGGCAGGCGGTTTTGGTACGGGCTGTTCAGATAGTGGCTTTTTGCTGCCGTTTTTCTTGTTTTTAGCTTTGTCATCCGCGCTATCCTTTGCTGTACTATCTTTCTTTTGCTTAAACAGGTCCCTGAATTTATCCAGCCTGAACGCTTCGTCAAACTTTTGAAGCGGCATGCGGTAAACATGCGCGTTACGCGCCCCGTACGGATAATTGGGCTGCGTGCGATCAGAAGTGAAATAAATATACTTATCATCCGGCGACCAAAATGCCTCCGATTCTGAAACACCGCTATTGGTAAGGTTTAATACCTTTTCGGTTTTAGTGTTATAAACAAATATATCCTGCTCAAAATTGCGGTAGGCGTTGTAAACCACGTACTCGCCATTTGGTGAAATATAAGGCGGATCGGTTTCAAATCCCCATATTTCGTCATTTACAATGGTTTTGCTTGTCAGGGTTTTCAGGTCGATCAGCCGTATTTCATTGCGGCCGCTTAAATAAACACCCTTGCTATGGTCCTTGTTAACGGCTAACTGCCTGTTGGTATGGTTTTCGGCGGTTATTTGTTTTTCCTTTCCTGTGCCGTCGGCAGCGATGGTATACCAGTTGGAATAGCCGCCCAATGTCTGGCTGAATATCAGCGACCTGTTATCGGGCAGCCATTTCACCTCGCTTATCCGTTCAGCATTTCCCCGTTCTATTTCATGAATAAACTTCCCTTCAACATCGCTTGCGAAAAGCTCACCGCGCGATACAAAAGCCAGCTTCTTGCCGTCCGGCGATACATCCATCGCCTCAATCTTACCTTTTACATTGAACTCCTGCTGCTTCGGCAATACGTTATTGCGGATTATGGAGATATTTAACTTTTGCGTTTGTTTTGAGGCCACATCATAAACAAACAACTGGTAATCTTTTTCGAACGCCACCTTTTCGCCATTGGCGCTTACGAACGGCCGCTTTATAGAAGTATTGAAATTGGTTAAAGCCGTTTTTTTGCCATCAGTAAATGTGTACAGGTTATACTCCTGGTTGCCCTCATCAGATACAAAATAAATATTACCTTTTTGGTCGAGGGTTGCCCAAAAATCTTTGCCAATCCAGTCGGTGTAACGTTTGTAGGCTTTAGTTTTAGGATTATAGGATTGTATGTCAGGATTATAAGCGCCTTTATAATGCTTGCGCTGCGGGAAATAAATACTTTCCCAGGTATCGCTGAAAAACAGTTCGCCGGTTGCCGGATGTTCAAATACGCCATGAATGGTATTAAAGTAATTGCCAAAAACACGCACTGGCGTACCACCGGTCAGGTTCACTTTGTATTCGCTAAAACTATTGTAACGGGTTGAGTTAAAGTAAATTGATTTTGAGTCCCAGCTCCACGAATCAACATCATCGCTTGCCGTATTAAAAGTAAGCTGCCTGATTTCGCCCCCGGCAAGCGGCATAACAAATACATCGTTATTGCCAAACTGATTGGATGAAAAGGCCAGCCATTTCCCATCCGGTGAAACCCGGGGATTGGTTTCTTCGCCCTGCATGGCGGTAAGCCTTACAGCAACAGGATTATTGATATCAGCTTTCCATAAATCGCCTTCATAACTAAAAATTACTGTTTTACCATCAGGGGTGAGGGTGGGATAGGAGGTAAAGTAAACTTCGCTGGTTTGTGCGTACACGAAGCTTTGCAATACCAAAAGTGAAATAAACAGGAAGTAGAATTTTTTCATGTTAATAAATTTGAATAAGTGTATGGGTTAAGAGTTTGTCATCACCCCTCATTTTTGGCCAGGTTAATAAAACTAAGGTACAAATTTGAATGTTGATTTAACAAATTCGAGCGTTTCGGGATTTTATCAAAAAGTGATATATTTGTATTGAACATTCAAATTGCCATGGGAACTAATCATTTAGAAAATCTTAAGCGCTCTGTCAGCAATAAAGATAATAGCATCTTAACTGCTAAGCCAGTTGCCAAAAAGACTAAATCTCAATTGATTAGGGTTACATCGGAAGAAATTAACGCCATCAGGCCCTCTGTCTACAAATATTTACTTCCCTAAGTGTTCGATTCTTATTATCGGTTTTCAAAAGTAGGAGTTGATAAGGCACTTAATAAAAAGTACTTAAAAGAAATAATAACGTATAGTTTCAAATCGGAAAATAATTATTATCTGGTTGAGGTAGAAGTTTATGTACTGGATATTTATATCGTTAAGTTTTTTTTGAAAAGGCATAAGCGAAATCCACTTAAATATAACCTTTTAACTAAGGAAAATAGATGCTCAAAGGTGGTGTCTACTTGCATCAGGATAATGTTGCAAATACATTTTAAAAATCCTTTAGCAAGTTTCGGTTTTTTAGGTGCAAATATTATTGAGCGGGAAAGTGGGTATGAAGAATCTAAGAGTGCAACGAAACGATTTATGGTTTATAGAAGAGCAATGTATGCGCTTTTTGGCACAGAAACCTTTACGCATTATATAGATTTAGAACATAGTGCATATTTGATGATCAGCAATAAAAATGATTCAGTTGAACACATTAAGGATAAGGCTAAGAAAATGTTTGATGATATTTTCCCTGAATTAGCTGATTAGCTTTCATCAACTCACATTTACGGTGGTTTAATGTGATCTGCAAATTGCAAAGTATCTGAATAAATTTTATATTTTTGTTGAATTGAATTCAGATCGATAAATCATTTAATATCTAAAAAATGTTATCAGTCAGTCACACCTCCTCGCTGCTAAGTGAATTTGAAAAAGAACTCAAGGTTGTTGAGCGCCAAAATAATCTCCTCGAAGAAAAGGCTTCCAAATTAACTGATACTATTAAAAAGGCAATAAAAAATGATTACGACCTCTTCCTAAAATCAGACGATAGGGGCAAAGAAGACATTATTATACAGTGGGAGCGGATAAAAAAAGAAATTTCTGATATGATATTACCTTCCCGGCCCACTGACGCAGAAAATGGCAATTTTTTACCACGTAAAATTCATGGCCTGTTAGATGTTACAATTGATTTTGAAAATAAAATAAAATACGAACTCTATGGGAACGCTGAAAGGGTTTATTCTCAAAAGGAATTAGAGGAATTGGCAGCTAAGTTTAGCCATTTACCAAAGGAAATTTTAGATGATTTAGCTTCCGATAAATATTCCGAGATACCTGTAAAGTATGTCCGGATAAATGATTGCAGGTGAAATTGTTCGAAGAAATGGTAGAATGGAAACTCTACTTATCTATAAAATCATTTTTATTTTTTCTGATAAATTCAATTTGTAATTTATCTAATTCCTCCGTTTTATAAAGTTTATAAAACTCGTCGTCAAAATGGTTTAATGGATTGTCATTATATGATTTACTAAACCCTTCCAGTGTTCCGTCCTGATGTTTTGTTATTTTTTTATTCTCGATTTCAAATATTCCGTTTGCTTTCGCTACGAGATCGGCAAATTTGGTTGCGCCTACTAATCGTAAAGCCCCTGGCGTCATCTTTGCAAATTGTCCGCTTGAATTGAAATAATATTGATTAAAACCGCCATTATTTATTTCTGCTTGCAAGCCCCAAATAACGTAAACAGCCTGCTGTGGTTTGGAAAAAGTTAAAACCGTTGTGTATTCCTTGGAAAAATCTTTTGGCAGCTTTTCGCTTAGATTGTCAAAAACGACTTGTAAAAGTTGATCATCCGGTGTTTTGTCTATTATTTCTCCGGTCAAAACTTTATAAATCGGTCTATTCAGAAAGTCTTCTGTCGACTTTCTTATTTGCTCGTTAACCGAGTCCATTTTTTGTGATTTATTTTCTTTACTGATTTGTCCGTTACAACTAAATAGCACAAAAAGTAGCATGAACAATACAAACCACCTAAATTGCCAGGTCCCTTTCATAAAATTATAGATCACTCCGTTTCACATAAGAATAGTCAAAGATCGTTTTAAATATAAAGAAATCAGCCATTGAAACTCATAATAGATTTATCAATTTAAACTAAATCATTTCACCGCCTTCACCACAATATAAGGCGAAAGCGTCTTACTTTCCACAGGAATAATTTTTGTAAAAACTTTACCGGCCAGCCAGATAGATTTTACCAGGGCCTTAACAAGTGCGCCCTGCTGTGAGCGGTTTTCAAGCCATACGGTAAATTTACCGTGATAATAGCTTTCCACTTCGGTTAGTCCCAGTTGGGTACAATGATCAGCCAGCAGGCGCGGGTTCATACTGGTAATGTTGTGCTTATCATAGTTTTCCCGGTCGAATTTACGCTGTATCCAGCCGTTGACGCCTTTGAAATTGGGCAGGGTAATAAACAATACGCCGCCCGGTTTTAAAAATTGCAGGTGGGTTTCAATAATGGCTTTCGTATCGTTAAAATGTTCTATCAAACCAAAGGACAATACCAAATCATAAAGTTTTTCAGGCTTATAGTCAAAAAGGTCGGCCTCAATAATGTTTACATCGCCCGGTTTAAGACCGTTTTTTTCGAGCAGCTGATTTATCAGGTCTTCATGGATAAAATAATCGAACAGCGTGGTATCAAGCTGCTGATATTTTTTTAAATAAGCAGCATAATAACCGGGGAAACCGCCAAGCTCAATGGCCGTTTTAATATTTTTTTCGGCAATTAGCTTCGCCAGTATATCCCCGAAAACATAATTGGGTTTAAGGTAGAAAATAATGTCTTTTTTTGATTCCCAAAAGGATTTCCAAAATGTGCGGTCGGTTAAATTTTGTTCCATTAATTATAAATCCTCTTTAAATCCGGAGACGCAAAATATTACGTCTCTACATCATGTGTGCTGCTATTTTTTCTCCAATATCCTTGCCGGGTTGCCGACAACCATGCAATCGGCGGGTACATCCTTAACTACCACGCTTCCCGCGCCAATAATTACATTATCGCCAATGGTTATATCGCCTATAATGCAAACATTAGCGCCAATATCTACGTTATCACCTATACGCGGGCAGCCGCTGAAATTGCCGTCGGCTAATTTTTTGTGGCCGATGGTGGTTGAGTTTCTAAGCACACAATTTTCGCCGATAATGGTGCTTTTGTTTACCACCAATGCCTGCCCGTGATAAAGCGATAAGCCTTTGCCTATGGTTAATTTGCGTGGCAGCTCGATACCCCAGCCCCATTCTATCCAAAAACGGTATAACATGAAGTAAGGGAAAAATATAATTTTTGTGATAATATAACGATTGAAAACCTGTACCAGCCTGAACAAAAACAAAACTAACTGCGCTTTGAAATTCTGCCGGTTGGCACTCCAATCCTGGAATAAGTAAGCAAAAAAGTTCATCTGTTCAGTCGGTCAGTTTTTTTACGGGTAGCGGGTGTAATTACAATCCCTTCAAAAGTAAAGTTTTCATTTAAGATTTGTTATAATTGCCTGTATAATTAGCGCTGCCAAATGAAAGTAACATTGATCAATACGTCCGATGCGGGAGGGGGTGCGCCCGCAGCCAGCCTGCGACTTTTAAAAGCGCTTGAATTAAAGCAGGTTGACGTAAAGATGCTGGTGAATGAAAAAAAAACAAGTGAACCCAGGGTTAACAGCATTGGCAGCGGTAGCATAAGCAGGCTGAAGGCGAAATTTAACTTTTTGTATGAACGCCTCCCCTTTATCTGGTTTAAAGCAAAAGATAAATCTGTAAGGTTTTCATTTTCAATGGCGAATACGGGTACTGACATCAGCCGGCAGCCCGATATTTTAAACGCTGATATTTTGCACGTGCACTGGACAAACAGCGGCTTTTTATCCATAAATAATTTGAAAGAGCTGCTTGAAACAGGTAAACCGGTAGTTTGGACGCTGCACGATATGTGGGCCTTTACCGGCGGCTGCCACTATGCCGGCGAATGTGATCATTTTAAAAACGAATGCGGAAATTGCTGGATGCTGCGTGATGCCGGTGAAAAAGATATTTCGTTTGCCGGCTGGATGCGTAAAAACGATATGCTGAAAGCTGCAAAAAATATTGTTTTTGTAACCTGCAGCCACTGGCTGGCCGAAGTAGCCCGGACAAGCTCGCTGCTGAAGAATTTCCGGATTGAAACCATACCGAACCCGATTGACACTCAAGTTTTTTCGGCAAAAGACAAGACAGCAGCACGTTTAAAGTGGCATATAAGCTGCAATTCCAAAATAATTCTTTTTGGCGCGGCTAATATCCTCGACAGGCGTAAGGGCATTACTTATTTGGTGGATGCGTTAAATGATTTGAAAAACAACTACCCGGATACGGAAGATATTGAGATGGTGATATTCGGGAAAAATAAATCTTTTGACGTAAATCAGCTGCCATTTAAAGTGCATGAGCTGAATGTCATCACTTCGCAAACCGACCTTGCGGAACTATACAGCCTCGCTGATGTATTTGTTGCCCCCGCCATTGAAGATAACCTGCCAAATACCATAATGGAAGCGCTGGCCTGCGGAACACCCGTGGTTGCGTTTAATACCGGCGGTATCCCCGATATGGTTGAACACAAAAAAAATGGCTACCTCGCGGTATTTAAATCGGCGTCCGATTTTGCTGCAGGGATACACTATGTATTAAATTCTGATAACAAGGTTGAACTGGCTGCGAACGGCCGTGAAAAAGTATTGGATAATTTTACAAACGAGCTGGTAGCCGCACAATATATGGCCGTTTACCAGTCAATTTTAAACCGATGACAGACTTTAAGCCCACTTTGTCGGTCATTACTGTTGTTTACAATAACGTTCGCGATATTGACCGTACAATGCTTTCTGTATTAAACCAAACTTATCCGCGTATCGAATACATTATCGTCGACGGCCTGTCAACAGACGGCACACTGGAAATTATTAATCGCTATAAAAACCGAATCGCAAAATTAATCAGTGAAAAAGATGAGGGTATTTATGATGCGATGAATAAGGGCCTTGCCGTGGCGACTGGCGACTATGTAATATTTATGAATTCGGGCGATGAGTTTTATAGCCCGGATACTGTTGCCGGCGTTTTTGCCACCGCACCCGGTGCTGATATTTATTACGGCGAAACTGAAATGATTGACGATAAAGGACAAAGCCTCGGCAGACGCCGGCATGCAGCCCCAAAGCAGTTTACCTGGCGGAGCTTTAAATATGGGATGAGCGTAAGCCACCAGGCTATTTACATCAGGCGGTACTTAACCAAACCATACGATCCCAGATACAAGCTAAGCGCCGATATCGACTGGATACTCAGCGCGGCAAAAAAAGCAAAAAAAATAGTCAATGTAAACGGATACGTGGCGAGGTATATGGTAGGAGGGATGTCAAAAACCAAACACCGGGAAAGTTTAACGGAGCGGTTTGATATAATGAAACGGTATTACGGGCTGGTACCAACTTTGCTTAACCACACAGTCATTGCCTTTAATTTGGGATGGTATTGGGTGTGGCACAGAAGGACGAATGACTGATTTTGGTTGGAAGGGTTGTAAATGTTAAAAAGGTTGCAGAGGTTTGAAAAGGTGGAAACCGGGAAAAGATTTGACAACTTTTTAAAAGTTGTCAAATCTAAATTCGATAAGTCTGAAGCAGAATCTATTTTTTGCCTTTTTTAACGGGCTCGGGTTCGGGTACTGCCCCGGTTTTCTTCTTCCTCGTCTCTGTATAAACCGCACCGCCTAATGCCAGTACCAGCAAAATGGAACCTGCCAGCGAAATTTTTTCGCCGGTGTAATAGGAGGCAGGGTGGAAAATAAACTCAACTTTATGATTTCCGATTGGTATTATCGCAGCCCGTAAAATATAGTCAGCGCGGAAATAAGGTTTTTCGACGCCGTCGATCAGCATTTTCCAGCCTTTATCATAGTATATCTCCGAGAAAACGGCAATCTGCTGCGTTGTCGAACCTGTTTCATAAGTTAGATGATCGGGGTTATAGTGTACCAATTTGATGGTAGCATTAGGATCGCCGCCGTAGTGTTGTTTTGTATCTATGAGGCTCTGGTACCGCTGATCGACAATGGCTTCATCTTTTGGCGAAAAGGCCGAAATGGCCTGCATTTCTGCATCGGCATTTTTGGCGAACTTCACGCTTTTAACAAACCAGGCATGGCCACAGGCCGTTTCATTTGAGATCATCTTATAATTCCGGGCCGTATCCTGGGTGATCAGGTATTTTGTATTCAGCATATCCATAACGTCGTGATTTGGCGGATTTATGGATAGTTGATTATCCATCAACTCATCATAGCGTTTTAATCGTGCGGCGGAGTATCCCCCGATAGATTTATGGAAGAAAGGTGAATACGTATCGCTCTTTATGCCCTGGGTAAGGTCGAATACTCGGTAATCAGGGTCGGTATCTCTCATAATAAACTGGTCGACCTCGCGCGGTTTAACCAACTCTTCCGCCTCTTGTTTGTCCTGGAAATTTGCATCTTTAAGGTAACGTTTATCTACCTGCCATAGGTCAACCAGTGTTAGGGCAAATAAAACAATTGAAAATACGGTTAAATTGATCTTTTGCTTTATAAACGCCCATAGAATGCCGAATGTTAAAACAACAAACAGTAACGACCGCAGCGCATCTGCGCGTTCCAAATCCTGCCTGTCATTCACCAGGGAATTAGCAACTGTATTAGCAAAGGCACTATCGCCGCGAAGCTGCTGGGTTAGATAAGCAATGCCGTTTTGATAATCGGTCGGTTTAAAACTCAGGAAAACCTGGGGCATTGCAATCAAAATTAATATAAGCCCGCCGGTAATATATAACGCGAGCTTTAGTTTATTGAATATGATCTTTTTGTCGGTTGCAGTGATAATTTCCTGTATGGCAAGAAAAGCAAGTATCGGAAAACAAATACTCGTTACAGCAACTATTGATTCAACAGCCCTGAATTTATTGTAGAGCGGGAAATAATTAAAAAATAAATCTGAAACATAAGGCCAATTCCCTCCAAAAGATAATAGCAGCGTGAGAACTACAGTACCTAACAGCCACCACTTTAGCCTGCTTTTTACCACCAGCAGCCCGAATACGAATAAAAAACATATAACCGCCCCAAAGTAAAATGGCCCGGATGTACTTGGCTTATTGCCCCAATATAAGGAAAGGCCAGGACCCGGAAGATTTGGAATTTGCTGTGCATAGGTGGTTGCCTGGTCGGCAGGCACTCCCTTTGTTACAAATGCCTTCGCCGTTTCCGAATTTTGATCGAGCGTTTCGGCTCCGGGACCGCCGGATGGGCCGCCATAGGCATTAGGCACTAAAAAAGTAAAACATTCACTTACGCCCTGGCTCCATTGATAGGCGTAATCTTTGGTCAATCCACTGCTTGGCTCTTTGGTGTTTTGGGTTAAATTTGAGTTGCCGCGGTAGCTGTCTTTGCTATATTCAAAAGTGCTCCATAACAATGAGGCATTTACCACTATGGAAAGTAAAATGGCTGCGCCTATAAAAGTCACCGACTTAAAAAAAGCAGGTATGGTTTTTGATTTGAGGGCATGGTAAAGCTCAACACCTAATAATATAAGTAGAGCCAGCAACAGGTAATAGGTCATCTGAAGGTGGTTGGCTTTTATTTCCATCGCAAGGAAAAAAGCCAGTAGCGACGAACCTAACAGGTACCTTCCGCGCAGGGTTAAAATAACACTTGCAATAATGGGCGCAAAAAAAGCGATGGCAAACGCCTGGTTGGTATGCCCCGCATCGAGCAGAATTATATTATATGATGAAAATGTAAATGCGATGGCGCCTGCAGCAGCAAGCCATGGATTGAGTTTTAAAACACAGAATAAAAAATATGTGCCGAATAACAATATCAGTATATTGTAAATTGGGTTGGGGAAAACGGTCGTTAAAACCCTAACGATGGTTGAGGTTATATTATCCGGATATGGCGCCCATATTTGATAAGCCGGCATACCGCCAAAAATCTGGTTGGTCCACAAAATGGTGGTATCCTTAGCCCGATAATCGTTAATTTCTTTTTGGGTGGATTGTGCTCCGATAACATCAACCTGCCCTAATGTTTTACCCTGGAACGCAGGTGTAAAATAAATAAAGCATATCACTAAAAAAATTGCTGCAATTAAAAAGTGAATGCCATTTCGCTTAAACCAGTTATTCATTGATTTTTTTTAAAGGGGATAATATTCTTCAAAAATAGAAATTTGATTGAGAATAGGAATTATTGTTTTTGGTTGTTATAAGGTTGTGGTGGTTGTAAAGGTTGTAGTGGTTGTAAGGGTTAGTAAAGGTGCACCTCATCCAACCTAACTAATTAACTATTGTCCCCTAAAAAGGAAAAATACAACTATAAGAATGACAATACTTACAGCATAAGCTATGATAATCGGTTTTGTAAATTCTTCGTGATTTTTACGGATAGTAAAAAAGTTATATAAGGCAAGCAGTCCGGCTGCTACCCAAAAAAACCAATTGATATGGTGTTTATTGGTAAATAACGTGACGGCCAGGGGTATAACAATAAAATTGGCAATAATAAGAAGCACCGGTTCCGGTGTGTTGTTGTGCCTCCGGCGGCGTTTAAACACTTCTTCGGGTATCAGGCTCATTATTTTATCTCTTCATAGTCCACAAATTCACCTTCTGAATCGGGAACTGTGCCTTTGTTTGACTTTGGTATATAATCAACCTTTATTTTCCCTGTACTGTTGTTACTGTTATTAGTGCGGTAGTTTTGCTGTTGATTTTGCTGTTGCTGCGCTTTATTTATTACGCCTTGAAAAAGCATAGGTAAAAATATACGGGCCAAACTCCGTATAATATATAAAACTAAAATTGCAGTAATCAGGAAACTTAATAACTCTGGCATATCTGATTAAAATTAAGCTTACAAATATAAGATTATAACGACAAAAATGTTTGCCTATGATTTTACTTTGTTTTATGACATTTGATTGATAGTTTTTGTTACGTCTTTTTGATTTCGGATTTCGGAATTTCGACCCGATAGCTATCGGGTTCGGATTTAAGATAATTTAATTAATTTGAAGATTTGGCAATTTGAAAATTTGAAAATGAAGCTCACTATTTTCAAATCTTCAAATCAACACATCTTCAAATCAACACATCTTCAAATTAAAAACAATCCGCACATCTGCACATCCCCGCATCTGCACATCAAAACTTCTCTTCCATCATTTTTTCGAGGGCAAACATTTCATCACGCAATTTGGCCGCTAATAAAAAGTCCATGTTTTTGGCGGCGGCAAGCATTTCTTTTTTTGTGTTTTCGATGGATTTTTTAAGATCGGGTTTGGTCATGTATTGAACAATCGGGTCGGCGGCGAGGCTTGCCATATCGGTTTCCACGTAAGCTTTTTGAACGCCGCCTTTAAAATCCATTACCGACGTTTGTTCCATTATCTCGCTGCGGGTTTTACCAACTGTCGTCGGCGTAATGCCATTTTTTGTATTGTATTTTAGCTGGATGGCCCTGCGGCGGTCGGTTTCATCCATGGTCAGCTGCATCGAGTCGGTAATTTTATCGGCGTACATAATCACCCGGCCACGGTCGTTGCGCGCAGCACGACCAATGGTTTGTATCAGCGAACGTTCCGAGCGGAGGAAGCCTTCTTTATCAGCATCTAAAATTGCTACCAGCGATACTTCGGGCAGGTCGAGGCCTTCACGCAGCAGGTTAATGCCTATCAGTACATCAAACTCGCCCAGGCGCAATCCCCTTAATATCTCCACCCGTTCTAATGTTTTAACTTCCGAGTGTATATAACGGCATTTTATGCCCAGCCTGTCCATATATTTCGCCAGTTCTTCGGCCATGCGTTTGGTAAGGGTGGTTACCAGTACACGGTCGCCCATTTTAACGGTTTTATCCACTTCATCCAGCAGGTCGTCTACCTGGTTGATCGCCGGTCTCACATCAATCATCGGATCGAGCAGCCCGGTTGGGCGTATCACCTGCTCCACCACAACACCGCCCGATTTTTCCAACTCAAAATCGCCGGGCGTGGCGCTTACATAAATGGTTTGCGGCGCCAGGCGTTCAAACTCCTGGAAATTCAGCGGGCGGTTATCCAGTGCTGCGGGCAGCCGGAAACCATATTCAACCAGCGATATTTTTCGCGAACGGTCGCCGCCGTACATCGCCCTGATCTGCGGTACGGTAACGTGGCTCTCATCAATCACCATCAAATAATCATCGGGGAAATAATCCAATAAACAAAATGGGCGCGCGCCGGGCTGCCGCCCGTCAAAAAACCGCGAATAATTTTCAATGCCCGAGCAATAACCAAGCTCCCTTATCATTTCCAGGTCGTAGTTAACCCTTTCTTCCAGCCGTTTTGCTTCCAGGTACCGGCCATCGTCGATAAATTGCTTTTTGCGTGTCTCCAGTTCTTCCTGTATGGCCCATATTGATTGTGTAAAACGCTCTCTCGGCGCAACATATAAATTAGCCGGGAACAGCACCATGTGCGTCATTTTTTCGATGGTTTTCCCGGTGCCGACATCAAAAGTGCTCAATTCTTCAATATCATCACCAAAAAACGAGATACGGTAGGCATAATCCATATAAGCCGGGAAAATATCAACGATATCGCCTTTAACCCTGAAGGTGCCGCGTTTGAAATCGGCTGTGGTGCGCGAATACAAAATTTCAACCAGCCGGTGTAAAAAAGCATTGCGGCTGATGCGTGTACCCACCGCGAAACGGAAGACGGAATCTTTAAAATCTTCCGGGTTGCCCATACCATATATGCAGGAAATAGACGAAACCACAATAACATCGCGCCTGCCCGACATTAATGCCGAGGTAGTACGCAGCCGTAGTTTTTCAATCTCCTCGTTTATCTGAAGGTCCTTTTCAATATAGGTATTGGTGGTTGGTATAAATGCTTCGGGCTGGTAATAGTCGTAGTACGAAACAAAATAGTTTACCGCATTTTCCGGGAAGAACTGCTTAAACTCGCCATACAACTGCGCGGCAAGTGTTTTATTATGGCTTAATACTAATGTAGGCTTTTGCGTTTGCTGTATAACATTGGCAATAGTGAACGTTTTTCCCGAGCCGGTTACGCCGAGCAGGGTTTGGAACGGATCCTGGTTATTTACACCTTCAACCAGCTGCCTGATAGCTTCGGGCTGGTCGCCGGTAGGGGAGTATTGGGATGTTAAAGTGAAATCCATAGATTAAAGCAAAGATAGTGAATTAGTGATTAGAGGTTGGCGATTAGCGGGTGGTTTTAAAACGCACCAGCGTAATCCTTACTATTCCATTACAGAATCAAAATTAGGGGGCTGTGATGACAACTGTATGTCAGCAGGAGAGTTTGATTTTTATTTGCTCATTAAGTACGTATATTTGCCTGGATATAACAATACGCAAACGAGGCAGGGGGTAAAATTGACGAACACCAATAATATATTATGAAACTACAGGTAATACAGGATGGATATGGGAATAATACCGGGGTCTTTGTTCCAATTACCGATTGGGAGGTGATTACTCAAAAACATCAGGACCTCAAAGAGTTGGTAACCATAGAACCTGCGCCAAAGAAAAAACTTTCTGAACTGGCGGGGACTTTATCTAAAGAGACTGCCGAAGCTATGCTTAATGAAATAGCCGAAAGCCGCCAGGAATGGGATGAAAGATTGAAAAAGCAATTTTAACAGATGTATTTGCTGGATACCAACGCGGTTATCAACTACCTCGATGCTACTTTGCCTGCCCGTGCTATGCAATTTATGGGTACAATAGTAGATAGTAATTGCAATATTTCAGTTATTACAAAAATGGAAACGTTGGGCTTTGCGTTTAAATCCATGGCCGAACAAAGAACGATGGAAACTTTTGTGTCCGGCTCAAATGTGTTGGTTATTAATGATGAAATTGTAGACAAAACAATCACTATCCGTAAAATAAAAAAAATTAAATTACCCGATGCCATTATCGCAGCAACCGCTCTTGTTTACGGTTTTATTCTAATTTCCCGTAATACTTCTGATTTTGTCAACATCCAACATCTTCATGTTATTGATCCTTATAGGACGACCGACTTTTAAAACTGATTATCAATGATTCAAAAAATCAGCAATAACCAGAACGGGCACCTTTGGAACGATCTTACGGAAGATAAAAAAAGAATTGCTGATAGCCTGCTAAGAAAGTTTTAACGATAATAACCTGTTAAGCCACGAGCAAGTTAAACGACAACATGAGAAATGGCTAAAACCATAGTCCGTTATCTTAACCGCTTTATAAATACGTACATCCCATTTCCTTCAAAACAGCCAAAATACCCATTAATCCGGTAACAGATACATTTTGACTAAGGGTATAATTTTCCCGAACGCCAGGTGTTACTATCCAAACGGGCAGATCAGAAAAATCTTTAGAGGCAATCGTAGTCCCCTTAGTTATTTTTGGCGCATTCGAGTATTTCACTTCAATGCCCACTACCGGGCGGTTTCCTTTAATTAATACAAGGTCCAATTCTACCCCATCCTGTGTGCGATAAAAAAAAGGTGAGATAGCCGGCTTGAGCAGCGAAATAATTTGCTGGGTAACAAATCCCTCCCACGAGTTTCCCTTGCCGGCATACCCTTCCAATTCTTCCATATCCTCTATGCCGGCCAGGGCATGCAATAAGCCGCTGTCTCTTATAAATAATTTAGGGGTTTTTACCAGGCGCTTGGTTACGTTAATATGAAAAGGCTGCAAGCGCCGTATCAAAAACGCATCTTCATAAAGGTCAATAATACGTTTAATACTATTGTTGTCGATACCGAGAGAATTGGACAGCATTGAATAATTAAGCAAGCTTCCATGTATCCCGGTTAACATTCGTAATAAATTTCTCGAAACTGCGGGTGATATTTTTTGCCCTAACATCGGCAGCTCCCTTTCGACATAGGTTTGTATAAAGTCTAATCTTTTTTCAAAGCTTTCCAAGTCCGATGCAGACAAAAACATTTCAGGAAAGCCTCCTCTTAACCATAACTGTTCTTGTGTATATACATTTCCCGTTTCAACTAAATTAAACGGGTGCATTTCCAAATAAGAAATTCTTCCCGCCAGGGTTTCGGAACTTTTCGCCAATATTTCCGGCGAAGCGGAACCCAATAGCAAAAAACGTGAAGGATGGCGCTCTTTATCTATCACTGATCGAAAGAGCGGAAACAATTCAGGCATCCGCTGTACCTCGTCGATGATGATCAGCTTATCTTTTCTTTGTAAAAAGTAATGTTCTGCATCGGTTAATTTATTCAAATCAGCAAACGACTCTAAATCTAAATAAATGGTATCTAAGCTCAATAAGGGCACAATTTCCTTTACGAGGGTTGTTTTTCCAACTTGCCTTGGCCCCAGTAAAGCAACGGCAGGGGTGGTTTTTAATTTATCTAAAATGCGGGAAGTAATCGTCCTGTGGATGTTCATTACAATATTTATTCCTGCAAATTTATAAAACTATTATAAATTTGCAGGAATAAATTAAAAATAATTAAAAATCGTCGTGTTCGGAAATAGGTTGGACTGCTCTTTTAAACCATCTTTTTTATGAAATTTGGGAATTAAATTCCCAAATTTCATAATTCCGAATGCGGTTTTCGCGTTTTATCAACACCCCTAAACAATTGAGCGTGCATCTGGTTGATATAAAATATCGTATCATTATAAATGATTTTCGTCCTTAATAAAACCAATACCATCGCAAACCAGTTTTTGGCTGAATTACGCGATGCAAATATTCAGCAGGACAGGCAGCGTTTCCGCTATAACCAGGAGCGGCTTGGCGAAATTCTGGCCTATGAGATCAGCAAATCATTTAAATATACTCCGAAAGATGTACAAACCCCGCTTGGTATTGCCAATATAAATTTGCCCCACAATCAGCCGGTTTTGGGTACCATATTGCGCGCAGGCCTGCCGTTTCACCAGGGATTTATGCGTTTTTTTGATAAATCCCCATCATTATTTGCTACTGCCTACCGTAAAATCAAAAAGAACGGCGCTTTTATTATCAATGTCGATCATATCTCCACACCCGACCTGGAAGGTAAAACGCTGATCATGTGCGATACCATGCTGGCCACCGGGCAAAGCATGGTGCAGGTTTGCAAAGAACTGATAGCCCAGTATGCCATTAAAGAATTGCACATTGCCATTATTATTGCAAGTACCGAAGGGATTGAACACGTAAAGGCCAATTTACCAAAAGTAAAATTATGGGTTTGCGCCATTGACGAAGAAATGACCAGCAAAGCCTTTATTGTACCCGGCCTGGGCGATGCAGGGGATTTGGCATTTGGGGAAAAAGTGTGAGGTGTGATTTCGGATTTCGGATGTTCGATTTCGGATTTAGTATTTGAATAGTTTAGTTTTGGATTTATTAATGAGATGGGTTTGATATGAAGCGAACATCAACAAATCCGAAATCGAACATCCGAAATCCGAAATAAAAATGGAATCCGAAATAAAATACAAACACATCTTCTTCGATCTTGACCGCACTATTTGGGATTTTGATAAAAATGCCGAAGAAACTTTGTTGGAACTGTATGATGTTTACAGGCTAAGCGACATTGGGCTGCCTTCGGCCCGGATATTTATAGAAACCTATACCCGCAACAACCATCAGCTTTGGGCAGAATATCATACCGGCAAAATTACAAAGGATGAATTGCGGGAAACCCGGTTTAAAAAAACATTTTTAGAGCTTGGTGTCCATCCCGATTTAGTCCCTGTGGCTTTCGAAGATGATTATGTAAAGCTTTGTCCTACCAAAACCAACCTTTTTCCAAATGCTCACGAAACTTTGCGGTACCTTAAAAACAGGTACACGCTGCACCTCATTTCAAACGGGTTTAAGGAGTCGTCGGAGTTAAAAGTCGGCAATACCAATATCGCCGGCTATTTTCAGCATATCATTATTTCCGAAATAGTGGGCGTAAACAAACCCGATCCCGTAATTTTTGAACATGCCCTTAATTTAGCAGGGGCCGCAAAAAACGAATGCCTGATGATAGGCGACAGCCTGGAAGCCGATGTTTACGGGGCCTTAAATTTTGGCATGGATGCTATTTATTTTAACCCATTTAATGCGCAAAAACCTGATGACGTGCCTTTACAGATAACTCATTTAAAGGAGTTAACTTTGATGTTGTAAACAAAAACCCCCTGTCATTTTGTAGTATGAAACAGTATAAATTAAGCATATTACTAACCCCTGAAGATGAAGGTGGCTATAGTGTTTCAGTCCCCGAACTGCCCGGATGTTTTACGCAGGGAGAGACAATTGAAGAAGCATTGGATATGGCAAAAGAAGCCATTTGTTTATATGTTGAAAGTTTGGAAGACGACGACCAACAGTTAACCATTTAAAAACACCTACCTTTATTATAATGAATATTGCCAAAGAACGTAAAGCCATCGATGCTGCGCTGGACGATTACCGCGCCCAATTGGATACCATTCCCGACGAGCGGTTTACGGAAACGCCGCCGGACGGGGGATGGTCATACGCTGAAGTCTATTCGCATATTTTGCAGGCTACATTGGGTTCGTCAATTGCCTTGGAGCGTTGCGCCCATAACACTTGCCCGCCAACCACAAAGGGTTTAACGCCTTTGGGGCAGCTTATGATGTTTATGGGCAGGTTTCCGCCGGTGCGTGTAAAAGTGCCGGAGGCCGTAGCGGCGAAAATACCGGCGGCTAAACTCAGTAAAGAAGATGCAAAAAATTTAATCATTAAATGCCGGAAAAGGATAGATGATACAGCGCCGCTCGTCAAACAATCATCCTCAATTTCCCGTTATAAACATGCAAGGCTGGGGATGCTGAACGCGAAACAATGGTTTAAATTTATTCGTATACACTTAAAGCATCATTTAAAACAGTTAAAAAGGATCGCAAAAAAATTTTAACTTTCGTGAAACCTTTTATATTTAATAGAGTCTTAACATTAAAATAACCTGATTAACGGATATTTGTAAAATATAGTGTAACATGCATATTGAGTTTGCTTATCTGGTTGTAGTTGGATTGTTATTCCTGGTAGGAGTATTTTATCTGAGCCCTTTTGAACTAAAAGTTAATGACGACGACGACGACGAGTAATCGTTGCTTGCACAATTCTCTCATATATTTCCGGTATTATTTACCGGGCGGAAAAATATCCCCTCAAATTTAATGGCAAAACGCGAAGTTGATATTGTTGTTATATCCGACGTGCATTTAGGCACTTATGGATGTCACGCCAAAGAATTGCTTAAGTACTTAAAAAGTATTAAGCCGAAAATACTGATCCTGAATGGCGATATCATCGACATATGGCAATTTAGCAAATCGTACTGGCCCGAGGCGCACATGAAGGTTGTGCGCCGTATCCTTAAGTTTGTGACCGAAGGTATCCCGGTTTATTATTTAACCGGCAATCACGATGAAATGCTGCGCAAATTCACCGATTTTCACCTGGGCTCGTTTCAACTGCTTAATAAAATTATATTAAATATCGATGGGAAAAAAGCATGGATATTTCATGGTGATGTTTTCGACGTAACTATGCAGCACTCCAAATGGCTCGCCAAATTGGGCGCGGTAGGCTACGATACGCTCATTTTGATCAACAGCTTTACCAACTGGATTTTAACTTCTTTTGGTCGCGAGAAAATGAGCTTTTCGCAAAAAATAAAGGGCCGTATTAAGGAGGCAGTTAAATTCATCAACCAGTTTGAGCAAACCGCTGCCGACCTGGCCGTTGTTAAAAAATACCAGTATGTAATTTGCGGCCATATACACCACGCCGAGATAAGGCCGATGGAATCTACCGAAAAAACAGGTTCGGTTTTGTATTTAAATTCGGGCGACTGGGTGGAGAGCCTTACCGCCCTTGAATATAACCATGGCGACTGGACGATATTTAAATATGACCCCAACAACTTTAAAAGCGATGCCGACGAGGACGATAAAACGGATGCCGAAGACCTTGACGCCAAACTGGATGTCAGAAATTTACTCGAAAGATTTAAAGAGGAACACGGATAATTGTTGAAAGGTTGTAATGTTGAAAGGTTGTAATGTTGTAATGTTATTTTTGTAGTGTAAGAATTTTATTTTAAAGTTGTAATATTAATTCTATGGTGAGACTTTATAGCAAATTGTGATCTTAAACTTTGTTGAACGCTAAGGAAGCGGCGTTAAAATGTCTCAACAATTTTGCCAACATTTCAACATTCCAACATTCCAACATTCCAACTTTACAACATTCCAACAACTACCCATGAAAATACTCTACGCTATACAGGGAACAGGCAACGGCCACATCAGCCGGGCGCGCGAAATTGTGCCCTTGCTGCAGCAGTATGGCGACCTTGATTTGCTGGTTAGCGGCACCGAAGCCGAAGTTAGTTTGTCGCAGCCGCTCAAATACAAGTTCCATGGGTTTAGTTTTGTGTTTGGCACCAACGGCGGGGTTGATAACTGGGCCACATTTAAACTGATGGACCTGCCGCAGCTATGGCGCGACATACGGAGCCTGCCCTTAAAGCAATATGACCTTATCATCAATGATTTTGAGCCGGTTAGCGCCTGGGCCTGCAAACTCCAGAAAATACCTGCGGTATCCTTAAGTCACCAATGCTCTTTTATGTCCGACAAAACGCCCAGGCCCCCGAAATGGAGCTGGGCCGAATGGCTTTTTAAGTATTACTCGCCAACGGCCCACCATATAGGGTTTCATTTTGAGCGGTACGATGATTTTATACATACGCCGGTGATCCGTAGCGAGATCCGTAATTTGAAAACCTCGAACATGGGCCATTATACCGTTTATCTGCCTGCATATGATGATAAGACCCTTACCAGTTTGTTAAATAAAACGGGAAGGGTAGAATGGCATATTTTTTCGAAGCGGCAAAAAACAGCGTACCGGCATGATAACGTTCATATATTCCCGGTAAGCAATGAAGCGTTTAATAATAGTTTGGCCAGTTGCGCAGGCTTGCTGACCGGCGGCGGATTTGAAGGGCCTGCCGAGGCGCTTTATTTACAAAAAAAAGTGCTGATGATACCGATGAAGAACCAATATGAGCAGCAATGCAACGCTTTGGCGGCCTCAAAACTTGGCGTACCCGTTATTAATGAAATTGACGACCACTTTGTGTACAAAATTAATAACTGGATAAACGACGATAAGAGAATTGAGGTGAATTTCCAGGATGAGACGGCTGAAATTGTAGATAATATGATAAAACGGTACGCAAAGCGCCTGCCGGTTTTATCATAACCGCTTTTTCTGCTAATTTCGCGCCGATATACGGCATTAATGATCAACTTTTTCAAAACGCTCAATCCGCTTAATATTTTGTGGCTTGCAATTTTATTATTTGCTTTAAGGGCGGGCTACCTCTTTAATGCGCCTGGTAAAATAGACTTAGGTTTTGCACGGCTGTTCAGCCGCTTGTTGATACCGGCTTCCGGGCAATTCGCATTATCGCCGCAAACAGACATTCTAATTGCTGCCGCCCTGGTGCTTATACAGGCATTTTTATTAAACCATTTGGTTAATCATTTTAACTTATTGGGCAAACCCAGTTTTTTACCGGCATTAATGTATGTTACCGTATCAAGTTTGTTTACGCCGTTTTTGGTGTTAAGCCCGCAGCTGATATGCAATTTTTTTGTGATATGGATGTTGTTTAAATTGTTTAGCTTTTACAAAAACAAGGATGCCATATCGGCTGCATACGATCTGGGGATGATTGTTGCGGTGGGCTCTTTGGTATACCTGCCTTTTATTTACTTTTTCCTGGCTATATGGATAGCCCTTATAATTTTTAAACCATTTCACTGGCGCGAATGGGTAGCCGGGATCATGGGCTACGTTACTGTTTTTTTCTTTTTAGCCGTTTACTATTATCTCAATAACAGCCTGGGTCAATTTTATAACATCTGGCTGCCGCTGGCAACAAAGTTTCCGGACAGAATTGATATTAACTATTATAACTACCTGGTGCTTATCCCGGTAGCCATGATTTTAGTGCTTTGTTTTTTTAAGCTGCAGCAAAATTTTTTCAGAAGTTATGTGCAGGTACGTAAATCGTTCCAGTTGTTATTTATCATCTTTTTAATGGCTGGGCTTTCATTTTACATAAAGGCGGCTTTTCAATTAACTCATTTTTTATTATGTGCAGTGCCTGCAGCGGTGTTTTTTTCTTATTATTTTTTATATGCAAGGCGCCGGTGGTTTTATGAATTATTGTTTGGTTTACTGTTAATCAGCATAGTATATTTTCAGTTTAACACTTTTTAACTTTTACTTTCGTTCAATTTACAGCTGTTATATTAGTTTTGTATCATGAAATTTGGAGTAGTTATATTTCCGGGATCAAATTGCGATGAAGACATCATCTATGTGCTGGAAAAAATACTTGGTCAGCAGGTGGTGCGTTTGTGGCATAAAGACCATGATTTGCAGGGCGCTGATTTTATTGTTTTGCCCGGTGGCTTTTCATTCGGCGATTATCTCCGCTCGGGCGCCATAGCCCGTTTTTCCCCGATCATGCAGGAGGTTATCCAGTTTGCGGCGAAGGGAGGGTATGTGCTTGGCATATGCAACGGTTTCCAGATTTTAACCGAAGCAGGCCTGCTGGAAGGCGCGTTATTGCACAACGAGAACCGGAAGTTTATCTGCCGTAATATTTATATGAAGCCTCAAACGGCCAATTCGCTGATCACTGCTCAGATTGATCCCCAAAGGGCTTTAAAAATACCTATAGCACATGGCGAAGGCAATTATTTTGCAGATGCAGCCGTGTTGAAGACGCTTAATGATAACGACCAGGTACTGTTCAGGTATTGCGACGAGTTTGGTAATATTACCTCCGAAGCTAACCCAAATGGCTCGCTGGATAATATTGCCGGCATATGCAATACAGAAAGAAATGTGTTTGGGTTTATGCCGCATCCTGAACGTGCATCGGATGTTTTAGTAGCTAATGAAGATGGGCTGGCCATTTTTGAATCGATATTATCAATGGTCAAAGCCTGATGTTAAGTCCAAAGTCTTTAGTCGTAAGTCTTAAGTCAAAAATTACATTTGCCTTAGTAGTTATTGTACTGCCCTTTTTTTTAACTTCAGACTTCAGACTTCGGACTTAAGACTCAACACATGACCCTGGTGATAGATATTGGCAATAGTTATACAAAAATTGCTGTTTTTAAGCAAAGTGAAATGCTGCATGTGAACCAGTATCAAAATGTTGATACTGCTATTATAAATAGTTTGCTGAATGACTACCGGGTTAATAAGGTTATCATTTCATCAGTAAAAAAAGAAAAAGCGGAGTGGGAAACCACATTATCAGGAAATATCCCGGTAAGCTATTTTAATACCGGAATGACAAAAGGCATAGTTAACCAATATCTTACGCCCGAAACGCTTGGACTTGACAGGTTAGCGGCAGTTATTGCGGCCAGGTATTTATATCCGGGTAAAAGCACACTTATAATAGATGGCGGCACTGCAATAACTTATGATTGGGTTGATGCAGCCGGAAATTATTTTGGCGGCAGCATATCGCCGGGATTAAATATGCGTTATAAGGCATTAAATAATTATACGGCCGGCCTGCCGCTGGTAAGCGCCGATGAAAGTTTTACAGGCAGCTATGGGGACAGCACCCTCGCGGCAATACGCTCAGGCGTGCAAAACGGAGTTAAATTTGAGTTAACAGGCTTCATTGAGGCTTATAAAAAAAACGGGCAGGAGCTCAATATAGTGCTATGCGGAGGTGACAGTATTTTTTTTGATACGCTGTTAAAAAATAGCATCTTTGCGCCCTGTATTAAAATTGAGCCTTACTTGGTTCTAAAAGGATTAAACGCAGCCATACACAACAATAATGATTAAATATACCAGGATTTTTATAACCTTTTTACTCGCTGTTATCGCATTCGGAGCATCGGCACAGTCAGCGCAAACAATCACTACTTCAAGTTCCCCGTATTCCAGGTACGGATTAGGCGACATTGACCCTGCGCTTTTACCGCAAAATATAGGCATGGGCGGCATTGCCACAGCGATAAACAGGATCAGCGGTTATAACAATATAAATCCCCTGAACCCGGCCTCATACGGGTTGATAAATTATACAACTATTGATGCCGGTATATACGCCAATTTATCAAGTTTCAGCCAAACAGGCCAGGCATCCTCAAACAATGATAATTTCAGGTTAAGCCACATTGCATTTGCCATACCTGTAAGCAGGCATTCTGCGCTTAGTTTTGGCTTATTGCCCTATAGCGAAATGGGCTACAATAATGTACAAACGATTAGCAGGGGCTTTGGCAGCAAATCGCCGGCTGATACAAATGCAGTAAACTATCTTTTTAATGGCACCGGCGGCTTATCAAAAGCTTATTTAGGTTATGGTTTTGGCATTGGCAAGCACCTGTACCTGGGCGCCAATGCATCGTATATATTTGGCAACCTGCAGCAATTCAGTTCAACCGAAATACCGCTTTTGTTCGGTACTTTAAACTCAAGGGTTGAGCAGGATAATGCCGTTGGCGGTTTAAATTACGATTACGGCGTTCAGTATTCTTTTGATTTTGGCGATACAAAACATTTGGTGCTGGGTTATTCAGCTTCGGCAAGTTCCAAAATCAACACAACAAATACCTATATTGTCAGCCAGTATACCTATAGCAGCGCGGGGGTCGAAAACCTTGCGGCTGATACCCTGATAAATCAGCAAGGCATTAAGAATAAGATTCAGCTCCCGCAGATCAATCATTTTGGCATATCCTATCAATACGACACCCATTTTTTGATCGGCGCCGATTATACCATGGGGCACTGGTCGTCCCTTTCCATTGCGGGTGTAAACCAGGGTTTCCAGGACAGCAAAACAATAAATATCGGCGGCCAGTTTACACCTGATGTTAATTCGCTGCATAATTATTTTGCCAGGGCCGATTATCGTTTGGGCTTTATTTACGACCAAAGTTATCTCAACTTAAATAACGTTAATATTAACACCACTGCGGTAACCTTTGGGTTCGGCCTGCCCCTGGCCCCAAACGCCGGCAACACCGCATTTTATAAAATCAATTTCTCGGCCGAGATAGGGCAGCGCGGTACTGTACAAAATGGCCTGGTTAAACAAAACTATGTTAATTTGCACTTATCTTTTACACTGAACGACAAGTGGTTCCTGAGGTATAAATTCGAGTAATTTAGTTTATGGATAGACAGGCAAAAAAGTTTTTAAGCCTATGTTTGCCGGCAATGTTTATTTGCTTGCTGCTGCTAAGCGCATGCGAAAATTCTTTGAACGATATAAAAAAAATATCGTCGGAACAAGAAAATAAGCCAATATCGAACTCTACAGATGTTGATGTTATCTACAGTGATTCGGCTAAGGTTAAAGCCCGCATGCTGGCGCCGCTGATGATTGAACTGAACGACAAGGATAAGGCCTACCAGGAAATGCCCAAAGGCGTTAAAATTACTTTTTATGATGATTCCCTCAGGGAAAAAGGCACCATAACATCTGAGTATGCCATAAGGCTCGAAAAAGAAAATACAATTACCTTTCGTAAAAACGTGGTGGCAACAAACGCACAGGGCGAGACATTCAAATCGGAGGAATTGATTTACGATCAAACCGCCAAAAAGATGTATACCAATAAGCCCGTGACAATCAACATGGGCAATGGCGATGTAATGCAGGGCGTTGGCGCTACCAGCAACGAAAGTTTGTATCCCTGGACTATTCAACAATCAATCGGGACTTTTCACGTTGACGAAAAGCAGCAAACGGGAGGGAATTGAATTTTGGATTTCGGATGTGTTTTGATTTCGGATTTCGGAATTTCGATTTCGGATTTCGGAATTGTTTATTGATTGGAGTTGTATATTACCGGTCGCCCGCGTTAGGGATGGCAGCGGATACCGTCCGCTGTATAGCGGATAAGGCCTGCAGGCGTATGATCCGCCACATGGCGGACCGGCCCGAAGGGAACGCCCAAAACCAGCGGATAGTAAAAGAAGTTCATTGTCGACAGCGTTGGGTTCAATTTTTATTAAATCCCGCCCATTTAACATCCAAACTCACCGCAATCAACCATTCCCGCAATTAATCCACCCGATAGCTATCAGGTCAACCACCCTCCTAATAAACCCGATCAGTCATTCACCTAACCCACCTTCCATATAACTAAGCATTCGAAAATTTTACCACAGAAACGGAGGAGCCGCGGAGTACACCGAGTTTGGACAGTTCTCAATTTTCAACTAATTTCTTTGTGCTTTCAGTGCCTTCTCTTCATGCCCTCCGTGGTTAAATTTTTCTATTTCAATAAGTTGTTTTTGTCGAAACATCAGGCTTTTATTTACACCATCAACCACTCACTTAATCAACCTAATCAAACATTCCCCAATCAACCCAATCAACCATTCTCTCAATCAACCTAATCAACCCAACCCCCACCCTAAAACTAATCAAAATTTGTATTATAGAATTTTACTAAAAATTGTATCTTGCGCCCTCTTTTTAACAGTATAAAATAAAAAATATAATTATATGGGTGTAATGGGTTTTTTGCGTGAACGGATGGGGAAGATTCTCGCATTTTTTATTGGGTTCGCGCTGCTTGCATTTATTTTGGGTGAAGTTGTTAGATCGGGAGGCTCTTTTTTTAAGGATGACCGCAATTTGCTTGGGGAAGCCGATGGCGAAAAGATAGCCTATGATGACTTTAAAAACAAGGTGGACCAAAACAGCCAGCAATATAAACAGCAATCGGGTGCTTTACCACCGCAGCTTTTAAACTACGTACAGCAAACTACCTGGGACCGGATGGTAACAGAAACCATTTTGCAGAAAGAAGTTGACAAACTTGGTTTAGTGGTAGGTGCCGATGAATCAAAAGATATGATTCATGGCAATAACCCCGATCCGCAGATTGTGCGGGCCTTTAGCGATCCAAAAACCGGGCAATACGACCCAAACAATTTAAATTCTTTTTTGAGTAACCTGGCAGCCTCAAAAGCCGACGACCCGCACAGGAAACAGTGGGACGACTTTTTGACAGAGCTATTTCAGGCGAAGTTATCTGAAAAGTACATTGCATTAACCACCAACGGCTTGTATGTAAATTCGCTCGAGGCTAAGGACGATTATGAAGCCAAAAACAAGATTGTAAATTTTAAATATGTTTCGCTTGATTATGCTTCGGTTCCTGACAATAAGATAACCATTACCAATGATGATTATCAGAGTTATTACGATGAGCATAAAGCAGAGTTTAAAAACCCGGCTGAGTCAAGGACATTTGATTATGTGAGCTTTAACGCAGCGGCGTCAAAAGATGATTCTTTGGCAATAAAAAAACAGGTGGAAACCCTGAAAGACAGTTTAAAAACAAGCAAAAATGATTCGCTTTTTGTGCAGTTATATGCCACAACCAAAGTGCCGCTGAACTATCAGCACAAAGGGCGTCTTGGTCTCGACCCTAAAACCGATTCTATTTTGTTTAACTCGCCCAATGGTTTCGTTTACGGGCCTTTCCTGTCAAGCGGAAGTTATAAAATTGCAAAGGTGGTTGATTCCCATGTTGAAGCCGATTCGGTAAAAGCAAGGCATATATTGATTGATCAGAGTGTGATCGGTCACGTAAAAGCTTTGGCTAAAGCTGATTCGATAAAAAAACTTATTGAAGGCGGGAAATCATTTGCCGACCTTGCCAAATTGTATTCGGTTGATAAAGGCTCGGCGCTAAAAGGCGGTGACCTGGGTACCTTTGCGCGCGGCGCAATGGTAGCCCCTTTTGATGAAGCGGTATTCAGCGGCAAAAAAGGCGATCTGAAAATAGTTACTACCCAATTTGGGGTGCATTTGATAGAGATTCAGGACCAGAAAGGATCGTCGAAGGTTGCAAAAGTGGCCATAGTGGATTTGCCCATAAAGGCAAGCAGCGCTACTGAAACTGTAGTTTACAGTAAGGCACAGGGATTTTTAGCCTCGTTAACAAAAGATAATTTTGACGCCGTGGCAAAAAAGGACGGCTTAACCAAAAAAACCGCTGCCGATGTAAGCGGCATAGCCGGATCGGTTTTAGGGATAGATGATGCGCGCGAGATTGTAAGATGGGCATATAACGCCGCAGTAGGCGATTTTTCTGATAAGGTTTACATCACGGGCAATCAATATATTATCGCGCAGTTAGTGCAAATAAAACCAAAAGGCACCTTATCGCTCGATGCGGTGAAAAAGCAGATTACACCAATGGTAACAGCTAAGGTAAAGGGCAAATTGTTAAGCGGTAAACTGCAGGCGGCGCTAAGCGGATCGTCGTCAATTGAGCAGGTTGCACAAAAATCAGGAACTAAAGTTATGCCGTTGCAGAATATTGTTTTCGCTAATCCCATGATCCCGGGCGGCGGGGCCGAGTACAAACTGATAGGGACGATTTTCGGGTCGCAGCCCAATAAATTATCAAAACCTGTTGAAGGGCAGCAGGGTGTTTATGTATTTGTTGTTAATAGTTTTGTAAACCCTGCGCAGCTTGCAAATGTGGTTAGGGAGCGTCAGCAGCTTGGCCAGGCTATGTTGCAGCGTGTTGATTCGCAGATATTTGAGGCCCTTAAAGATAAGGCGAATGTAAAAGATTACAGGGCCAAGTTTTTATAAGGAATATTTAAAGTAATTTTGCATCCGGGTATAGCGTTATGGCTATGCCCGGATTTTTTATTTCTGGACAAAATGGAAATACAGGAAAATATAATAAATAAAGTTGCCCAAAGCGGCCTGGTCACTTTGGACCCGGCTATTTTTTATCCGGCCGGTGACCGCGTGATATACGATATAAAAGATAACCTGTATATGGGCCTTATCCTGCGCGAAAAAGATTTCAGGGAATTTGTAAAGGAGCATGACTGGTCGCAATATGCTGGGAAATACGTGGCTGTAACCTGCTCTGCGGATGCCATTGTACCGGCATGGGCCTATATGCTGCTGGCCAACCGCCTGGCGCCTTACGCCCTTGAGGTGGTTTTTGGCGATGCCGACGTGCTGGAAACGGTATTATTCATAAAAAACATCGCAAAAATGGATATTGAACAATACAGCGGCCAACGCATCGTTTTAAAAGGCTGCGGGGATATCCCGGTGCCGGTTTCGGCTTATGTTGAGTTAACAAAAAAACTTACACCAGTTGTAAAAAGCCTGATGTTTGGCGAGCCTTGTTCAACCGTGCCGATTTACAAAAAAAGGTAGAGACGCAATATTTTGCGTCTCTGATTCATTCTTATGATATACCGGAGACGCAAAATTTTGCGTCTCTGATTCATGCTTATAATATACCAGAGACGCAAAATTTTGCGTCTCTACAAAAGACAGCCGATGAAAAAACATCTTATAACGGTAGCGCTTGTAGCCGTGTCAGTTGCCGGGGCATTTTGTCAGGAAATGGCCAACATCGTCACGCCCGTTTTTAAAGTGGGCGAGCAGTTAAATTACAGGTTAAAATATGGATTTTTTACAGCTGCCGAAGCCAATCTGCGTGTAGAGGCAAGCGATAAAAAGTTCGACGGGCATTCGGT
>Ga0206872_10026_pt1 | contig 50405 bp, 41 predicted proteins | sample Alteio_BWOrgCont_34_FD_152906 | JGI IMG/M metagenome (GOLD analysis project Ga0206872, IMG submission 152906) | Enriched cells from forest soil in Barre Woods Harvard Forest LTER site, Petersham, Massachusetts, United States -... | ecosystem: Environmental > Terrestrial > Soil > Temperate forest >... | reverse complement strand
GGAGGATCCTGATGTCCGCCACCCCGCCGCCGGCCGAGAAGGTGAAGCAGTTTCCCACGACTCCCGGCGTTTATGTCATGAAAGACTCCAGCGGGCGCGTGCTCTACGTCGGCAAAGCCAAGAACCTGCGCAACCGCGCTTCGCACTATTTCAGCAAAGCCGCTGCCGAGGACCCGCGTACCAGCGACCTGGTCAAGCTCATCGCCGACATCGACTACTTGCCAGCCGATACGGAGGTCGATGCCCTGCTACTGGAAGCTCGGCTCGTCAAGGATATCCAACCGCAGTTCAACGTCGAATTGAAGGACGACAAATCATTTCCCTATTTGCAGATCCGCATACGCGAGGATTTTCCGCGCGTCGAGTTTACGCGCTCGCCGCGGCGCAAGGGCGTCCGGCTCTACGGGCCGTTTACCAGCGCCCGCAGCTTGCGGTTGGCGATCCAGGTTCTGCAGCGAATCTTTCAATTCCGCACGTGTGGCCTCGATATCAAGGCCGACGACAGCCGCTGGCGCTGGTTTCGGCCATGCCTGCTGCATAGCATTCGCCAGTGCACCGCTCCGTGCAACCTCCGTGTGACCAAGGAAGATTACCGCAAACAAATCCGCAAATTGCGACTCGTCATGGAAGGCAAAAAAGACCGGCTGATTGCCGAAATGGAGCACGAGATGCAAGAGTCGAGCGCCGCACTGCTGTTCGAGAAGGCGGCCCGCCTGCGCGACGACATCGCGGCGCTGCAAAAACTCGGCCAGCGCGGCGATGTCGACAGGGACGCGCAGCCGGAAGTCTTTCCGATCGACCCCAAACGCGGGCTCAAAGGGTTGCGCAAGGTGCTCGGCTTGGAAAAGGTGCCGCGCACGATCGAGGGCGTGGATATCGCCCACCTCGGCGGCGACGACACCGTGGCGTCGCTGGTCCACTTTATCGACGGCTTGCCGTTCAAGCCGGGCTATCGCCGATTCCGCATCAAGTCCGTGCGCGGCGTCGACGACTTCGCCTCGATCCGCGAGGTGGTGACACGCCGCTTCCGCCGCAAAGTGCGCGAGGAGGACGTGTTTCCCGACATACTTCTCATCGACGGCGGCAAAGGCCAGTTGAACGCGGCCCTCGACGCATTTCGAATTCTCAACATCGAGCCGCCGACACTGATTTCCCTGGCCAAACGCGAGGAGGAAGTGTACCGACCCGGCGAAACCGAGTCGCTCAAGCTGAGCAGGCACTCGGCGGCGCTACGCCTATTGCAATACGTGCGCGACGAGGCCCATCGATTCGCGCAACACTATCATCACATTCTGCGGCGAAAGAAATTGGACGAATAGCGTTTGTGGTTTGGCCCCGTGCCGGAGGTGTCGGTTGCTGATCCTTCTGACCAATGACGACGGGATATACGCCCCAGGGTTGCGCGCATTGCGAACGGAACTGCGGAAGCTTGGTCACGTCATCGTGGTCGCGCCGGCAAGCGAGCAGAGTGCGGTGGGCCATTCGGTGACGCTCAAGAACCCGCTGATTGTGCAGGAAGTGCTGGATGAGAACCGGGAGAAGTTTGGCTGGGCCGTCGAGGGCCGGCCAGCCGATTGCGTGAAGCTCGCCATCCGCGAACTGTTACCGACCGCACCGGAGCTCGTCGTGAGTGGGTTGAACGCCGGCGGCAACGCGGGCATCAACGTTCTGTACTCCGGAACCGTCGCCGCCGCCATCGAGGGCGCGTTTTTCCACGTTACCAGTATCGCGTGTTCGCTCGTCTTCACCGAGGGCAAGGGTGCGCCGTTGCCGGATTATGTACGTGGGGCGGCGCGCGCCCGGCAGGTTATCGAGCAAATCCTAGCCCATCGGCCGCCCACGGGAAGCCTGTTCAATATCAACGTACCGGACGTGGACGATGCAGGGTTGCGCGGGCTACGTACGGTGACGCAAAACATCAGTTCGTTTGAGGAGGCGTACGATCGCCGCACCGATCCGCGCGGCCGCGTCTATTTCTGGTCGCATCCGGACTACAGCTGCCCCGACCCGCACCCGGACACGGACATCACCGCCCTCGCCGATGGCTACATCACCGTGACGCCCTTGCAATTCAACTTGACTCACGAAGGATTGTTGCAAGAGATGAATCGCTGGACATGGCGGGTTTGACGTTCTTACAGCGTTCGGAAGAAATGAACGAGCACCCGACTAAGCTCCCCTCTCCACCCCTACTCGCCCGTACTCGGGGTGAGAGTGGTCGGAGTGAGGCGTAAAAAAAGGAGCCTTCTTCTCCCCTCTCCCCTCTCCCCTCGGGGGAGAGGGGTTGGGGGTGAGGGCGGCTGAACGTTGCCTCGACCGAGCCCCTCACTTAGTTTGTACCACATTTGCTTTTAGTTTTTCGGTGCCGTGCATGGTAGCCATCCACCATCGCCTGAAGTCGCTCCCAACCACGCCACAGCGTGAGCCAACCGGGAAAGCCGTCGACTTTACGGTTTTGATGGCCGCCCAAGCGTGCCACGTGAAGATAGAACTCGCGGATCGTGGGTTGGGGACCCAGACGATGGGCGTAGTATGCCACCAAGACCTCGATGTAGGCTTCGCTAATTACCTCGCTGGCCCGCCGCTGGTCCGCATCCGGAGCGCGGGCAGCGTCACGCAATTGCAACAGGGTGGTCGTGACCACCGACAACACCGCAATCGCAGGCTCCTGACGTTCGATCTTTTCAAACTGCAGCGACTGGATTTTGCACCCGGTCTTCATGCCTTTGTGATAGTCCTCGATGATCCAGCGCTTTTCATACCAGTCCACGCGTTCGTAGGCCTGGGCTACTTGCTGTACAGGCACGTTGGTCAACAGGATCCACTCCAACGGTTCTTCGCCCGGGGGCGTCTGCTCTTCCCAGACGTGCACAGCCCACAAATCCAGTGGTTTCTTGGCGTACTCGCCGTGCTGCTTGCCCGGCACCGCCAAGCAAAGCGACGCAAACGCGACCTGGACGGTGGTGTTGCGGGCCTTGCGGCCCGACGTGGCCTGCACCCGCAGCGTTCGTTGGCCCTGGGCGGGCAAGGCACGCACCGCGGCCTTCAAGTAGCACTCGCCCTGCAGCGGTTGCTGCAGACGCCGGTCTTCCCGCTGACGCAGCACGAAGCAACGGTCTTGGTTTACCTCGTAGGCCATGTACTCGAACGTGTCCGACAGGCTATCGGAGATGTCCACGCAGGTCACCCCCGCTGGCGCCGGCCCGCTCGCCTGGGCTGCCTGGACCCACAAACGGCTCTCACGATCCAGCCGTTGCCGGCAGGCTTTGACCGTCTCGCCTTTGGGCACCGTGGCCCGGCGGTGCAAGATCTGCGACGTCAGCCCCAAGACCGCGCCGGTGTCGGCCCGTACCGCCAGGCTGTTGTGACAGATGTAGCCGCGGTTGGTGCCTTGGCCGATTTGTCCCATCTGCTGGGCCAATTGGGTCTTGGTGGTATAGTCCAGTTCCGTGGCGTCATGCAAGTTCAGCACCACCACCCCCGCGCCCACGTCGGCGATGCAATGGCGTGTGTACTCGGTATGGCTGGCCATGATCTCCGCATGCGTCACCTCCGGCCGATTCATCAAGCGATAGAACGCACGCAGATCGGCCGGCCGGTTCAGCTTCGTCGGCAGGGTTCCGCCCGGCCTACGGCACATGCAATCGACCAATTCCACCAAACGTCGGGTCCGTCGCGCGTCCCCCAGATCCAGCGTGCCAAAATTGCGTTGTCCAAACGCAGCCGTCAGGGTTTCCATGCCCACCTCCTCGTAATGCGACCGGACCCCATCGCCCGTCGTCGCCGCGCAGTCTACGGCGCGCTGTCCAGCGGTCGCCCCGCCGAGCCGAGGATTGCAATTTCTACAGGCACCCTCCAATCTAATTAGGAAGCACAAACGCTTATGAAAAACCTACAAAAACAAGCTGAACCCGTTGGACACTCCCCCGGCCGCCCACATAGCGCTCGGAGATGTGGTCCAAACTAAGCCCCCAACCCCTCTCCCCCGAGGGGAGAGGGGAGTAAGTTGCGATGGTCAAATGTTATTTCTTCCGGACACTTTTAACACCAGCCTGACGCAGAAGCGAAGGAGTTTGGTTTCTCCTTCGCTGGCGCGTCAGGCTGGTGTTAAGATCGACGCGGTTATAATCTTGCTGAATGTGGAACATTAGCATCATGCGCGATCTCCTTACCGAATTGACCGCGATGCTGCACGACCGGCGGCAATGCGTTTACTGTGTCCTGATTGAGACGCGTGGCTCGACGCCGCAAAAAGCCGGGGCAGGCATGCTCGTGCTCGCCGACGGGTCGCAGCGCGGCACGCTCGGCGGCGGCTGTGTCGAGGCTGAGGTGAGACAACGCGCGTTGGCCGTTCTCAACCAGCCTGATCGTCGCCCCGAAATCCAGACCTTTCACCTCGACGATGACTACGGCTGGGACGACGGTCTCATCTGCGGCGGCCGGATGAGCGTTGTCCTCGATCCTCTTTCGTCTACTCCATCGGTAGAGTACTTCACGCGCTTGGCTGCACTCGTACAAAGTGGGCACGGTTGTACCGAGGCGGTCGCGACTGCCGATGCACCGCCGTTGCACATCGGCGAGCGCGTTCTCTTTGACAGTGCGGGCTGCGTCGTCGCACAAACCGGTGAAAGCGTCCCGGACTTTCTTCTCGCGAATCTCAAACCGTTGTCGCAGCGGCCTGGCCCGGCACTCGTCAACGGCGTTGCCTATCTTCCGATTCTGCCGCGTATCACGCTATTGATCGTTGGCGCCGGGCACGTCGGACAGGCAGTCGCCAAGCTGGCGACGGATGTTGATTTTGACGTGTGGGTGGTCGACGACCGGGAACGCTTCGCCAGCGCGGAACGCTTCCCCACCGCACTGCGGTGTGTCGTTGGCGACATTGGGCCATGCTTGCAAACCATAATGCCCGAATTAACTGCCGCTCATTTTTGTTTAGTGGTGACGCGCGGCCACAACCACGACGAAGAGGCGCTGTTCCATCTCGCCCGGCTGTTCGATCATCCTCCCGCCGGCGGCGCACCCGGCTACGTCGGCATGATCGGCAGCAAGCGAAAAATCCGGATGATCTTCGAGGATTTGCTTGCAAAAGGCATCAGCCCGGAAGCGCTGGCGCGCGTCCACGCGCCACTCGGCTTGGAAATCGGCTCGCAAACGGTACCCGAAATCGCGGTCAGCATCGTCGCCGAGTTGATCGCATGCCGCAATATTGGCACCACGCATATTCCGCCGCGCAAGAAAGTGGTCTTGGAGACGGTGCCGTCATGATCTTCGGTGTCGTCCCGGCCGGCGGTAAGAGCAAGCGCATGGGCCGGCCGAAGCTAAGCTTGCCGTTCCGCAACCGCACCGTGCTAGAGTGTGTCTTGAACGCACTCCGGCTGGGCGGTTGTGACGCAACCGTGGTCGTCCTGGGAACGCAGGCGGCAGGCTTGGAGCCATTGGCGCGGCAGGCGGGGGCGCACATTTGCATGCTGCCGGAAGACACAGCGGACATGCGCGCTACGGTCGAGATCGGTTTGTGCTGGTTGCGGCGGGAATTTGGACCGAATGACAAGGATGCCTGGCTACTCGCGCCGGCCGACTTCCCTGCGCTCGAATCGAGTGTGGTCGCGGCCCTGAGGTGTGCCTATCTCGCCAATCCAGGCTATTCGATCATCATTCCATCCTGCGGCGGCTTGCGCGGGCACCCAGTCCTCCTGTCGTGGCGCCACGCCGAAGGACTGCAGGAGTACACCCCAGGCCAGGGGCTCAATACGTATTTGCGATTACACAGCGACCAAACGCTGGAACTCGCCGTCGAAAAGCCAAGCATTTTGGCGGACTTGGACACACAGCAAGATTATGAGCGATTGCTTAAGCTGAGCCCGCCATGGCATTGACGGGTGTAACAAGCGGCAATCGGCAAAGGGCATGGAAGATGCACGCTGATGTTTGACTGTTGTAAAATACTGGAGTACGGTTGCCGTGCTGCCACTATGTCTCGGCCCAGGAGGGAAGCGTTATGCCGTTCTTGCCACCCGAACCCAACTCCTATCCCGAGACGTTGTTTGATGGAGACGATGCTGAACTTCGCGAAGATCGCCGATGGTGGGTGTTGCACACCAAACCGCGCCAGGAAAAAAGTCTTGCCCGCCAACTGCTTCAGTCGCAGGTACCGTTCTATCTGCCTCTCATTGAGCGCCGTTCCCTCATTCGGGGCCGGGTGATGAAAGCGCTCGTGCCGCTATTCCCCGGCTATCTCTTCTTGCTGGCCAAGCGCGAAGAGCGCGTGACGGCACTGGCAACCAATCGCGTCGTCCACACCCTTGAGGTCGTAGACCAGGGGACCCTTTGGGACGATCTCACGCAGGTCGACCGCCTGATCGGCACCGGGGCGCCAATCACACCAGAAGAGCGACTCGAGCCGGGTTCGCTGGTGGAGATCACAAGCGGACCGCTCACCGGCCTCAAAGGGCGCATTCTCCGCGCCGCCAACGGCCGCCGCTTTGTCGTGCAAGTCAATTTCATCCAGCGTGGAGCATCCGTGCTCATCGACGACTTCAACTTGACGGCAATCGATGAGGCCTTGGCTGATCCGGTGAAGAATTAGGCCATCAACGCCCGCCGCTGCCGCTCTGGAAGTAATCCGACAGATGCCAGGAGTTACCGAACGGGCGACGGCCTTTATGACCAACAGTGGTGGCAAAAGCTGAGAGGCTAGCTATAGCGACAAAGCTTGTTCTTTGGGAGATCAAAATGAAACTGGTGATGCTTGCAGCAATACTTATTGTAGATGACGAGCCGAGCCGAAACTTTGAGGGCATGGATAAAACAGTGAATGAACAACTTCCAGCTCCTTCTGAGTGGATATTGCAGCGGATTTACATCGGCGGGAAGTGGGCTGAGTTTGAGGGCAGCCTCAGCATAGAGTCAAACGGAGGGGGTGTTCTTACAATCAAGGACGCGGCAACATTTGATTTCAAAGGACTAGATGTACGGCCAGAAAAGGATCATTATGCAGTAAAGTTTAGGTTGAATCCTAACGAGCATGACCAAGGAAATGGAATGGGCATGACCCTGTTGGGCGCTTATCGTTTTTGTGACGGACAACTACAGTTGTGTATTGGTGGGAAATGTAATTTCAGTCCGACACTTGGAGATCGTTGCGAAGTGCTCATAATGAAACGGCGGCGGTAATCTCTCTAATTTAACGCCGCAGCTCACATCCAACGTGGCAGCGACGACTGCCTTGCGAGCCAGATCCTGGCTGGTCCAGTGTGGGCGAGAAAGACACATGAATAATCCCATGGGATTACGGCTCGGTTGACTTATTCTTTGTTGCCAGTTATCAATTTCAGGATTTGCGAATCGTTGGTGCGCTTGGCGATATCGGCCAGCGCTTCCTGTATGGCTGGTTCCTTGCACCACGCTACCGCCTTGATGAAATCGACAGCGCGAACGCCGTTTTTTACATCGCGCTTCATAAAGTCGTCGTATCCAGCGTCTTTCACATCCAGCGCTCGCAGCCGGGCGGCGATCAAGGGCGCCGTCTCTTTGGGGAAATAATACAGCAAACGAAGGGCAGATTGGACCTGTAGGTCGCTTCCCTCGCTCCAGCCATCGAGCGACCTACCGTTGAAAAGCCCTTCCGTCGCATAATCGAGCAGCAAGGAGTCCAACAGCATCTTCGCCGGGTCGTCGCTTGACCAAATCGCCCGCACGTGGTCACGCAGTGCTTTTCTTTCCAAAGGACTGTTGATCATAATGATGGCCGTCGGCTGGTAGCGGACGGCGTGGTACGGTCGGCCAACAATTTGACCGATGGCGACGAAACAGATATCGCCTACCTTAAGGGTGTATGGACGTTCATAAGAAGTGTCGAACCAATCGTCGTCGCCTGACGCTTCCTTTGGAAGCACGCGTTTCTCCACTGGATTGACCGGATTGCGCGATATCTCGTTCCCTAAAAACATGCCGCCCATACCGAAGTTGTGCTTCACTTGTAGCTTGGTAGGTTTAGGGTCATCAAGCGAGTCCAGAAGGAAAGGTAGTGCGTCGGGGCCAATCTCCACCAGACTTCGGAACGCATCCGATGTATTTGTTTGATGGTGCATCAGGAGGCCCGCCCCCCATCGGGCCTGGTCGGGTAGTGGCGCAAAGGCGTCGCCTGTAAGCGTGGCGGACATACCGAAATCAGCGTCTTTGATTTCGGCGAGCTTGGCGATTAGAGCCTTGATGCGCTTCTTCTGCTCGTCTGTCACCGCGGCACGGGACGCAAGTTTGGCGGAAGGAACTTTTCCTAGTCGGACGTGATAGGCAAACTCCATCCCTTCCTTGGCGCCAAGTACGGGATCGATTTGCATTACCGCCATGGCGGCGACATCGGCCTCCCGCGGCCCTTCTTCGTGATCGCGGGCGAGAGCCAGCAGTACCGGAATGGCATCTTTGGCCTGGCTGCCGATTCTGCCAAGGGCTCCGGCACTCCACTGCCGGTCATGGTTTTCCTTGTCGCCAAGTGCTTCCATTAGGATGGGCACAGCGGCCTTGGCCTCGGGACCGATTTCGCCCAGCGCTACAATCGCACTGTTCCGGTACCGGCCGTTCTTGTCCTTCGCCAACTTAATAAGTTCAGGCACAGCCGCCTTGGCATTGGGGCCGATCTTGCCCAGCGCGCCAACCGCCGAGCGTTGGAGCGCTTCGTCGGAGTCTCCCAATGCGTCAATGAGCGCGGGAACCGCTTCTTTTGCTGCCGGCCCGATGCGGCCCAGCGCCTCTGCAATTATGCTGCGGTTGCGGGAACCTATCTTGTCTCGGAGAGAATCGATCAGTGCCGGCACAGCGGCTTTTGCTGGGGGTCCGATTTTCGTTAGTGCCCAAGCAGCCCAAATACGCACATTGGAATCTTCGTGCTTCAAAGCCGTAATGAGGCCGGGGACCGCTGCGTCGCCAAAATTGCTCAAGGACCGCACAGCCGCCTGGCGGACGTCGGCGTCATTGTCCTGGAGCCGTGCGACGAGCGCTGGGAGCGTTTTGTTGAAGATTGACCGATCCGCCCCAGGCTATGGGCCGCCGCCTCGCGAGCTTCCGGGGCTTTGTCATTCAACAGATCAAGGAGTGCGGGAATTGCTTCCACGGGCTTGGGCCTTACACCGCCGAGCGCCCAAGCGGCTCCGGCTCGGACGCTTGCTTCGGGCCTTTTGAGCGCGGCGACCAGTGCGGGCACGGCGGGGGAACCATAGTCTGCAAGGGTCGAAACAGTAGTCGAGTGCACGAGCCCCGAATCGTCGCCCAGTGCATCGATCAGCTTCGGGATCGCAGTTTTGGCGAAAGCCCCGTCCGGACCCAGTGCCTCCCGCGCCTGGTCGGCAAACTTGAGGTCTGTCTCTTTCCTCAATGATTCGATCCACTGGGCGACCGTCTTGCTTGGACGATCCGGCGCCTTTTTATCCTGCGCGGCCGCCAGGCCTACCATGGCGACCACAATAGCCGCCGATAACAAAACTCTGGCAGAGGATGTCATGGTTTGATCCGCATCGCACATGAATGGCACGGCCACATCACGGCTATTGTAATCCCCTCCGAAATTCTGTCATCAAATGAACACGATAATTTCGGAGTCTCTCGGGATGTTAAGCGAGAGAACAATCGTGGTCCGAGGCGAGCCATGCAGGTTCGCCTCGGACCACGATCCGGGCGCGCTGCAAGGAGGATGTTCTTCATGAGCGGCGCGGCGTGAGCCCGCCGGTGTAGCATCGCCGGCGGGCTCACGCCGCGCCCCTCTTTTCATTTCCTGACATTCAGCGCCGGATCGATTACCGATTTATGCCTCGTCCTCCTCGCGCAATTTGGCCAACACGTGGTGCTGGCACTGCTGGTATGTGATAAAACGTCGGAAGTGTATCTTTTTGACCTTGATCGCATGCGCCCGTACATTACTTCGAGCAAATAAGGGCCTGCCATTTCCGAGAGCTTTATTTGGGTTTGCCGTGCTGCTGCCCCACATCCGCAAAAGACCTTTGTTGCACGGCCCCTGGCGCGAAGGCGATGCTGGGGTGCGTCCACCCGCCCCCTTTTCCCCTGGACGGCCCCAGTCGCGGGGGCGATGATTGGGGGCGTGAGCGGTGTCTTTTGCCAAACAACGGGCTTCCCATGAAGACTGTTTTGGTTGCCACGGCCTGCTGTGTCGTTCTGAGCCTGGTCCCGGCTGCAGGATCTGCGGATAAACCGGCGCCCCACCTTCAGGACCAAACCAAAATCCTTTTCGACCCGGTGGCCCAACAGAAGGCGATCCTACTACTGGATCGAGGCGGCTTTACTTACGACCGTGATTGCCAGACGCCTGGCGCGCCGATTGTCATTGTCCGTCTTGGAAACCAGCAGGCCCAAGAATCGCTGCTAACCAGCTTGGAGCGCCTTTCCTGCCTACGGACTCTCACCGTTGGAGATCTGGATTTCAAACAGGTAGTGCCAAACCAGGTAAAGGAGATCTCGAAGCTCCGGCAGGTGGAGAAGATGCTGCTCTGCCGAGCAACCGTGGGGCCGGACGAAGTCAAAGCACTTGCCGCAATGCCCAATCTTTGCGACCTTAATTTCTTCCTGTGTGAGTTCGCGAGTGACGACGGACTGAAAGCGATTAGCACCTCGCGCCGTTTAGGGACGCTAAGCGTTTATGGATGCCGCGGCATTTCGGACGAAAGCATGAAGGGACTGTCATCCCTGAGGACCCTTCAAATCCTCAGCCTCGGCTGTACTGGGGTGACCGACAAGGCCCTTGCGGAACTTGCCGATTGTCCTGTTCTTCGCGAGTTGGGACTCGGCAATACGGCTATCACTGCAGCGGGCTTGCGGGAGTTGGCGCGGTCGAAGAGCATTTCAAAACTCGATTTGAGTTTGACGAAGATTGGAGGCAAGGGCGGAGCAGTGTTGGCCCTTTTCCCAAATCTTCGCTCAGTATACCTCAGTAAAACCACAATCACAGACGCGGACTTAAAGGAGTTGGCTTGGTCCAAGAGCATCGCCGAGTTGCACCTGGGGGAAACAAAAGTGGGTGACGACGGCGTCAAAGAGTTGTCGCGACTGAAGGACCTTCAAATGATTGACGTCGCGAGGACCCAGGTGACTGACGCGTCTCTTGCCGAATTCGCTAGTTGGCCCAACCTTCGTTCGTTGGACCTCATTGATACGGCCATTACAAACGCTGGTCTGAAAAATCTCGCCTGCTCCAAGAGTCTGAAAAGCCTGAATTTGTACGATACAAAGGTGGGCGATGATGGCCTAAAAGCGCTTTACCGACTTTCGACTCTACGACGTTTGATCATTGTAGGCTGTGACGAGTTGACCGCCGACGGTGTGCGGCAGTTGAAGGCTGCCTTGCCGGATTGTGAGATCGTTGGCCCCTGACGAGGCGACAGAAAGTAAAAGAACTGCAGAAGTCGCTTCCCAATTGCACGATTCGCCGCTGAGACATTCTCCGTCATTCTTTGTTACGAGGTAGCAATCCCTGGATTTGCGAATCGTTGGTGCGCTTGGCGATATCGGCCAGCGCTTCGTGGATGGCGGGTTCCTTGCGCCACGCTACCGCCTTGATGAAATCGACGGTGTAAACGCCGTTTATTACCTCGCGCTTCATGTGCCCATCGTTTCCAGCGTCTTTCACATCCAGCGCTCGCGGCCGATTGTCCGCATCGCACATGATTGGCACGGCCACATCGCGGCTATTGTAATCCCCTCCGAAATTCTGTCATCAAATGAATACGATAATTTCGGAGTCTCTTGGGATGTTAAGCGAGAAAACAATCGTGGTCCGAGGCGAACCATGCTAGTTCGCCTCGGACCACGATCTGGGCGTGCTGCAACGAGGATGTTCTTCATGAGCGGCGCGGCGTGAGCCCGCCGGCTATGCTACACCGGCGGGCCCACGCCGCGCCCCTCTTTTCATTTCCTGACATTCAGCGCCGGATCGATTACCGGCTTATGCCTCGTCCTCCTCGCGCAATTTGGCCAACACGTTCAGATCTTCAAGCGTCGTCGTATCGCCGGTTGTTTGTTTGCCACCGGCAATATCGCGTAGCAGTCGGCGCATGATCTTCCCAGATCTTGTCTTAGGTAATCCGTCCGTAAAGCGAATGACATCGGGCCGGGCCAGAGCACCGATTTCCTTGGCGACATGTTCCCGAAGTTCCTTTTTCAGCTCTTCCGAAGGAGTTTCTCCCCCCACAAGCGTTACAAAACACGCAATGCCTTCGCCCTTGATCTCGTCGGGTTGGCCGACCACTGCAGCCTCGGCGACCTTGGGGTGATGCACCAGCGCGCTTTCGATTTCCATCGTGCTCAGGCGATGGCCGGCCACGTTCAGCACGTCGTCGACGCGGCCCATGATCCAGACATAGCCGTCCTCGTCGCGCCGTGCGCCGTCTGCAGTGAAATAGCAGTGAGGTACGTGAGTCCAGTATTGTTTGCGATAGCGTTCATCGTCGCCGTAAATGGTTCGCAGCATCGCCGGCCATGGCTGTTTGATAACGAGCAGGCCGCCTGCATTGGCAGGCACCGGCTTGCCTTGTTTGTCGACCACCTCGGTTATGACGCCGGGGAGGGGGCGCGTCGCCGAACCGGGCTTTGTCGCAATGGCGCCCGGCAAAGGCGCGATCATGATCATGCCCGTTTCGGTCTGCCACCACGTATCGACAATTGGGCATCGTTTCTTGCCGATCTGCTCGTGATACCACATCCATGCTTCCGGGTTGATCGGCTCGCCGACCGAGCCAAGAAGGCGCAGGCTGGACAGGTCATGTTTGGCCGGCCAGTGATCGCCCCACTTGATAAAGGCGCGAATGGCAGTCGGTGCCGTGTAGAAGATGCTGACGCGGTATTTTTCAATGATTGACCAGAAGCGGTCCTCGCGCGGATGATTCGGGGCGCCCTCGTACATCAGTGTCGTCGCGCCGTTGCAGAGCGGGCCATAGACAATGTAGCTGTGCCCCGTCACCCAACCGATGTCGGCGGTGCACCAGTACATGTCGTCCTCGCGCAGGTCGAACACCCACTTGTGGGTCAATGACACACCGAGCAAGTAGCCAGCACTTGTGTGGAGGACGCCCTTTGGTTTTCCGGTCGAGCCGCTGGTGTAAAGTATGTAAAGCGGATGCTCGCTATCCAGAATGGCCGGCGGGCAGTCGGCGGAGGCGTCAGCCATCAACTCGTGCCACCACAGGTCGCGGCCCGCTTTCATGTCTACCTGCTGGTTACAGCGGTTGTAGACAATGCATTTCTCAACGGTGGGCGATTTCGCCAGCGCTTCATCCACGTTTTGCTTGAGAGGAACCACCTTACCGCGCCGCCAGCCTGCGTCGGCTGTCACCACCAGTTTTGCCCTGGCATCGTTGTTGCGGTCGGCCACGGCCTCGGCACTGAAGCCGCCGAAGACGACGCTGTGCGTCGCCCCAATGCGGGCACAGGCCAGCATTGCGATCGCCAACTCGGGGACCATCGGCATATACAGCGTCACCCGGTCGCCCTGGTGGATTCCCTGGCTTTTCAGCACGTTGGCGAACTTGCAAACCTCGCGGTGCAGCATCTGGTACGTAAGGACGCGACAGTCACCCGGTTCGCCCTCCCAGATGATTGCCGCCTTGTTGCGCCGCGGCCCCGCAAGATGGCGGTCGAGGCAGTTGGCCGACACGTTGATCTTGCCGCCCGCGAACCACTGTGCGTGCGGCTCATTCCAGATGAGCACGCTGTCCCAGCGCTTGATCCACTCCAGCGACTCCGCCTGTTTCGCCCAAAATGCCTCCGGATTATCCTTCGCAAACTGATAAAGTCTCTCATACTCTGCCAGGCTGCTAATATGGGCCTGAGCAGCGAACTCCGGCGGCGGCGGGAAGCTCCTAGTTTCCTTGAGGACGCTGGTAATGTGCGCGCTGGGAGAGGACATGATCGTATCCGCACCAAGGTATCCGGGATGTCATAACCATCCTCATGGATAAGACTTGGCCAAGAGGCCGTCAAGGACAAAGCGAACCCGCGTCCATCAAACCGCTTTGACCGCCCGCACCGGGGCTGCTAAAATCACCCTGATCCCATCGTTGCCGGAGTGGATGCGGACATGATGCAAGCGGTAACTGCGATCTCGTACTATAAGCGCTACAAAATGGAGGTGGATTTGCAGGATCTGCCTCCGGCCCACTTGCCGCCGGGATTTCAGTTCGCCGCCTGGTCTTCCGAACTTCTCGACATTCACGCGGAGGTCCTGTTCGCTTGCTTCCAGCAGGAAATCGATGCCAACGTTTTTTCGAGCTTGTCGAGCGGCCTGGGCTGCCAGGCGCTCATGACCGAACTCAACCGCAAGGCAAACTTCCTGCCGGAGGCGACATGGTTGCTCACCGGGCGCCACGGTCCCTGCGGCACCGTGCAGGGCGTCCGGGAGCGCAAGGGCCTCGGCGCGATTCAGAACCTGGGCATCACGCCGCAGCACCGCGGCCAAGGTTTGGGGGAAGCCCTGCTTTTGCAAGCTCTCCATGGCTTTCGGCGCTACGGTCTCGGCAAAGCCATGCTTGAGGTCACTGCCCAAAATGAGGTCGCCATTCGCCTTTATCGCCGGGTCGGTTTCCGCCGTGCAAAAACCGTTTACAAGGCCGTGCCGTCTCCACGACTCCTGTAATAGCTCCTCGCTAACCTTTTTGAGGTCGACGTGCCACAAGAAATCCACCAGCACACCTTTGCCAACGGGTTTACTCTTTTGTTGGAACGGATGACCCATGTGCGGTCGGCAGCATTCAACTTTCTCCTCCCGTCTGGATGTGCCTACGATCCGCCGCGATACCGAGGCATCGCTTCCGTGCTGTCCGATCTCATCACGCGCGGCGCCGGCGACCTGGGCAACCGTGAGTTGACCCTGGCGCTGGACAATCTCGGCCTCGATCGCGACGAGAGCGCCGGCGTGATGCATCTGCGTTTCTGGGGCGCAACCCTGGCGCAAAATCTGCCGCCTGGCCTCGAATTGTACGCCGACATCTTGCGACGTCCCCACCTGCCTGGAGACGAACTCGACGCCGTCAAGGCCCTGGCGCTGCAGGATTTGCAAAGCCTCGAAGACGAGCCACGCCAGAAAGTTCTCCTCGAAGTGCTGCGCCAGTATTACCCGCCGCCCCTCGGTCAGGATCGTCGCGGCACGCCTGACGGCATCGAGAACTTGACCTCCGAAGCCGTTCGCAGGCACTGGTCCAAGCACTTCCACCCCAATGGCACCATCCTCTCGGTCGCAGGCCATATCGAGTGGGAGCCATTGCTCGCGCAAGTGGAAAGTCTCTTCGGCGACTGGAAACCCGCCGCCGACACGCCATTGAAGCTCGGCAAACGACCCAAGCCCCAGCCGCATCTTGCCAAGAAAACATCGCAAACCCAGATCGCCATCGCCTACCCCAGCGTTCCGGTGCAACATCCGGACTACTACGCCGCGCTGGGTGCCGTCAATGTTCTCAGTGGCGGCAGCAGTTCGCGCCTCTTTACTGAAGTGCGCGAAAAGCGGGGCCTTTGCTACGCGGTGTGGGCCACCTACCGCATGATTATGGATGAGGCATGCATTCTTTGCTACGCCGGCACCACGACCGAACGCGCCCAGGAAACGCTCGATGTCACGCTGGCCGAGCTAAAACGTCTGCAAAAAGGCATCGACAAGGAGGAGGTCGAGCGAGTCCAGGCCGGTTTGAAATCGTCGCTTGTTATGCAGGAGGAATCGACCTCGTCTCGCGCCAACTCGCTCGCCTCGGACTGGTATAATCTGGGCCGCATCCGCTCCTTTGACGAGATCCTGGCCGGCATCAACAGCTTGACGCCCCAGCGCATCGTGACTCACCTGCGAAAGTACCCGCCCCGGGATTTCACCATCGTCACCCTGGGACCAAAGCCTTTGTTGGTTGGCGCCTGAGTTTTGCGAACCCGACGGCAATCCTCAAGCGATTGCCCGTTTTCGAGGAGATAGAAAAGTGCCATTCGAGAGCCAAATGCTGGATAACGGGCTGCAGGTCATCGGCGAGACCAACCCCGCCGCACGATCGGTAGCCATTGGATTCTTCGTTCGCACCGGGGCGCGCGACGAAACGGCCGAGGTCTCCGGGGTGAGCCATTTCCTGGAGCACATGCTTTTCAAAGGCACGCCGCGCCGCACGGCACTGGATGTCAACCGCGATTTCGACCTGATCGGGGCCAACTACAACGCCTTCACGAGTGAGGAGAACACGGTTTATTACTGCGCCGTCCTGCCGGAGTACCTGCCCCAGGCGGCCGACATCCTCGCCGATATCCTCCGGCCGAGTCTGCGCAACGAAGACTTTGATATGGAGAAAAACGTCATCCTCGAAGAAATCGGCATGTACGAGGATCAGCCGGCGTCGCTGATTTACGACCATGCCAAACGCGTCCACTTTGCGGAGCACCCGCTTGGCAACAGCATTCTGGGCACGACCCAAAGCGTGGGCGCCCTCAATCGCGATCAGATGCAGCGGTATTTCGACAGCCGTTACGTTGCCCCCAATATTACCGTAGCCGCAGCCGGCAATTTCGACTTTGAAAAACTGGTCGACTTGATCGAGGACAATTGCGGCGACTGGAACGGTCCACCGGCGCGCCGCCAGGGCATCCGACAGACCAACGGCTCCGGAGCAACCGAAGTGTTGATCAAGGACAAAGTGACTCAGGAGCACGTCGTCATCGTGTCACCTGGACCGCCGGCCGCGTCGCCTCTGCGCTATGCGGCGTCAACGCTCGCGCTTGCCGTCGGTGACGGTTCCGGCAGCCGCCTGTACTGGTCGCTCGTGGATCCAGGGTTGGCCGACTCCGCGGATTGCAGCTTTCACGAATATGACGGGACGGGCTCGTTTTACACGGCATTTAGCTGCGAGCCCAAACGAACTCAGAAAAACCTGACGATCGTGCAGCGTCTCTTGCAAGCCGTCCAACAAAAGGGCATTACCGAAGCCGAATTGACGCAGGCAAAGAACAAAATCGCGGCCCGCGTGGTTCGCGCCGGCGAACGATCCATGGGCCGGATGCATGATATCGGCATGACATGGACGTATCTGCACAAGTATCGCACCATCGACGACGACCTGAAGGCATTCGAAAAGGTCACGCTCAAGACGATTCGCCAACTGCTGGACCGTTTCCCGCTCGACCACCAGTCGACCGTCGCGCTCGGGCCCCTGGCGAAATTGAAGCCGCCGACTGCCAAGGCCAAGAAGTAACGCCATCAAGAACGGATTAAACCAGCCTGACGCGCGAGCGAAGGAAACTGCTGCTGCACTTCGCTTGCGCGTCAGGCTTGTCAAGGAGCGAAGCGACCCCCACCGCCCCCAACAATGATTCGTGCTCCAACTTCACACGTTGTCGCCCGGTGTCGCCGAGCGCAACATGACCCAGGCGGTCGGCCCCACGACCAGAGCCATGCCAAGCAGTGTCAGTCCGTTGACAGCGTGATCGAAGATTAACACATCCAGTCCGAGCGAGAAAACGATCTGGCACAGTCCGACGACGGCGACCTTGGACGGCACGCCCTCGGCGTACGCTTTCGTCAGTAGTAGTTGGCCGACCGTGGCCGCCACTCCCGTGCTGAAGAGTTGAAGAAGGGTCGGCCCCTGCAAGATCTCCGCAAATGGGTGAGAATGCTCGCCTACAAAAAGAGCGCCAAAAGACACCACGGTTGCCACGGCCGAAAAATGGACCACGATCGCCCTTGGGTCGATATGGCGCAATCGGTTCAAGCCCAGCATGGCGATCGCGGAGGTTAGAGAACTCAGACATGCCAGCGGCACCGCAAAATTGCCTTCGACGAGGTGCTGCGGCTGCTGGATCAGTGCCACGCCGGCTACTCCCAGCAAAATGCACAACCAAACTCCCAGTGACGGCGCTTTTCCAAGAAGCGGCCAGGATATCAGCGCCACCCAGATGGGGACCATATTCGTGAGAGTGAACACATCGGCCATCGGTAGCCGCGTGAAAGCGTAGAAAGTGCAAATCAGGCTCACGCTACCGGCAAAGCTCCGCATCCACAAAATGCCCGGCTTGAGAATGACGAATCGTTTGCCGCTCATTACGACGAGGATCGCGGCAAGGATCATGGCCACCGATGAGCGCGCGATGGCAATGACTTGCCAGTCGCATTGGTCGCGCAAGCCATGGGCGAACGCGCCCATCACCGTAAAGGCCACGCCGCTGCCCAGCATCCAAACGTAGGGACGGAGACTTGGTTGCGCGCGGGGTTCGCGAGCCGGTTTTTTTGATCGGCGGGCGGCGGAAAGGGTCGTGTTCATTTGCCGACCACGCGCAGCATCACCGATTTGGCAGGGAATTCCGTGCCCTTGCTTTCGTTGCGGGCCGATACGACGAATGGGTGATCCGTCGGCTCGACCCAGGGCTCGGCATAGAACACGATCGTGCGCGTCGTCTCCTTTTCCGTGATCAATATGCCATTGAGGCCAATATCCAGCACACGGATGCCGTAAGGCAAGCCGCGCACTTCAAGCGGAATTCGGCCCTTGAAACCATTGCGACGCTCGACCTTTACCTGCAACCGGACTTCGGCACCGGGCTTGATCGCGACTGCGTCCTGTTCAGTTGTGGTAACGATTTCGCCCGGCTCAACGATTTTGGGCAGCGTGCTTGTGGCCTCGCGTACGACTGCGTGTCTATCTATCATCGCTTTGGCGATCAGCTTGAACGGTGGGCTTTTCTCGGGCACGAGCGCGATGGGCTCGGTCGCGATGGCAAAGGTTGTGTTACTCTCGCCGGGCTGGAGGTTCGTCGCCGGCGCGCTAAAGCCGGCCGGCAAGTTTCCTAGATGCAGCTCCACGGGTCCGTCGAATTCGTCCATGCGGTTGACCGTCACATTTACTGCTGCAGCTCCTCCCTTGGCAACCTGGCGAGCGGGCAGATCCAGGCTGACTGAAAAATCAGGCCGCGGCGGGCGAATCGTCAGGCGGTAGGCATGGTGCGAGCTTCCCTGGCCTCGCGAATCGCCGATTCGCACCTGATAGAGGCCATCGGCCGGTGGATCGAAAACCAGGCGTGAGTCCTTGCCGAAGCTGCCGCCGCCATCGTCGTTGCGATAAAACAGCGTGACCAGCGGCAGGCCATTGGGCGGAAACGTGGTGCCCGGCGGGTGCATCGACACCTTGTACATCGGCTGCCCTTGCGGGTGGTGAGTTGGCGTTGTCCCCAGGAATCCCTGCCGACGGGCGTTCAGCGAGTAGAACTGGCAATCGTCATCGGGATTCTTCGGTAATTCGCGGATGCGCATCAATTCGTCGCCGACCAGCAGATAGTCCCTCATCGCCAGCTCGGTCCACGCTTCAATGCGGATGCCGCTGCCCACCGAATCGTGATCGCGGAATACCGTGTAGGTTTTGGCCAGGCAGCGCAGGGTCGCTCGCGGCAGTGGCTGACCCTTGGCGTCGAGGATCTCAATGTACGAATCCAGCGAAGACCCGATGCGCTGCGCCTCGACCTCCAGCAGGAGCCGTTGCCCTTGTTTCGCCGTGAATTGGAATGTATCGGCGGCGCGCGGCGTCTCGATGCACCCGTTCGCTGTGCCCGGGATTGGCAACGTCACGATCTTGGGCGAGGCACCCACCTCAGGAAACTCGCCTACGACAACCGTGGGATTGCCGAGCGGTGTCCCGCCGGGGGCGGCAACCGGAATGGGCAAGCGCGATCCGATCGCAACATCGACCCCAGCCTTTACCTTTACCGAACGCGTCCCTCCTAAATTGACGCCTGCCACCGTCACTTCCGTTTCCGTGCCACGCTGAATTCCCAGAGGAAATACGCCGGTCACCATTGGCATGTCACCCACATGCAGCCGATAAGCCATGGTTTTTTCACCGCGATACTCTCGGTCGCGAATCGAAAGCGCAAGTGCCGCCGAGGTTACAACCTTGTAACCAAGCAGGCCATTTTCGCTCTCCGCCAACACCTGCCCGTTCCCATCGAGCAGTTGCAAAACCGGCTCGAACTTGGAGCCAGGCACGCTTGCAACGGCTTGCACAGCGATTTCCTGACCCGCCGAGCCGTCGAAGCGGCAATAATGCACCGCACCGGCCCGGTCGATGGATCCAATGACGGTAACAGGTAGTTTCAACTGCGGCGCGGTGCGCGGCGAATCCTGACCTTCGGAAGCCGTTACGGGACTATACAGGTCGATAATAAACGGCACGGTCGCGCTGGTTCCGGCCTGTGCTTTTAGTGCAATGGTATACAGGCCTGCTGACACGGTTGGAGGAATCGTAAGCGTGGCTTCTCGCACTTGCGCGTCGGTGGCCGGCATGAGAGCGACTACCGCTCCGGGCATGGACGTTGTCACCTCCTTGACATCGTCCAAATATCTACCCTCCAGTCGCAACTTTACCGCCTGGCCACGCGTTGCCGACTGGGGCGATACCTTGCTCAACGCCGGCGGTTTGGGTTTCGGAGGCAGCGGCTCGAATTGCATCTTACCGGTGCTCTCGTCGATAAGAAGGAGCTTGCCGTCGTAGCGCCCCACCGCGATCTGCTTCTGATCCGGCCGTACCGCAAAGGCAAGAGGTACGTCTTGCTGCTTTGCATAAACGGTGCGCTCGACCACGCTCGCCGCGTCCCATGCCTTGACTCCGCCGTCTTCGCTGACGGAATACAGACTTTTGCCATCTGCCGAGTAGGCGAGGCGCCTGACGGCCCCTTCATGGGCAAAAACGGAATGGACAACCTTGCCTCCCAGGGGCGTGGCTTCCCAGATGCGAATGCTGTGGTCAACCCCTGCCGCGGCGAGCGTGTGCCCCATTGGACTCCAGACCACGCTGTAAACCCAATCCGTTGATTCGCCCAGCGTGTACAGTCGATTGCCGGTTGTCACATCCCACACTTTGACAGCCCGGTCTGCAGCGCCGGAAGCGAGCAAAGTTCCATCGGGGCTGAAACTCACGCTATAAATGGCGTCGCTGTGATCCTTGAGAGTACGGATTTCTTCTCCGGTGTTCACGCTCCACAGCTTGATGAGCCGATCGTACCCACAGCTTGCCAACGTTTTGCCATCCGGCGTGAAGGCCAGGTCGTAAATCACATCCCGGTGTGCTTCGATACGCTTCACCGCTTCGGAACTCGGCATCGAGCCGGGCTCGATCTTGTAGAGACGAATCTCGCCTGCCGCACCGGCGCTCCCACTGGCGACGGCCAGGAGGTCGCCCCTGGGATTGAATGCAACTGCGGTGACCTTGCCGTTTTGGCCGCTGAGCTTGCCTTTGACGTCACCGTTGGCCGGGTCGATGATAATCGCTTGGTTGTATCCACCCGCCACGAGTAGCTTCCCGTCCGGCGAGTACGCCACTGCTGCGACCGGGGCTGCAATGACGGTGCGTGGCCTAATGTCAGGCAGCGTCACGACCACGGCAGAACTATCGTCGCGTGCTCCCGCATCGATCCAAGCGCGGAGCAGCGGAATCTCCTCTGGCTTCGGCTGTCGAGCCTTTTTGGGTGGCATCGTCGGCTTGCTCGTGCCTTCGACCTGGGCGACGATCTGACTGTCCTTGGCTTTGCCCGGCACCAGGACCGCGCCGTTGGCGCTTCCCTCGAGCATTGACTTGTAGGTCTCGAGGTTGAATCCACCCTCCTCCCGCTTGGCATTGTGACATTCCAGGCAATACCGCGCCAGAAACGGACGGACTTGCTTGGCGAAGCTCGGCACTTCTTCCGACCGGGCAACAGCAGGAAGCCCCAGGCAAATCACCCCGATTATCCAACCAACTCGAAAAAGTCTCATTGATTATCTCAATAACGCGCGATCAGCGGTTGAATACAAACTCCCTCGACGCCAGGACCCCCCAGAACAAGTCTTCGAGAATCTCGCGCCGCGGCGTCTTTTCTTCAGCAGCCTTTGCCATGAGTTCCTTGTACTTTTGCAATTCTTTTGGCGTCGGCTCGCGACACAAAGCCAGGGTGAAAATGCGCCGGACTGCCTCCTCGTCTCCCACATTGTCTTTAAGCCACGCCTCGATGCGCGAGTCTTTGCTCCGGATCTTGTCGTTGAGCGTTTTACCATTGTTGACGTGCAGCGCCTGGCCCACGCTCGAATCCTGCTGGCGCTCGCACGAACAGGTTTGGGCACGTTCGGGTCGGCCGAACGAATCGAGGAAATGAGATACGACCAACGCGTCCGGCAACGCCTGCGCGCGGGTCCCGAGCGGGTAGCCGTTGTAGGTCTTGAGGTCGCCGGCACCTGCTTGCACCTGGGTGAATGCCGTCGGCACGCCCGTCACCTGGGAGTAAGCGTCGAGGATCACCTCTGCGGACAGCCGGTGGATGAGGTAGTGCGAGTAATAGCGGTCGTCTTCCGCGTTGGCCGGCAGCGGCCGCGAGGAACGTTGATACGCCGCCGAGTTCATGATTTGGCGAATGAGGTATTTCGTGTCGTATTTGTGCGCAATCAGGTCTTTCGCTAGTCCATCCAGCAATTCCTCGTTGCTCGGCGGATTGGTTTGGCGCAGGTCGTCCTCCGCCTCGACCAGCCCGCGACCCATGAAGTTGCGCCAGACGCGATTGACATGGGCACGGGCGAAATAAGGGTTGTCTGGTCCGGTAAGCCAGTCCGCGAAGTATTGCCGGCGGTCGATCGTGCTGTCGCCCGGCAACGGCTTGCCGTCGAGTGGCGTCGGCGGCATCGCGATGCCGCGGCGGGGATGCGGCACGTCGCCCGTTGGCTGCGACTGCACGTCGACGTCGCCCGAGCGCTCGCCGTTCTTGAGCGCCACCCGCGAAAAGAGATTGGCCATCTGCCAGTATTGATCCTGCGTCCACTTCTCCAGTGGGTGGTTGTGGCAACGACAGCAGGTGATCGACATGCCCATGAACGTCACCGCGGTCGCCTCGGTTAGGTCGCTGACGTCCTTGTGCAAAACGAAATAATTCGCCGCTCCATTTTGCAGTGTGCTACCGTTGGCGGTCACTACGTCCCGGGTAAAGCGGTCCCACGGCTTGTTCTCTGCAACACTTTGTCGCACGAACTGGTGGAACGACCACACCGCCGGCTGCTGTAAGCGCCGCGACGAGATCAGCAGCAGGTCCGACCATTTGTAGGTCCAGTAATCGACATACTCCGGCCGTTCGAGCAAAGCGTCGACCAGCTTGGCCCGTTTGTGCTGTTGCTTGTCGGCCAGGAATTTCTCCTGTTCCTCGGGCCTAGGCAAGATGCCTGCAGCGTCGAGGTAGGCACGGCGAATGAACTCGCCATCCGTGCAGGACGGCGATGGCGGTAAATGCAATCCCTCGAGCTTCTTCGTCACGAGTTCGTCGATGTAGTTGTTCCGCGGCGCCTTGGTGAAGACGTCGGGTGCTAGTTCATTGGGAAACGGCGACGTGATGCGATTGGTGCCGACGACGTTCGAGTAGACCACGGTGATCGCCGCCTCGCCGTGGCCCGCGACCGTAACCTTGCCCTCGTCCGTAACAGTTGCCACGAGGTCGTCGCTGCTGTTGAATTTGGCCCAGCGGGTCACGTCCTCTGCCCGGCCATCGCTGTACCAGGCTCGAACTACGATTTGCAGGCCGTCTTTCGGTTTCAGCAAGGCCGACCGTGGGAACACTTCAATTCGCGCAATGCGAGGATCCGTGGGCGAGGGTGCGGGAGCCCCCGCCGCAATCCAGTCGGTGAGTACCTGATAATCTGCCGACCCAACTTCGAGTTTCAGACCTCCACCGTGCGAAACGGCCATTGCCGGCTTGCGCAACAGCAGACTTTTTGCAGGTTCCGTCCGGTCGACACGACGGCCCAGCGCCTGCCGCGTCATTACGAAATGATCGGTTGTCGGATCGTAGCCGCGTAGCGACAATTTGAACCCGCCCTTGCCCGCCAACGCCCCGTGACACGCCCCTGAGTTACAGCCGATCTTCGTCAATAGGGTGATGACGTGGTTTCGAAAACTGGGTTCGATTGGATCCTTCGTCCTGCCGACCTTGACACTTGCCGTCGTAACTCGGCCGTCCGTTTCGGCGCGGATCGTCGCCTCGCCGTCTCCCACGGCCCGCACCGCGCCACGCGCATCGACCGCCGCCACCGTAGGATCGGACGACGACCACTTGGCGCGGCCGCTCCGGTCGTCAATCGCCTGCTCTCCGGCCATTTCCAGCAACAGTAACCGCTGCGATGCTTGCGGCCCGGTCAGGGATAAGTCACCGGGTACGATGCGGAAATCGGTAACTGTTTGAACCGCGTGGAAAGCAACTGGCAGGTAGTTGTCACCCCTCGCCCCTTCGGGGGAGAGGGGTTGGGGGTGAGGGTACCGCACCCTATCGAGTCCCAACTCTCCACTCCCAACCCCTTTCTCCTGAACCCAGGCAATGATCTGTGAGAGGTATTGCTGCCCCCATGGCAAACAAAACGCAACGAAGAGCACAACGGGCAGAGAGGTGCGCGGCATGATGACGGTCTCGAGAAGTAGTTGCAATGCCGCAGCGCGGCAAGGCAACTCAGAACAGTTCCTTGATGGGCTGGACGTTGAAGTCGGCCAGCGGCATGGGCCGGTTTTGTGGTCCCGGCAACTCTCTGTGCGGGTCGAGGCCCAGGCCCTTGAACAGCGTGGCTGCCACGTGGCCCGACGTAATCGGCTGCGATTTGGGGACATAACCCAGCTCGTCGGACTCACCGATGATCTGGCCGCCCTTGATCGGGCCGCCGCCCATCACGATCGTCCAGACGCCCGGATGGTGGTCACGGCCGCCGGCCGGGTTGATCTTCGGCGTCCGGCCAAACTCACCCATGGCGGTGACGATGGTGCTTTGCAGCAACCCGCGGTCCTTCAGATCCTCCAGCAGGGCGCTGTACGCCTGGTCGAAGTTGGGTGCGACCTGCTTGGCCATCTCGGTGATGTCGGTAAATGGCCGCGAACCATGGATGTCCCACGTCACCTCATCGAAAACCGTCTCGAACATGTTGACCGTGACGAAGCGCACGCCAGCTTCAATGAGGCGCCGGGCCAGCAAACAGCTTTGGCCGAAGCGCGTGCGGCCATAGCGATCGCGAACGGCGTCCGGCTCCTTCGTCAGTGCGAATGCCTCGCGGGCCTGCGGGCTGGAAATGAGTCGGTAGGCCAGGTTGAAATTGTCATCGAGTTGCTTGGCCTGGGCATTCGTCTCGAATGCCGCCATCTCACCTTCGACGGCCTCGCGCATGCGTTGCCGGCGCTCGGCCCGCACCGACGAAATGTAATCCGGCGGGAGCAAGTCGGGGACCGTGAAGTTCTTGTCGGACGGATCGGCATTGAGAATGAACGGATCGTGTTGCTTGCCGAGGTAACCAGCACTTTGGCCATGCGGCAGGTTTCCGCCCGTGCGGCCAATGGGCCGTGGCAATAGCACGTGACCGGGCACCTCGCCGCGCTGACCCTTCAAGTAGGTCAGCACGCACCCGGCATGCGGATGCTCGATGCCGCCGGTAAAAAGCCGGCCGGTCTGCATCATCTGATGGCCGGTGTCGTGGACCGCCGTCGCCGTGTGGTACACGCTGCGGATCAGCGAAAACTTGTCCGCATGCTTGGCCATTTTCGGAAAAATCTCAGTGATCTGCATCCCGGGCACATTGGTGTCAATGGCCTTGAACGGACCACGGACCTCTTCGGGGGCATTGGGTTTTGGGTCCCACGTGTCGATCTGGCTCGGTCCGCCGACGAGGAACAGCATGATGCAATTGACGTCCTTGTCCTTGGCAGCCCCCGCGGCTTTCTGAGTCAAGAAGGCGGGAAGTGTCAGCCCCAGCGTGGTGATAGCCCCGGCATGCAGAAAATCACGACGGCTGAAACCGTCGCAAAACCGGACAGGGCGTTTGGCGTCGAAGCGAAACATGGTAGTTTCCGGTCTCGGGCGGGTAGGATTCGTCCGGTGGGCCGCAATCGCGGTCGGGAAGATAATTCTAACCTATCGGGAGTGACTAACCGGGTCAACGAAAAACACCCCCACACGGCCGACGAGGGTGAACGGCCAGCGCCACGACCGTCACTGACTGACCCTTGCCAAGTTTCACGCATATGGCAAGGGTGCCACTGTCGGCGTGCCGCATTCTCCAAGCAGGTTTTCCTAAACATCAATCCCCCAAGATGTTGCTTCGTATCACCGAGTCAGCGTTGTACCTTGCCATTTTGCAACATTGCCAAAAAAAGTGGCAACCAAGTGTCAATGGGTGCCGGTGGTCTTGCACCGTGCTAATGGCGAACCAACAGTTGCCTAGGTGACCCTACCCCGCCAGGGGACGATGCCGGGTGCACACCTCCGTCAACGCCGGACCACCTCGCCGCTTGACGCGTTGAGGTGGCCCGAGGACAATGCGGGGGCCATTTGGGGGAGAGGTTTTCTTGACTAACGATTCAAGCCTGACAACGTGCGCGCCATGTTGACCCGATTTGCGAGGCGCTGATGGGAAAGGCATCTAGGCTTTCGGTAATAGTCGTTTTGGCAGTGTTGGCAGTGTTCCTTGGCACCGTTTTCTATGTCTTGGCCAATTTGGCCAGTGCCGCGCAAAGCGAGAATGTGCCGATGGATCTGCCGCTGCTCCTGAAGACCACGGCGTTTGGGCTGTGGGGCGGTATAGTTGGGGGGCTAGTCATCTTAATGGCGCGGTTCCTTTTCCCCATAGCGATGGCGCAATGGGCTATTCTCGTTCGTAACCGATTAACTCGCTTCCCTGCGTTCATGCCGTGGTGGTTCTTTGCCGCTGCCGCGGCATTCTTCGTGCTAATGGCCTTGCTGCAAGTGAGCATGGGCCACTGGTCGTTTGCCGTTTATTTCGGCTGCTTTGCCGCTTTGGAGTTGGGTTGCATGGGCCTTGCCCTTGCTAGGCCAATCGTCAGCAAAGCAGGTAAGGACGACCGCTATCCAGACATCGAAGACAACGGGCCATAGGGATGACGGCTATCCGACCTTAAACAAGGTACGCAGGATTGTAATCGCGTGGGCGATTGAACCCTGACGCGGCCGGGGACAATGCCTGCCACGAGCACGGCGTCGTCGCCCGCCTGTGCTTGTTGCCGGAAACACGATTACGACTGTCTCTTTTCCGTGATCACGGGATATCGCCGCGCCCCGTCGGCATTGAGCTGCACGTAGTGCCTCCACTGTGTCGCCACATTGCTTTCATGGAAGATCGCCTCGACGGGGCACTCAGGTACGCAGGCTTCGCAGTCGATGCAATGGTCCGGGTTGATGTAGAGCATGCGTTCGCCCTCGTGAAAGCTTTCGCAGGGGCAGACGGTGACGCAATCGGTGTACTTGCAGCCGACGCACGGCTCGGTAACAACAAACGCCATGTGATTCTCCTCATCTCAATAAGTGGGACCGGCCGTCTGGCCGACGTCTCAGTTTCCTCCATTGCACATGCCCTCGGAGAGGGGCAAATGGACACGCCACAGGTCAGATTTTGCTAATATCTCCAGCATGACCGAAACCCCTTCTGCAGAACTGGTCGCCCGCTTTAAGACTGACCACGATGCAGCAGCAGCGGAGGAGCTATTCCGCAGGTACTCCACGCGGCTGGCGGCGCTGGCCCGAAGTCGGCTGTCCACAGCCCTGGCAGCGCGCGTGGACGCCGACGACATCGTGCAGTCGGCCTACCGGAGCTTTTTCGTGCTAGCCCGCGAGGGCGAAGTACTGCTTCGAGACAGCGGCGACCTGTGGCGGCTTCTGGTCCGTATCACGCTTCGAAAGGTGTATCGCAGCGCTCGCCGGCATCGCGCCGATTGCCGCAGTGTGCACCGAGAGCATTCCACGGTTGACGAGATGGATGCCGTCGCCCGTGGTCGGGACCCGACACCGGCGGAGGCTGCCGGTCTCATCGACGAGCTTCGCGGAGTGCTGGCGCCACTCGGTGCAATCCAAAGGCGCATCGTTGAGATGCGTCTGCAAGGTCATGAGATTGAGGCCATTGCTGTTGAGGTTCGTCGTTCGACCCGAACGGTCCGTCGGACACTGGCGGCCATCGGCGCGGAGCTGGAGCGGCGCCTGAATAAGGGCCCGCCGTCCTTTGAGGAAGGGCTAATCTCCTACTCCGATGTCGTGCTGCTCCGGCAGATAGGCCAGGGCGGCATGGGTAAGGTTTACCGGGCGACGTGGCGCGGGAGCGGCGAGCAAGTGGCCGTCAAGCTCCTCCGCAAACCTTTGCGCGGGTATAAGACGGCCGCTGCCCAGTTTCGCGCGGAGGGCTCGGTGCTCGCAAGGCTTCGGCACCCTGGCATCGTCACGGTCCACGGCATCGGCCTCTTACCCGACGGCGGGCACTTCATTGTCATGGACCTTGTCGATGGACGCGACCTCGCACACCAACCAGCCCCAACCGCACCGCTAGCTTTGCGCTGGGTGGCCGAAGCAGCCGCCGCCATCCAGTACGCGCACGAAATGGGAGTGGTCCACTGCGACCTCAAGCCCGGCAACTTGCTTTTGCGCAGCGACGGTCATGTTCTGGTCAGTGACTTTGGACTGGCCCGCTCGTTGGGCGGAGACGCGCCGCACGGCGGAACGATTGGCTTCGTGGCCCCCGAGCAACTGGATTCAAATGGGCGTGTTTCGGAACGCACCGACATCTATGGACTCGGTGCTGTTCTAGCCGCATTACTGCCGAAGAGATCATCGGAAGTGGATGCGCTCTGCCAGCGCTGCCTGGCGCGCCCGACCCCGCAGACCGCTATAACTCGGCGGCGGAATTAGCCTCGATTCTTCTCTCGCTGCTACAGAACGACGCAACTAATTGATTGCCCATCGTAATCGCTTGACCCAGATTGCCAGACCGTTTACAATCCCCTCCCACTTAGCCCAACTTCTGCCCCGAAGGCGGAACGCGTCCTTCTCTGTCTTGGAAGTGGGGAAGATGAGCAGTCGGCAAGGAGGCCACTACAGTGATCAGCGTTCTTTTTTGTTCCCGCGTCAAGGACAATCCCGATTCAAATGTCAAACGCCTACTCGATTCGGCGGTTGCCTGTGTCGCTCCAGAGGACCGCGACAAGATCGAGTTCCTGATCAAGTACGACGAAGACGACGACCAGCGCCCGCCGGACTCCTTCTTCGAGACCTATCCCCTTTCGATACGCACATTTGTCTGGTCTCGCGGCGAAGGCCGCCATTACCTGCATCACGCTCAGGAGTACCTCTTCACGCAGCGCGATCCTCGCTCGCGCTTCCTGATCATGACCGCGGATGATTTCCGCTTCACCCGCCCGGGTTTCGTGTCAGAAATTATGAATATCAAAGATGAGTTTTGCATCCTCGGACTCAACCGGCCGCCCATCGAAGCCTGGGCCGGCCGGTATGAAAAGGACGAAGCCATCCGACAATGGGTCGTTTCGTTCGGTGGCCTGTCGCCCGTGATTAGCACCAGGCTCATTGAAGTCTGCCAGAATTTTGGCTGGCAATCGAATGTCGATAGCTGGCTCATGGGCCTTTCCGTTGTCCTTTACGACATGTACGCCATCGTCATCTGGCGCGCCATGGAGCGGTTCTATGAACGGGGCGGCGGCCCGGGGCTCGGCGACACGCCAACTTATAACAACATGGAACTCACCGGCATGCATGGTCCGGATAATCGATATTGGTTCGAACTCATCCGGCGGCAAGCGCGCAACCTTTATCTCAATATGCAACACGGCACGGACCTGAGGCCTCTCGGCTGGGGCCCGCGGAGGTTGTGGCGAAAACTCCGGTCTCAACCCCTGGAAAACCTGCCTGATCGGCTTTGGCGTAGAGTGTTGCGGGATTTCCGATTCGCAAGTTGATTCGGCGCGACATTCAAGGCATGCCTTTCACTGTAGGGCATGCTCCGCATGCCGTGCCGGATTAGCACGATTTCTAGACACCCTCTGAGTTAGTAGGTCAGGCGTCATTCGACCGATGGAGCTATTATATGCAACTTGGATTGCGGCCGAAGACCAAATTGGCAGATACCTATAAAGAATTCCATATAATCCGGATTCATGGACGGTTTCACGGCATTCCGCCACACTTGGATCCGGAAATAGTCCAAATGCAAGATCGGCTAGGCACGCATCCAGCCATAATGCGTGCGGCGACCGAGGATGATTTGAAGGCGTTGATTGATACCCAGGAAAATCAACTGCAGCTACCAGAGATTCAGGACAGTTATGCGGGTTACGACATCATTAGCCACCGTAATGCCGTATTTGCTATCCCGCGGGAAGCTGGATCGGTGGACCTCGATCTGGAGGACGAGTGCCTGTATGCGGGGGCTTTCCGCGCACCGACTATACCTGCGTTGCGGGAACGCATTGATGCCATCAAGGCCGCTATTCCTGTCGAATTCGCAGGGTGGATGCCGATCTTTGCGACCATGGGCAACTGCGGCAAGCATCCCCAGTTTACCCACACGGCAACGCCGCCATTGGGCTATCGGTTTACGCGGTCCGCACTCCCGGAGAAAACAGCTTCCGCGCCGCGTTGGTGGCATCTCTCGAGCATGGTAAGACGCATTGGCGATGCGTCCCGCGGATTGTTTGTATCGATCCGGCCCCTATTTACGTTCTTCGGATGGCAGCAAGGGGCCAGCTTGATCGGCCGCATTCTACTTGTCGCGGCCATTGTGAAACTATTCTTCACGTTAAGACAGGGCGGCGGCAGCATCCTGCCAATATTGCGCTTTATTCGTTCCCGGCATTTCAAGTCGCAGTTAATGCTCTCGAAGTATCGAGGGCTGGTCTTTTTGACCAGTGCACCGTTTACGTGTAACCAAAACCCGTGGGTTATTGAGATCGAAGATCCGACTACGCTCTTCAATCCGTTTATTCACAACGGCCAAACGAGTTACTTGGATATTGGCAAGTCGCCGTACTTACCGATCGTCAAGGCCTTGCTCGAATCGCACCAATGCAAGGGCATTCTTACCCACATGAGATCCACAGCCCGGATGCTGCCGACTTTGTTTCAGAGTGAGACCATCGCGCGGAAAATCACCTATGTGCCTCTGGGCGTAAATATCCCTGCACGCTGGCAGCAGCACGATAGGAATGACCCCGATTGCATAAATGTCCTATACATCAACTCCTGGTGTCAGTTACCCGGCAACTTTCACGTCCGCGGCGGACTAGACGTGCTGGAGGCATTTGCAATCCTTCAAGAACGGTATCCCCAGCTCCGCCTGACTATCCGCACCGGTTTGCCGCCGCTGGATAACCACTACCATCGCATCATGGAATCGAGCTGGGTGCGGGTGATCAACCGTTTCCTTTCGACCGACGAGATGGAGCAACTCCATGCAGAAAGCCACATCTTTCTGCTGCCGGCTGCTCGCGTACATATTGTTTCTTTGCTGCAAGCGATGGCAGCTGGTCTGGCCGTGGTGGCATCGGATGGTTGGGGCATGCAGGAGTATCTCACGCACGAACGCAACGGCCTCGTCGTGCCGGGGCGGTATGGAAAAACCTCGTGGGTCGACGAGGAAGCCGGGCTTCTGCGCGAAGACTACGTGCCGACGCACACCACCGATCCCATCGTCGTTCAAGGCATCGTCGACGCCGTCTCACGGTTGGTGGAAGATCATGAACTACGTAGACGCCTGGGGCAAACAGCACGCCACGATGTTGAGACCACGTACAACCTCAAATCGTGGAACGACGGACTAAAGTCCGCCCTTGACAAGGCTGTGGCAGCGCCCTGACAGCGTCTCGCCGTCATTTCAGGCGATGATCTCGGCTATGGGTCGACCGCGTTCGACGTCGAGCCGTTTCCGACCGGGTATTTCGAGTTGGCGGCTATTCAGTCCGAGCAAGTGCAAAACGGTTGCATGGATATCCGTCACATAGTGGCGCTTCTCAACGGCATGGAACCCCAACTCATCGGTGCAGCCGTGGACTAGGCCTCCTTTGATGCCGCCGCCGGCCATCCATGCGGAGAACCCGAAGATGTGATGATCCCGCCCACGCAGGTTCTCGGTGTCCGTGGCTCCCTTGGGACGTGGCTCCATGTTCGGGGAGCGCCCGAACTCCGTTACCCACACGACGAGGGTGCTGTCCAACAGCCCCCTACGCTTGAGATCTTTGAGGAGGCCGCCAATCGGCTGATCGACTTCGGAGCAACGTTGGCTGAGGTTTTTGCGCAACTCCTGGTGCGAATCCCAAAGGCCGTTGTCATCATCGGCGTCCCCGCCGTGGTAAATCTGAATGAAACGAACACCGCGCTCGACGAGCCGCCGGGCAACCAGGCACTGCTTGCCGAAGGGACTGGTTACCGGATTGTCCAGCCCATACAACTTTTGCGTCTCCGCAGTTTCGTTGTTCAATTTGACTATGTCGGGCATGGCGGTTTGCATGCGAAAGGCCAGTTCATACGACTTGATGCGCGCCTGGAGGGCTGGGTCCGAAGGGTACTCTACAGCCGCCAAACGGTTTAGACGGCCCACCAGCTCGAACTCGGCCTGCTGAGTTTCCTGGTACTGGGCCGGCCCGCCCGGCGGGTAAGGCACCGCTCGCGCAGGATCGACGTCAAGTGGGACGCCATCGTGCTCTGGACCGAGATAACTTGCCTGATGAGACGCGTGTCCGCCTCCAAAATCACTGGGTGGCCGGCCGAGGACGATGAATTGCGGCAACTGGCTATTGAGTGTGCCCAAACCGTAGTGTGCCCAAGATCCTAACGAAGGCTCCCGGCCGTCGAGAAGACTTGTCCGGCCCGTGTTGAATTCCATTTGGGCCGAGTGGCTAAAATCCGTTGTCCACAGTGACCGAATAACGCAGAGGTCGTCGACGCGGTCTCCGATATTGGGCAACCAGTCGCATACTTCAATGCCGCTTTCACCCCGCTTGCGGAACCCAACTTGAGTTCGAAGAATCTGGGTGCCCGTTTGCGGCTTTCGCGCGATAGGCCGAATGTTCTTGACCAGATGGGGCGCTTGCAACACGTGCTCGAATGGTGTCTTACCTATGGTCTTGCCGTCATATTTATCGAGCGCGGGCTTGGGGTCGAAGGTCTCGAGATGGCTAGCGCCACCCAGCATGAATAGCCATATGACGTTTTTCGCTTTGGGTACAAGCGCGCTCGATTCGGCCGCGGACTCTGCGGCGCGGGCATTGCGGTCTTCAAACAAGAGCGCCCGCAGAGCCAAGCCCGTGAAGCCGAGGCCGGCGTCGACCAGGAATTTTCGACGCCCGATTGAGCAGCACGGATAAGCGTGGTGTCGCGCAGTTTTCATAGGCGCGGTTCCTCGGCTTAGCGGATTGTTATGAAGTCGTTGTGATTGAGGAGGGCGTGAATCAGGTATTCCTCAGCTTGGCCTTGAGGTGTTGGTGCAGGTCCAAGGTGTCTGGGGTCATCGCGTGGGACTGCAGATAACTGCGCCGGCTCTGTGAGCAGTGCTTCCTGGCGGGCGAGGAATGCCTCACATTCCGCCTTTTCCTCGAGAGTAGGGGCTCTACCGAGAATGTGTTCGAACGCCGCCGTCACGATGGCCCGCGGCGTGGCAGGTTCGGAGGACCGTGCGACGTCGCGTTCGATGCGGCGCGTCATCAGCCTGGCCTGGTCCCATACGAACGCGCTGTTTGCAAGCGCAAGGGCTTGCTGAGGGACCACGCTTTCGTGGCGGCGGTAGCATTCCTCAACGCTGGCGGCATCGAATGCAGTCAGAAACGCCAGCTTGTCTTCGCGCGAATACCGGAAATACAGGCTTCGCCTCGCGGAATTCGGCTCCCCCTGGCAATCCACGGAAGGCCCTCGCATCGTGAGGTCCAGATTACCAGCCAACATTAGTAGGGAGTCACGCACTACCTCAGCCTCCATCCGTTGAGGATTCATGCGCCAATAACAATGATTGTCTGGATCGGCCTGGAGGTTGGCTGGGTTCGCAGCCTGCTGGGAAGATGTCATGCGATAGGCCGATGAGGTCACGATGAGACGATGAAGCCTTTTCATGCTCCAATCGTGGTCCATGAAATCCACGGCCAGCCAGTCCAGCAGTTTTTGATGCACGGGCGGCGGGCACCGCAATCCGAAATCGAAAGTACTCTGCACCAGCGGCCGGCCGAAATGCCAGGCCCAAATGTGATTGACGGCGACGCGGGCAGTCAGTGGATTTCTTCGATCCACGGTCCAGCGAGCCAGCGCCAGCCGCCGGCCCGTGCTGGTCGATTGACCGCCCGGTTTGTTGATCGGGGTGATGCACACTTCCGGGCCGCCGAGCGCGGCTGGCACACCGGGCATGATGGGCACCGTCTTGTCAGGCGTCTTGTCGTCGCCGCGTACGAATATCCAGGTCGGCGCGGCTGGCACGGCGTCATAAACATGGGTGACCGCTCCGAGCTGCCCGTCAGAATCGATCGGCAATTGTTCCGTGCGGATGTCATGAGGCTCGAAAAATGCACGAAATCGGTAGTATTCCTTTTGAGAGATGGGATCGAATTTGTGATCGTGACAGCGCGCGCAGTTGATCGTCAGTCCGAGGAATGCCTTGGCTGTGTGCTCGATGGTGTTGTTGAGCCAGATATTGCGATTGAGCTTGAACCAGTTTCGGACAAGGAACCCGGTGGCAGCAAGTGACTCAGGCGACTGTGGCGCTGCCTCGTCCCCTGCCAGCATTGCCACGATCATACGATCGTAACCCATGTCGCAATTGAGCGACTGGATGATCCAATCGCGCCAGCGCCAAATGTGCTCGTTGCTCCACCAAATGTCCATTTGTGACTTGCGGCCATCCTGATCGCTATAGCGCCAAATATCCATCCAGTGTCGTGCCCAGCGCTCGCCGTATTGGGGGCTGGCTAGCAGGCGATCGACCACTTCTTCGTAGGCCGTCTTCGAATTATCTGCGAGAAAAGCTTTCAATTCCTCCCTACTGGGAGGCAGTCCAATCAAGTCGATATACAAACGCCGAAGCAGGAGACCGCGAGCGGCCGCCGCACTTGGCGTGAGGCCATTGGATGCATGGCCCTCGGCCAGAAACGCATCAATGGGATTATTGATCCAATTTGCATCGCGACTCGCGGGTATGGGCGGAGCGCTAGGCGGGCGAAAGGCCCAGTGACTGGGAAGTTGTAATTCGGGCTCACCGTCGTCCGGAGTCAGGGCGCCGCCATCAATCCACTGTTTGAGCAGCGCAATTTCAGCGCCGGAGAGCGCGGGTCCTCTGGGCGGCATCCGCGGTTGGTCGTCGCCGCCGCTGACCACTGCGATGAGCACACTGTTCCCGGCGTCACCGGGGACGATAACGGCGCCGCTGTCGCCCCCTTTGTGAATTGATTTGACGGTGTCCAACCGAAGCCCGCCCCTGCGTTGTTGGGAACCGTGGCAAGCATAACAGTGTGCCTGCAATATCGATTTGATGTCCCGCGCGTAATCAACGGCTGGGGCAGCCTTCGTGGCGCGTGTTCGATTGGCGGAATGGGACTTCGTGGGCAGAGCAGCCAGCCAAAACAACAGCGACAAGCCAAATCCGAGCAGCGCGAGTGGCACGTACCGCTGCCTTAAGGATGTCCTTGTCATGCCAGAACCTCTTCGGTCCGCAATCAAATGGCGGCTTTCTGCCTGCACTCACCTGATGGATCGCCCGACTAGTCGATGCCGAAAAGACATCGTGAAAACCTCAGCGGACAAGAGGTTTACCAAAAATCTGACAGGGGCGAAAGGCGAGTGCGTTATTGCTCTGCGCATCGACTCATTGGCCTTCTGCCGTATTTCGACCGGCGTTGACACCAACTTTGCGTTTATGGTTCAATGCCGCGCGTTCGCTTGCTGCACGCAAGCACGAAACAGAGAAAACCCGGCAAAAACGCACCCGTTTTGCGTCGGGCCGTCCGGGGAGGATTGCAGGGATGCTGGAATACGCCGCAAGCGGGCCGTGCCGGCTAATTGAGGGGCGAGGGGAGGGGCGAGGGTGGTGGCGGCGGCTCGCCGTTTTCGGCGCCGTCGGTCGCTTGCCCACAGTTGCCGCCGGAACCTCAGCCGCGGTGCTGGACTACATCGTCTCGATTTGGAAATGCCGCAACTTTTGGCTGTGCCTTGTCGTCAACGATTTGCATTTGCGCTACCGCCGGTCGGTGTTGGGAGTTGGTTGGTCCTTGCTGCACCCGTTGGCCACAACGCTCGTGCTCGGAACCGTGTTTCACGAAATCTTCCACCAGCCAATCCGTGAGTATCTGCCGTACTTGTTATGCGGCCTGGCCTGTTGGAGCTATATCACCGGTGTGGTATCCGGTGGCTGTCAGACGTACATCCAGGCTGAGTCTTACATAAGACAGCACCCGTTGCCGCTTGCGGTTTACCCGCTGCGCACGACGCTTGGTGTCATGATCCATTTCTTGATCGCGCTGACACTTGTCATCATCCTGTCCTTGGGTTTGCGCACGTGGGACAGGGCCCCCGATCCGCTGTCGCTGCTCATGGCCGTGCCGGTGTTAATTGCATTCGGCTGGGCAATGGGCATCCTTGCCGGATACATAAACGTGGCTTTCCGGGACACTCAGCACGTTATGGACGTGGTTTTCCAGATCTTGTTTTACATTACGCCGATCATTTACCCAGCCAATTCACTCAAGGGCACGCGATTTGGTTGGCTCCTGGCCTACAACCCACTGGTGCCACTGATCGACCTGGTGCGCGAGCCCCTCATTGCCGGACATCCCGCGTCTTGGGACTCCTGGTCTTCGGCGATCTTGACTACGCTGATCGTTGGATTGATTGCCGCATTGAGTTTGAGCTATCAACAACGCCGCGTGGTATTGTTCCTTTAGGCACGGCGCACCAAGTTGGTTTCCAATATATGAAAACCATAATGCACAAGCCCTGGTCCTTCGGAGGAAAAAGTAGATGGCTTCCATCGTGTTGAATGATGTCGACTTAACATTCCGCATCAGGCAACAGCGACAGATTACCATCAAAGAGTACCTCTTGAAGAGAATGTTCGACAAGAAGCGCAATCCGTTGTTCGAGGTTCGCGCGTTGCAGGGAATAAACGTGGAGATTGGCGACGGCGAGCGCGTCGCTATCCTTGGGGCCAATGGGTCCGGAAAAAGCACGCTGTTACGCCTCATGGCGGGCGTCTATCATCCGAACGCGGGCACGCGGGCAGTACAAGGAAAGGTGAGCTCCCTGTTCGATTTGACACTTGGCTTCGAGATGGAAGCCAATGGCTGGAAGAACATCCGCTACCGGGGTTATCTGCAGGGCGAATCTGCTGAGAAACTGCGCAACAATACGCCGGACATTGCCGCCTTTAGCGAGCTGGGCGATTTCCTCAGCATTCCCATGCGTTTCTATTCCTCGGGCATGCTCGTTCGGCTTGCCTTCTCTGCGGCCACGACGATTGAACCCGAAATCTTGCTGATCGACGAGGTCCTTGGCGCCGGCGATATGGCTTTCCAGCAGAAGGCCCAGAAGCGGATGCACAAGATGATGGAAAAGGCTCGGATCCTGGTCGTGGTGAGCCACGACATGAGCGTGCTGCCGCGGCTATGCGACCGCGCCCTGTGGCTAGAAAAGGGCCGCCTCCGAGCCGACGGGCCTGTCGACGAAGTTATCGAGGCCTATATCGATCATGTCCAGTCAGGCAATCTCGTCGCTGCGTGAAGCAACAAAACAATCCAATACGTTCTAACCACCGAGGCACAATAGCACAGAGAAATGCACGAAGGGAAAAGAGTGATAGCCATCCGTCTGCACTTGCGCAGTCGAGAGCAGCTCAGTCTACGTCTTGTTCTCTGTGTCCTCTGTGACTCTGTGGTTAGTACGCATTGGCGGTCCAAAGGCGAAATTCGCCGCAGAAAATGAAGAATCTGTGCGTACCTATCAATTCTACTGACGGTGTTGTTGCAACTCCTGGAGCACCTCGCTCCATATCGCATCTTGAAACCCGGCGCCGTTGGAGCTGTCAGTCCGCCGTGTTCCGAATTTGGAATCAGAGCGCTGCGTTCCATCGCGATCGCCGTGGTCATGCTCCGGCGTTTCACCTATTCCGGCAACCACCGCGATACCCTGCGGATGAGCCGTTCCCGGCACGGTGTCTCCAGGCAGGATGATGGGACCTTTTGCCTCGCTTAGTGTGCCGTCGTGAGCGACCTTTAGGATGTGGAGTTGGTTGCCTTCCTGGAAAGTGCCATTGGGGCTGGTGTTCTGGCTAATCGCATACACGAAGCGGCCGCTGGGGTCCACGGCGACCTGGAAAGCGGATACCTCACGCGCCGTGCCGGGCGGCGAACCGGGTGGGGTCTGCGGACCGCCCAGGAACAACTCCTGGAGTTGCACGGGGTGCAGCGGGTCGGCCAGCGAGTACACGCCGACAGAGTCGCTGCCGGTGTCGCCGGTATACAGGAACTTTCCGTCGGGGCTCACGGCCACCCAGCACGGCCCAGATCCGCCCTGATTGTTGGGTGCGGTGGCGCCCACAAACGAGAGCTTTCCACTGGCATCGTAGGTGAAGACAGCCACTTCATTGAGCCCCGTAAGGCCGGCATAAACGATGTTCTGGTTCGGATTGACGGCGGCCCCCAGCAAGGCCGGTGCCGAAGTTGTGTCGCCGGGAACCTGAGCCGTCACGTTGCCGCCAGGAGCCAGTTCCAGGGTGCCATTGCCCTCGATTTGGAACGGAGCCAAGGTGTTGCTCTGCGGCGCCGTGTTAACGCCGAAGATGTCACTGAACAACAATCTGCCATTGGGCGAGATCAAGTTTTGTGAGGGCACCGTTCCAACGGGAAGTGTAATGGTAGAGTCGGGAATCGGCGACAACGAGCCGTTGGCATTGATGGTGAAGCCGGTAATCGTGGGGGCAACCGTACCGGGATCGACCCTCGTCGCATCGCCCTTGTTGTTGACGTACAGCTTGCCGTTTGCAATACCGATGCTGTCCGGCTGGATACCGCCCGAGTCGAAGGTGTCGATGAAGTCCAGGCTGCCGTCGCGGCGGATGCGGAATGCGGCGATCGTGTTGCTTCCCTGGTTGACAGCATAGAGGAACTTACCGTCAGGTGTGGCGACGACCTCCTGGCTAGAATCGTCGGGCCCTACGACCTTGGGGAGGTTCACCTGACCGGTGCCGTGGGTGCTAAACGTGCCGATTTGGGTGAGCGTTCCCTCGGCGCTGCGGAAAAACGCCAGGACGGCGTTGTGGTCCGATTCGGGGTTATTGCTCTCGGTGTACACGGTCGCGATCGCGGCATGAACCGGCTCGTTGCCGAGGACACTCCCTGGCGACGCGGGCACGGCACGTTCCTCCAGGCTTTCCAAACGCAGACGCGGTCGGCGAGCGGCGGCATTGCGCGGAGAGCGAGCTTTCCAGATCCACTGCAACATCGATCATTCTCCTTGGTGTGCTGATACAGCAGGGAAGCCGTTCCAAACTGGCCTCCCTGTTCGGTCCGACGTGAGACGCAGCCAAGGCAGAATTCCTTACAATGACCTGGAAAATGCAATAGTCGCTATTCCTCGGCGGCCAGTTCCAGTGCGCGCCCAATGCGCTCGCGTGCGTCGGACGGCATCTGAACATCATCGGCAGCGGAGGCCAACGACCCATGCAGCCAGCCGAGCGCCTGTCGAAACCGGCGGCACGGCCGGCAGCCGAGCAGGTGTATGCCAAGAATCAAGCGCTCGAACTTGGTGAGCGGACGCTCCACATCATCCGAAATCAAACGGGTCGTGTGACGGCAGGTTAGCATGATTATTGCTCGGTATCGAACCAATGGATTTCCAGGCAGCGCACCAGCCGCAGCCGGGCGCGATGTAGTAGCACCCAAAGATTGTTGCGTGAAATGGCCAATTCTCGGCACACCTCGGTCGGTCCGCAATCGTCGATCGTCCGTAGCGTGAAGGCTTCGCCCATGAGCGGCGGCAGTTTAGCCACGCAACCACGGACCACGTTCCAGAATTCGGAGCGCTCCGCAAAAGCGGCGGGATCGTTCCAATTTCGCGGCATTCTCCGCCAATGGCCGCTGCGGTTGAACCAAGCGTCCAGCTCATCCGGCTCGGCGTCGGTGGCCTCCCGCGCGGCCGTTCGAAGACGATCGAGGATTTTGCGTTTCAAGATCCCAATGAGCCAGGTACGCGGCTGTGATCGAGCCTCGAATTGCCATCGCGCCTTGAGTGCCGCCAGCAGCGTTTCCTGAACCGCCTCTTCGGCCTCATGGGACCGCCGCAGCCGAGCCAGTGCGTAACGGTAGAGGAAGTCGCCATAATGCTCCAACCATTCGCTTGGCTCGGGCAAGCGCTGACCGGCGGCCCGGCCCTCGGTCGGGAATTGGGGTATCATCGTGAAGTCCTTCCTCGCCGTTCCTGGGCGAATCCTGCTTACAATCTGGGTTAGTCACTGGTCGCGGGCCAAACCTTACAAGAACTTTTACAAAAAAACCTGAGCCGCCAGCGGCTCGATTCGGGTGCTTGTTTGCAGAACCCGACTTGGTTAGACTCACGGCATGAGCGCAGCCACGAAAATGAGCCTGATTTCCGGTGAATAGTACTGCCCCTCGCTTCGGCGTGTCGGCGGCCGGAGGAATGAAATGAAAACTGCTTTCCGCGCTCTGGCTGCCGTTTTCGTCGGATTGCTCCTATCGTTCCTACTGGTCGTCGCGGTAGAGCTTTTCAGCGCCGTTGTTCATCCACTTCCTGAAGGTTTCGGCGGAACAACCGAGGAGATGTGCAGGCACGTGGAGCGATACCCGCCGTGGGTTCTGGCTGTCGTCGTTCCCGCATGGGCTGTCGCAGCGTTCGTCGGCACCTGGACGGCCCGCAGAATTGGGAACCTCTATTCCGCTGGGACGGTCGGGTTGCAAGTACTGATGGCCCTCGTATTCAACATCTCGGAGCTGCCTTATCCGATGTGGTTCAAGATTGCGAACCTTTTCGCGATCCCAGTCGCAGCCGCCGCCGGCGCTCGCCTGGCAATGCCGAACAAAACCGCGGTCGCCGCCCGGGCCAATCAAGTGTCAGAGTTAACCCCCAATCCACCGCACGGCTAAGCGGAGCCGGGATGCAAGTTTGTCCTTGCCGACCGAAGATTCATCGTGACGGCTCACGTCGGACGTCATTTTGGCCCTTTTCCTGGAGCTAACGCCACGGCAGCCTCTCTGGTGAGCAAGAGGAACGTGATCGTCTCCTGCAGATATAAGCGGACCGCCGTTTCGGTATGGCTGGAATAGCCGATGGAGACATCCTGGCCAATGTGCAACTGGAAATCGCCGCCGCGCGTGGACAGGACAAAGGCGCCCTGGATTGCCGGGGCCCAGATGATGTCGCTGGCGACCAGACGATGGACGTGCTCCAGCACCGGGTAGCCGTGATCGCTGGTTTCGGCGAGTGCCGTGTACTCGTCAGCGCCGAGCAGAACCGAGTAGGGACCATTTACGCCAACGCCGCGTAGCTGGCTCAAGGCATGAGCGATAGCTTCCGGATACTGCCGCACGTCCGCAGGGAGCGTCACGATCGCGTTGCTGGTTCCCGGACGAATCCCTTCGATGCCAGCCGCGGCATACCCCTCGAAGATGGCGCCGTCTTCTGCGAATGCCATCCGGCGAGCCGCGTCTTTCACGGGTTGCCAGTCGGAGTCGTTGGCTCCTCGTTCCACGTCGTCGATGGCCTGGCGAGTTACCTCAAAGGGGACGCGCAGCTCGACCAGTGCTTTGACCTCACGCTGACGAGCGATGATGCCTCCATCAGGCGCTGCGATATCTCGCAGGTGGCCCGTGCCGACCGCTGCGACGGCAACGCCGCTGGGCCCCTGAACGTCCACCACCCGCCGACCGGCAAGGTGCACTTTAAGCGTGCGCGTGGCTTCCTCCTCGATCTGGGCCCAGGCTTCGTCGGAGATGGGCGCAAGCCCGCGATGGAGGTTATTCATACTCGTGCTTTCCTTTGAGTGAGCCGATGCGGAGCGAGCCATCCGAGACTTGTGAGTTGGATGGAACCCGCCCGACCCCGGACGACCCGGGAACCATCGCGGCGGGGGACTCGTCATCGGTCACATTGTCCAGAAACGTGGCGGATGGCACAAAGAACAGGCCGCCGGTGACAGCGCGGCTGAAATCCAGCAGCCGGTCATAGTTGCCGGGCGGCTTGCCGATGAACATATTCTCAAGCATCTGCTCGATGGTTTCCGGCGACCGGCTGTACCCGATGAAGTAGGTGCCGAATTCACCGCCCGCCCGACCGAAGGGCATGTTGTCGCGCAGGATCTTGATCTCCTGGCCGTCCTTCACGATGGTCGTGAGGGCATTGTGCGCGAAGGACGGTTTGCTGGCTTCGTCCAGTTCGATGTCCGACAGCTTGGAGCGGCCGATGATGCGCTCCTGCTCCTCCGTTGGTAGCGCGTTCCATCCCGCCAGATCGTGGAGGTATTTCTGCACAATCACATAGCTTCCGCCGGCAAACGCCGCGTCCTCCGCGCCGATGAGCGTGGCGTCAAGCGCGGCTTGCCCGGTAGGGTTCTCGGTCCCGTCGACAAAACCCAGGAGATCGCGGGCGTCGAAGTAACGAAAACCATGTACCTCGTCCACCGTGCAAACAGCGTCTGCGAGTCGCGCCATGATCTGCGCTCCGAGCTCGAAACAAAGGTCAAAATGCTGGGCCCGAATGTGGAAAAGCAGATCGCCTGGTGTGGCGACGGCATGGCGCCCGGGAGCGCGGATCTCGCGGAACGGGTGCAAATGTACCGGTCGCGGCTGACCGAAAAGCCGGTCCCACGCCTCACTCCCCATTCCCAGGACGCACGAAAGGCCGGGATTCGCGGCTCGAAATCCCACGGCGCGCACCAGGGAGGCCAGGTCGCCGCACAAGGATCGCACCCTCGCGCGAGCATCGGCGCCTGGGTTGATGGTCGCGACCAGGAAGAGTGCGGCACGCGTTAGCGGTCCGTTTACCGGCTGTGGAAGGGGGCTGCTTATCATAGGTGGTTCCGAAGATAACACGGCGATAGATTATGTGGCAGACTGGGCCGGGACAAGTTACCTTCACAACCCGAGTTGCGATCGAACAAAACTCCCACTGGCCGGGAGGCGGGCAGATGTCCCGCGTTGACTTACATTGATCGGAGTTGTTCCCTTTGTTGGCATTGCACCTATTGCAGAGCAAATCATGCGACTGACATGCCCGCATTGCAAGGCCGCCTGGGAATTCGCGGACCGGCGCCTCTCGTTCTGCCCGTTCTGCGGCCAGGGCCTTCATGCCGAGGCGGAAACCCAATCGTTGCCAGGTCCGTTGCGGGGCGGGCTAAGTTACCGAATTTGCCGGAATCTCCCTTGTGCGCGGCGATGGCTGCCCCGCGCCACGATTTCAATGCCTTTGGCGAGCGTTCCTGGTTTGGGCCCCCCTCGCTGCTCTCCTGACCATGTCGTATTGGGTGGACGACTGGTACTGGCAAATGTGGGACAACAATGCGGCGCCGGAATGGATGCCGTGGTTTCCACCAGCCTCTGGTGGGGTGCATGGCTTCTATGCCGCCTTTGTAGTCCTTGCGATCCGTTCGCCGTCGCGGTCACTGCACGATTGCCTAGCCGGCACCTACCTGGTAATCACTCGCTAGGATGCCTATATTCCATTGCCCTAGTCACCGATCGGAGCCTAGCACGGAGCACTGTTGGCCCTGCCCGTACGCCCGGCCCCCCAGCCGAAACAAGATTTTGACCGGCTTTGCTTTGACTCCTGCCCCGGGCCGTTACCGCCTAGGTGGTTCGGGAATGCGGGCGGTGTATCCCCCGTCCGCTTTTTCGAGCACCGGGACTTCTGCCGCCGGCGGCTCCCATTGGATTGCTTCTTGGTGGCGGCCGAGAAGGTGAAGCACCTTCGCATACTCGGCGCGGCGATCGAGGCGCTTCGCATGAGTGGGAACAACGGCCTTTTCGAGGATGCTTAGACACTGCAGCAGCAGGTTGGCTGCTTCGGCGTGGCGGCCGTGTGCCACCCGTATGCGCGCCAACGTTCCGAGGCAGCCATCGAGCCAGAAGTGGTCGGGTCCAAACGCTTTTTCGGTCAGAGTCTGCGAGCGCAGGCAGGTGCGCTCCGCCTCATCGAAGATGCCTCGGGCGCGCAGGACTTCGGCCAGCGCGTTGAGGATAGGAGTCTGTACAGCGTGCCGGGCACCGAACACGCTGTTATTGCCGGCTTCGACGGCAGCGCGGGCAAGCGTTACTGCCTCGTCGAGGCGGACTTGGAGTTGGCAAATGTCAGCAAGGCCAGCCATAAAGAAGGCGGAGACCTGCTTGCCACGACCATGGGGACGGCCCAACATAGTCATTGCCCTGCGCGTCAACACCTCGGCCTCCTCAAGCCTACCCAGGACGCCGAGCATTTGTCCGCGGTTGTACACGCCGAGGGCGCTGTAGAGCGGGCCAAGCGTCGAATCCTTCTTGGTTGAGGCGTCAATTTCCCGATATACCGGTTCAGCCTCTGCGAACCGACCCTGATTGATGTACGGGCTGGCGAGGTTCAACCTACCGATCATGGCGCTTCGGCTAGCGACCGTATTGGAGGGACTGCCCTCACGACCGGCCACGTCGAAATGACTTACCGCGCGCAAGAAGATTGGCTCACAATCGGCCCACCGTCCTTGGATGTGGTACAGGTAGCCGAGTTCCACCAGTGCTGCTCCCGTCAAGAAATCACGATAGCGTCCGCAGGCTTCACTCTGAGCAATCGCGCGTCCACACAGACTTTCCATCGTGGCGAAATCGCCGCGAACAAATGCGCGCTCCGCGCGCTTCAGAGCAATTAGCACCGGCAATGCCTCGCGGACTGATGGCCTACCGAAAATGGCGATCCCAACCAACGATGTGTACAGCCCCAGTACACCCAAGCCAAACCAGATACCGATGTCCCCGACGAGCACGCAGACAAGAATTAACAACCCGACAAGTATGAACGACAAGAGCAACGCCATGCCGGAAACATGAATTCTGCTCATTCCGTGCCTCGATCAAAGCGACGTGCAACCATGCTGGCAGCACTCCGCACTGCAATTTGGTTGCCGCCGTCGTCAGCGGGTCTTTTCCATCGGCCCGCGTGGGCGCGGTACAGCAGCGGCCGAGTAAACGAGAAGATGGAGGTTTTGGGCCGCCTGCAGGCCGGCAGCCAGCGACGAGCAGGTGAGCATTCCGACCAAGCGGCAGTAGCGCATATTATCAGCCTGCATGCTAGGACGAAAGGGTCATTCGAAGTGCGTCGCAGCAGACTAGACCACAGCCGTTTCGTCGTCAACGAAAGACCACGGAGCATGAAGCACCGTTGGCCCCCGCCTGTGCGGCAAGCGATTCAGAAAACGATCACCCAAAAAACTGGTATTCCCTGTCACAAATGCCAACCCCGCCGAACGGGATTGTGGCGGGGGCAAGACAAGCCGGTCGGCCCCAGCCGAAACAAAATCCTGACCGGCATTAATCTGAATCCTGCCTTTGGCAGGAAGGAGTTTCCGATGAAGAGTTTCCTTTTGAGCGTCGCGGTTGCTGTTGTGGGACTGACCGGACTGGCTGTTTCGCAAGCACAAGCCGACGGGCACTTTGGCCGTGGGTCAAGCCACTCGTACGACAACGATCGCCACAACGAATCGAGGCGTGAACACGAGTTCCGTGCTGACCATCGGTTCGACTTCAGCCGGCACGGGTACCGATCCTTCTCCTGGACGCACCGCCGTTGGAGTGATTACTACAGCTGCTACTGCTACTTTGCCCCAAGCTACGGGTGGTGCTTCTATGAGCCGAGCTACTCATACTACGTGCCGGTATCTCGCTACTTCGAGGTCTACCCGGAAGCCCACCGGACAGAGCCCCCTCCGGTGTTTTCTACTCCCACGGCGATCCAGCAAACCACGGTCGTCGCGGTTTCGGGGACGCCGACAACGGTGCCTTTCACACCGTCGGCTCCCACCCCCACGGCGGTCCAGCAGACCAAAGTGGTAGTCCCAGGTGGCCCTTCGGGGGAGTTGGTTCCCGCTCCATCTGTGGTTCCGGCCCCGACGGCAGTCCAGCAAACCAAGGTCGCCGCTGGCGCGCCCTAAGTGTCGCTAGTCCACGATAATCGAGCCCAAGGACGCCGGGCTGACCAGGGTGGGGAAACTTGCGTTCCCCGCCTGCGTCAGCCCGGCGTCCGGCTTTTTTGGCCCCTGCGTGTTGAATTCCGGCCCGGCCAAAAGAGAATTACGCTGTCCGGGACTCGGCCGAAAAAGGATACTTAATGGGGTGGTGCCTTCCGATCTGAAAAAGGTGTCAGACACCTTTTTCGGCACCAAGGAGCTACGGACGGGAGGTTTACGCGTGTCCACGGACCGTGTGTGTGCCCAGGGCCATCGCTGGCATCGATTAGCCGCCTGTCCTGTTTGCGGTTCCGCGGCCGCATTCGGTTCGGTGTCCGCAACGCCGGAACCGACCGCGCTTGATTCCGACATGGATGGGACACTGGCCGCCGATGGCATGCCTCCCGCGGTCTCGCTCATTCCCACCTTGAATCTGACGGCCCGAATCACGGAAGCCAACGCGTCAGCAGAGCTGCCCCGCGTCGCCGGCTATGAGACGGTGAAGGTACTCGGCCGTGGGGGCATGGGAGTCGTCTACCTTGCCTGGCAGACGGGACTGGCGCGGCTTGTCGCCCTCAAGATGGCACTTGCCGGGGCCCATGCTGGCCCGGAACAGCGCATTCGCTTCCGAACGGAGGCTGAGGCGGCGGCCAGGCTGCGGCACCCGCACATTATTCAGATCTATGAGGTCGGCGAAGCCGACGGGCAGCCCTACTTGGCAATGGAGTATGTCGAAGGCGGAAGCCTGGCGGCGTGTCTCAACGGCAACCCCCAGCCCTGGCAGGCGGCTTGCAGTTTCGTGGCGACCCTGGCCCTTGCCGTCCACCACGCCCACCAACGGGGTATCGTCCACCGCGACCTGAAGCCAGCGAACATTCTCCTTCAGCCGTTCGATAAGGAGACAGGGGGACAAGAACACGGGGACCAACAACCCGGATCTGCTCTCTTTTCTACGAGTCAGCCGCTGTGCCAGTCCCCGAAGATTACCGACTTCGGCTTGGCCAAGTTGGTGATTGGCGGCATCTCCCAGACGGTCAGTGGGGCGATCCTGGGTACGCCCGGCTACATGGCTCCCGAGCAGGCCGCCTCCGTCTCCGACGCAGTCGGTCCGGCGGCCGACATCCATGCCCTGGGCGCGATTCTCTACGAGCTGCTCACCGGTCGGCCTCCGTTTCACGCAGCGGGGGTATTGGAGACGCTCGAGCAACTACGTACTCAGGAACCCGTCTCGCCGCGGCACCTGGTCGCGGCCATCTCCCGGGACCTGGAAACCATCTGCCTCAAGTGCCTACACAAGGAGCCGGGTCGCCGCTATCCGAGCGCTCTGGCCCTTGCCGAGGACCTGCGCCGCTGTGTCGCGGGTGAGCCGGTCCGGGCGCGTCCCGTTTCGAGCTGGGAGCGGAGCGTGAAGTGGCTGCGGCGCCATCCGGCGCAGGCCGCACTGCTCGCCGTGAGCTGCCTGGCGGCGCTCGCGCTGACTGGCGTGGCGGTGGGTCTCTCGTACAACGCTCGTTTGCAGTCGCTGAATGTCGATCTGCAGGACGCCACCCAGAAGGCGCGGGCGTCCCAGGCCGAAACGGAAAAACAACGTGCGTTGGTTCGCTACCTTCGCGACGTTCATCTTGCCGAGGAGGCGTGGCAGAACGGGCAGGTGCGGCGCATCCCCGCGCTGCTCGAAAGTTGCCCGCCTGACCTGCGCGGCTGGGAATGGCATTACCTGCACGGCCTCGCGCACAAGGACGAGGAACCGCTAAAACACCTGGCCGGTGTCCACACCGTAGCCTTCTCTCCGAACAGCCGCCTCGTGGCCTCTGGTTGCCAGGATGGAACAATCAAGTTTTGGGAAGTTAGTACTCAGAAAAGCTGGTCAGCCGCGGAGCAGCACAAGAATAGTGTCCGCAGCGTCGCCTTCTCTCCTGACGGCCGCCTCCTGGCCTCGGCCGGCGATGACCGCTTTGTCCGGCACTGGGATCCGGACAACGGGCGACTGGTCAGGACCCTGAAGAAGCACAGCGCTGCGCTGCGTTGCGTGACTTTCAGCCCCAACGGCAAAATCGTCGCCGCGGCCGGCAGCGACGGGGCGATCAAGCTCTGGGACACCGACAGCGGCCGCGAGCTGAACACGTTGCGGGGGCACACGGGTGGGGTGTTGGCCCTTGCCTTTAACCCCGATGGGGGACGCCTGGCCTCGGGCGGCGCTGACGGGACCGTGCGGCTCTGGGACCCGGCCACCGGCACGGCGGTCCAGACCCTGGAAGGACACACCAAGGATGTCCGCGGCGTCGCTTTCCGCGCGGATGGAAAGATCCTGGCGTCGGCCGGCGCTGACGGGACCTTACGAACCTGGGACCCTGTCAAGGGTCAGTCGCTTGGCGTCTATTACCCACCGCAGTGGACCGCCTTTTGTGGCGTGGCATTTGGCGCGCAGGGTCAGATTGCCGGCGCCGCCGAGAATCACATGGTCTATCTTTGGCGGGAGTCCCAGTGCCAGGCCTTTCGGCGCCACGACCACGTAGTTGAGGGCGTAGCCTTCAGTCCCGACGGCCAGTACTTGGTTTCGGCCAGCCTGGACTGGACGGTCCAACTCGGGAAAGTCGATGCTCACGGCCCGGGATACCGCGCATTTCCTATCCACAACGGCCCGGTCCTGGGGGCAAGTTTCAGCCCGGAAAGTCGGCGCCTGGTCGATGCGGCCCTCGACGGCACGATCCGGGTTTGGGATTTGGAGACTGATAAAATGCTTAGCCAGATGTCTTCCGACCTGGACAGGCCGCGAAGCGTGGCGTTCAGCTCGGACGGCCGCCTCGTCGCCGCTGCCGGGAGAAGGGGAATGATCCGATGTTATGACCTGGCCACCGGTGAGGCAGTCCCCGGCAATCGGCAACAGGGCACTCCCGCCCGCGCCGTGGGCTTCAGTCCAGATGGCCGTTACATGGCTTCCACCGGCGACGCTTCCATGAGCGACGACGGCAGCGTCAAAGTCTGGGACGTGGCGGGCGATCGGCTCCTCTTCACTTGTTCGGGACATGCTGCTCCGGTTCTGGGAGTGGCCTTTAGTCCGGACGGCCGCATCCTCGCGACCGGCGGCCGCGATGGAGTCCGACTCTGGGACGCGAACACGGGCCGGGCGCTACCTCCCTTGGCGCAAGAGATGCCGCGCGTGTCCGCCCTTGCCTTCAGCCCGGACGGCCGGCTGGCCGTTGCGCAGATGGGAGGCAATATTACCTTGTGGGACCTCGCGAGTGGGCAGTGCCGCAGTACGCTTATAGGCCATAGCGCCGTGGTCTGGAGTCTGGCCTTCTCCCCCGACGGCACGCGCCTCGTGTCGGGCAGCAGGGACTTGACGGTCAAGCTCTGGGACACCGTCAGCGGGCAGGAAGTCCTCACACTACGAGGATTTGCCTCCGATGTTTCCGGGGTCGCCTTCAGCCCGGACGGGAACCGCGTGGTTACGACGGACCTGAGTGGATCCGTCCGAGTCTGGCATGCGGACCGCGAATAATCATGCCTCTCCTGCTCGGCCTTCCGCAGTGCCACTCCTGACTTGACGCTCCCCGGGCGTGGCGCGGCCCAGTGAGTCAAGACGCCGATCAAGTGCTGGTTGGCAGTACACCAACAGGTTTAGCTCGATCAGTTCCTGCTCCAGATCCTCCGCGGCAGACCGCCCAAGGGTTTGAACCACCTCGTCCAGAAGTAGGTCGGCGAAACGGTCCCGCGCCCGGTGGAGAGTCTGACGCACCCCTGCGGCGCTTACCGACTTGCCCAGCTTGGCGGACAGTTGTTCGGCCATCTGAAGGGAGCGAATTTCTGGTTGATCGACCCGCAAGCGCAGCACCGTGTGGAAGGGCTGGCCGGTCTCGGTCTCGACCTCGGCCAACGCTTGCCAGGCACGGCCCAGCAGGGCTTGACGCCAGTTTTCCATGAAAAGCGCATCGACCTCGGCCGGATCCGGACCCGGCGCCCGGACCTCTTCGCCATCCAGGGGGAGCGGGCGCGGCTGCGTTTGCCGCTTGCGGAAATGGTCCGCGATCAGGTGACCCAGCACCCCCTTGACGAAATTTCGGAAGCGGCCGCGTTCGCGGTCCGCGCCCTGGTACTTGCCTGACAAGAAACGCAAGGCAAACTCCTGCGTCAACTCCTCGGCCGCCTCGGGGTCGCGCAGGGCACCGTGCAAGTACTTTTTGACGGCCCCGCCATAGCGCTCTAGCAACCGCTGCCTGGCCGACGTCACGGCCGCGGCGTCCTGGCCGTGAGCCTGATCCACCATGGTCCAAAGTGTCGTGATCTGGCTGAGGTGCTGGTTGGGGTCGTTAGGTTCCATGCGCATAGCCCTCGGGTAACTGCGACGAGCTGGCAGTCGCCCCATTGTACTTCCCGATCATACAAGGATGAAGGATGAACCGTAGATGGTCCCTTTTCATCCTTCATCCTTCATCCTTGTAGCCCCTCGCCCCCC
>Ga0206872_10018_pt1 | contig 50637 bp, 35 predicted proteins | sample Alteio_BWOrgCont_34_FD_152906 | JGI IMG/M metagenome (GOLD analysis project Ga0206872, IMG submission 152906) | Enriched cells from forest soil in Barre Woods Harvard Forest LTER site, Petersham, Massachusetts, United States -... | ecosystem: Environmental > Terrestrial > Soil > Temperate forest >... | reverse complement strand
GTTCCGGATCGTCACGGTGAATTCGACAGGCACGGCCTCGGCCACAACCTTGCTCTCAGCAGTGAAGTCGAGGATAGCCAGGTTGTCGTGGCTTTGGGCGATCTTGGTGCCGTCGGGCCGGGTCGGGTGCGCGGTGTCGACAAGCGTCAAGTTGGCACCGCTGCCCACGAGCTGATCGACCGCTTCGTTGAGCGACTTGGCGTCCGGCCCGGTGGCCCAGTCGTTGTCGCGCAGATCGGTGACGAGGTGCAGGATATGCTTGCTCTGCGGCGCGTCCTGAAAGATCTCTTGTGCCTTCTTGACAGCGTCGATCGGCGTCAGATGCAGGGCGGTAGGCGTCTGCTTGTCGAGCACTCGGCCTAAGTCCTCGACGCTCGTATCGCCGAGCGTTTGATCGAAGATCGGGTCGTGTTTGAGATCGGACAGCAGGTAGACCTTCATCTGCTGGGCGCCGTTGGCCTCCTTGGCGTATTTGGCGATGTTCTTGATCATCTGCTTGCCCTGCTCGAACGAGTTGGTCGGCGCACCATTCTCGCTCCAGCGGTCCGTCTGGCTCAGGCTATCGTCGAGGACGACAAGGTGCATGCCGCTCTGGCCGGCAGTCTGCGCGCCAAACACCAACCGGGCCAGCAAGAAGCCGAGCAAGAGCACGATGAGGATGCGCAAGAGCAGCAGGATGAGCTGTTCGATGATGAGTCGTCGTCGATTGCGCTTCTGCGATTTCAGCAAGAACTCCATAGCGGCCCAGCGTACGCGCTTGAAGCGCATCCGGTTTATCAGGTGAATGATAATCGGGGAACTCACGAGTGCCCCGCCGATCACCATGGCCAGTGGGTTGAGGAAGAAGAATTCCATGTGCGGCAAACCTTCAAGCTAAAACAGGTACAGGGTCGCCTGTTTACAGGTGCGCGTTCAAGGGAGTGAAGTTTTGTGTCGTTCCATGGGCCTTGTCTAGCGGCCACCCGCGGCGGCATTGGCGCGGGTCGCGCGGAAGTCGAGGCGGTGGTGCAAGAATTTCGACAACACCGCGTCGAGGTAGTCGTCGGTCCGTACCAGCTGATAGTCGATGCCCAGACGCGTGCAGCCGCGGCGAACTTCCACGAGATATTCCTCGAGTGCTTCGATATAGCCCTGACGCAGGGCGCGGGGGTCGCAGGTCAATTGCGGCAACTCTTCCATTCCTTCGAAGCGCGTCGTGCCAGAGAATGGGAATACCATCTCGTCCACGTCCAGTACATGAAAAACCAGGATGTCGTGCCTGCGGTGGCACAGCATTTCCAAGCCGCGCATCAAAGGCTCGCGGTCCACGAGCAGATCGGAAATCAGCACGATCAAGCCCCGAGAACTGATCGACTCGGTGATGCGACGCAGGATCTTTTCGATATTGGTTTTCTCGCGCGGGCGGCTCACGTGCATGGCCTTGCAAACTGCGTCGATGTGCGTGTTCTGGCTCCGGGCCGGCACAATCTGGCGAACGTCCGAGTCGAAGGTTATGCAGCCGACCGAGTCCTGCTGCCGAAGCAACATATAGGCGAGGCAGGCGGCCGCGGTGCAGCCGTAGTTGTACTTGTTGAGCGGCCCGCGACCATAATGCATGGACTCACTGACGTCGACGACAAACGTGCTGCGCAGGTTGGTCTCTTCCTCGTACTGCTTGATATAATAGCGGTCGGTTTTGGACCACACCTTCCAGTCGAGGTGGCGGATGTCGTCCCCGGCCGTGTACTCGCGATGTTGGATGAATTCGATACTATGCCCAAAAAACGGGCTTTTGTGCATGCCGGAGATATAGCCCTCGACCACCTGCCGAGCGCGGAGCTCAAGCCGCGAAACCTTGGCGATCGTCGCAGGGTGCAAAAATCGACGGGGATCTTCTTCTTTTACTGCCACGTTGTCACTTTCTCTTGGAAGCTGTTTTTGACCTGGGAATTTAGCCGACACGGAGATCACCGAGAACGAATTTACCCAGGCATCTTCTCGGTGCCCTCGGTGATCTCTGTGGCAAAGTTACTTTGGGTGCCACTCACGACGCGAAGATTTTCTTGAACCGCTCGTCGCGCGTCAGCTCGCTGTCCTTACTTGGTGTCTCCTCGATGAGCTTCTTGATGACAACATCGGTAGTGATGCCTTCGGAGGCGGCCGTGAAATTGGTGAGGATGCGGTGTCGGAGCACCGGGTACGCCAGCGCCTGGATGTCTTCGGTCTGAACGTGCACCCGGCCCATCAGCAGCGCCCGCGCTTTGCCGCCGATAATGAGGTTCTGCACGGCACGTGGGCCTGCACCCCAGGACAGCCAATCGCGGACGAACTTCGGTACTCCCGGCTCGCCGATGCGCGTTTGCCGCACCAGCGCCAGCGTGTAGCGGATGATGTGATCGCTCACCGGCACCTTGCGCACCAGTGTTTGCAATTCCAGGATCTGCTCACCAGTCAATACGGCATTCACGTCTTCGGCCGGCAGTGCAGTCGTGCGCCGGGCAATCTCGAACTCCTCGTTGAACTTGGGGTAACGCACGAAGACCTTGAACATGAAACGGTCTTGTTGCGCTTCGGGCAGCGGATAGGTGCCTTCTTGCTCGATCGGGTTCTGGGTCGCCAGGACGAAAAAGGGATTGTCCAGCTTGTGGCGAACCCGGCCCACCGTGACCTGGCGTTCTTGCATGGCCTCGAGCAGGGCGGCTTGAGTCTTGGGAGGCGTACGGTTGATTTCGTCGGCCAGGATCACGTTGGCGAACAGCGGGCCCTGGATGAACTTGAATTCCCGCTGGCCGGTGCTGCGGTTTTCCTCGATGACTTCCGTGCCGGTGATGTCGGCAGGCATCAGGTCGGGCGTGAACTGAATGCGGCTGAAGGCCAGCGACAAACAGCGGGAAAGCGTGCTGATCATCAAGGTCTTTGCCAAACCCGGAACGCCCTCGAGCATGCAATGGCCTCGGCTGAAAAGCGCGATCAGCAACTCCTCGATGACCTCGTCCTGGCCGACGATGATGCGGCTTAACTGCTTCTTGATGTTGTCGAAACCGGTCTGCAGCTTCTTGACCGCTTCGAGGTCCTCCTGGCGAAGGTCCTGCGAAGGTGAGTGCTCGGTGCCCGAAGTAGTGGTGAACTTGTCGCTCATGCGTGTCTCAATGTTGCAGGAAAAGGGTTTAGAATCATAACAAATGGCGAGCGGCCTCGGGGAAGATTGCGCTTGCCGATCTCCGAGATCAAACACTGTTTATCAGGCCTCTGCTTCCTCCAGGGGAAGGGGTCAGCGCTGGTAGATGGGCAGAATCGCGTTGTCCAGTTGCATGGTCGCTAGGTAAACCGCCGTGGAAAACACGGGTCCGGCTTGTTGACCGGGCCAACTGCCGTCCGCTTGCTGGGTACGAAGGAGGACGTCGAACGTTTCGTCACGGTACTTACTCCAGACAATGCGGTCGGCTACGGGGGTGCCGGGGAACAGCTTTTCCCAGCCGTCCTCGCCGAGCATATAGACCGCCTGGGCGAAGTAATAGAGCGTATATTCGTCGTGGCCCATGCGCGGGCCGCCGATGTTCTTCAGATGCAATTGGCAGAATTTGAACCATCTCTTGACCAACTCAGAGTTGTAATCGCCGGTGCTGAAGCCGCAGCAGATCGCAGCCGCGGTCAAGGCGGGCCGACCATCGCTTCGGCCGCCCATGCCGAGACTATAAATCACCCCGCCCTCCGAATTGGTGGAATCCTTAAGATATTTGATAGCATCCTTGATCGCATCCGGCGGGACCACAATGCCAGCGTTGCGGGCGGCGCGCAACGATTGGATCTGAGTAACGGTCACAGATCCCTCGTCGAAGTTGTTGCCTTCTTTGGCAGACACGTAGCCCCAACCGCCGCGATTGGTCTGGGCGTCGCGCGTGAACTTGGCGGCACGCGTCAATATGTCCTCGAGCTTTTTGCGGCGGTCGCTTTCTTCTTCCTCGCCGTAAACCGAGGACAAAAAGAGCAAAGCGAAGCCGTGGCCGTAGGTGTAACGACCGGCCTCGCCGGGGATATTCGGGTTGCCGATCAAGCCATTGGGGCTACTGCGCTGCATGAGGTAGTCGCAGGCGCGACGGATGTTCTCCCTATACTTGCCGTCGCGGATCGTGCTGCCTTCCATCAGGAGGGCCATGCCGGATAGCGCCGTCATCGAAATCGGATAGCCGCCAGTGAACGCCTCGAAGTGGCCATCTCGGCTCTGTTGTTTGGCCAGCCATTCGAGGCCTTTCGTGACGCACTCCTTGTACCGCTCCTCTTTCTTGGGATCCTTCTCCTTGGCCGCGGTGAAGGCGAACCCAGGAGCGGCGCTATCGGCCAGCAGCCCGATGCCGCCCAGTGCGGCCGAAACGCGAAACAGAAAGTTTCGCCGGCCAAGAAAGTTCGATACCATGTTGTGGTTCCGCTCTACGTTACATCGACTCGCCAGCGCCGACCGAAGTCAGCGCTGGTAGATGGGCAGAATCGCATTGTCCAGTTGCATGATCGACAGGTAGACCGACGTGGAAAACACCGGCCCAGCGTGCTGGCCGGCCCAGCTACCATCGGCTTGCTGCGAACGGACCAGGACGTCGAAGGTGTCCTCCCGGTACTTGCTCCACACAATGCGTTCGGTCTCGGCAGTACCAGGGAACAGTTTTTCCCAACCATCTTCACCGAGCATGTAAACCGCCTGGGCGAAGTAATAGAGCGTGTATTCGTCATGGCCCATGCGGGCACCGCCAAAGGTGCGCAGGTGCGTCTGGCAGAACTTGAACCACTTCTTGACCAGCTCCGAATTGTAGTCGCCGGTGCTAAAACCGCAACAGATCGCCGCCGCCGTCAGCGCCGGCCGACCATCGCCGCCGCCTCCACCGCCGAGGCTGTACACAACGCCGCCTGACGGGTTATCCGAAGCCGCCTTGAGGTATTTGATGGCGTCCTTGATGGCATCGGGGGGCACGACGATACCGGCATTGCGCGCGGCACGGAGGGCCTGGACCTGGGTGACCGTTGTCGACCCCTCGTCGAAATTGTTGCCTTCCTTGGCCGACATGTAGCCCCAGCCGCCGCGATTGGTCTGCGCATCGCGGCAAAACTTGGCGGCGCGGGTGAGGATGTCTTCGAGCTTTTTGCGGCGGTCGCCTTCTTCTTCCTCACCGTAGATCGACGAAAGGAACAGCAGACCAAAGCCGTGTCCATAGGTGTAGCGGCCTGCCTCACCGGGGATGTTCGGATTGCCGATCATGCCGTTGGGGCTGCTGCGCTGCATCAGGTAGTCGCACGCATGGCGGATGTTGTCTTTGTACTTGCCGTCGCGGATGGTGCTGCCTTCCATCAGAAACGCCATGCCCGAAATCGCGGTCATGGTAATGGGGTACTGACCGCCGAACGCCTCGAAGTGCCCGTCACGGCTCTGCTGTTTGGCGAGCCACTCGAGCCCTTTCTTGACAGTCTCTTTGTACTGCTCTTCTTTCTTGGGGTCCTTTTCCTTGGGAGCGGCCAGCGCGAGCGTGGGAGAGCCGGCCAGTAGCCCCAGGCCACCCAGTACGGCTGGCACACGCAAAAGAAAGTCGCGGCGCCCTAGGAAGCTCGATGCCATGGTGTTACCGCTCCTTGATCACAAAGTCGCCAGCGCTGGCTATGGTTTATGGCCGACCAATCAATGAGACGAATGAGTGGACTTAATCTCACCCCGCACTAACCTTTTCGAAATAGCGGGCTCGATCGGCGGGAGGCAGTTGAGCCCGTCTCAAGCGACAGGCGCGCACCCCAATTGGAAACCGGAGAGAGGTCCAACGGCCGCAGGCTTGTGGCTGAGTTTCTGAAGCCGATGCGGCTATTCAAACAACTCTGTTGGCGGATTGCAAGATCCGGCGAGGAATCGGGGAAAAAATATCCGCGGCTTCGGAGAAGGCAAAGCCGCGGAAAGAGGGCAATGGTCACTTTGTCGCCCGGCTTGATCTCGATCATCATGGGCGGGGCGGCACCACTTGAGCCGCTGGCCGGCCTGGATTCGCTGCTTGGCCTGACCCAGCCCCCTTCTGGGGAGGCTGGTTCTTTGCACCCTCGTTGTCCTTGCTGGGCTTTTCGTTGTCGGCGGGCTTTTCGCCCTTGGTCGCATCCGGTGCCAACAGGTGGTGTACCAGCTTCGTGTTCCACGCGATCAACTCGATCTTGCCGCCCTTGAGGTCGACGTTGAGCGAATGGAACTGCTGCATCTGGTTGTTGGTGTTTTCGTTGAAGTACTTCAATTTGCCGGTCGATTTCTCGATGCTTTCGGTCGAGACCACGTTGATAACCATGTTCTTGACTGGTCCCTTGTTCCACGTATTGTACCGGGCAGTAAACAAGAGACAGGGCATTTCTTTGAAATGCTCCAGCACCAGCATCTGATTGGGCACCGGGTTGTGCCAGTTCATTTCGCCGTTGGTTTTGTTGAACGAATAAAACTCGCCGTTGACGCTGACGCTACGTAATCCGGTGCCCGGCATCAAATTGGATTGAACACCGCCCCATGGCATCATCTGCGGGTCGACCTCGCCATTACAGGCGACATAGACGTTCTTATCGTCGCTGAAAAGGACGATCTCCTGGACCTTGTCGAGGTGCTTGGGTTCCATCTTGGCAGTAAACAACTCCTTGTTTTCCCGGCGCATATCGAAGACGTGGAGCTTGCCATCGGGTTCAACCACACCGGTGAGGTTCGGGTCTTCCGAATGCAGCGCCACCGACTTGGCCGGGAAGGATTGCTTCCACTCGTCCTTGGCGGTCAACACATCGTACAGTCGCAACGTAACCGTTGTCTTCTTGGCGTCCTCGGTCTCCGTCAGCAACAAGTTGTGGCCGTACATGCGCACCCGCTTCTGATACAGTGCCGCAAAATCGGGCGCCTTGACGCCGACGCCGTCCTGGGCCCGGAGGACCCGGGTCGCAACCGGGGTACTGGCGGCGTTCAACTCGATGACGTAGAAATGCTCCGCGTCGCTCAAAATCTGGCTGCGCGAACTCAGGTCGGCCCGCGTCCACAGCGTGCGGCCGCTGAGCGGGTCGATGGCCACGATCCCCTCTCGGGTTTGCAGACAGATCACCTGACCGTCGAGCGAACTCGTCTGGCCGATGCGCTGCATCCACCCGTCGGCATACATGACCTGGATGGCACCATCCTTGGGGTCGACGGTAACGTTGGCCATGTTATTGGTGTTGGCGAGAGGAGGCAGCCCGCTGCCGTTGGCGACCTGGCCGTAGAGGTTCTTTTCCCACAAGACCTTTTTCTCCACCGGGTCGATGCCAAAGACCAGATGGCCCAGCGGCAACACGATGAGATGCCCCATATTCAAGAAATGGAACTTGAGGCTCAGGGGCAGCCCATTCATGGGGTTAGACGTGTTCTGCATCGCCTGGAAATTGGTCGGCGTCAGCGTTTGATCCATTCGGGCAGGTTCATCCACGTACCGGTTCGTGATCTTCAGCTGGTGGGTGTTCGTCTGCAAGGCCACACGATACTGCTTGAAGAACGGCAACTCCTCGCCAATCTGGTCGAAGGTGTAAAGTTGACTCGTGTTCTGGAAACCCTGTGGCGGCGACTTGACTTCCTCGACCTTGCCAATCTTGGTGCTGAGAGACACCGGCGCGGACTCATGCAGGTACGGCAACAGGAACTTGTTGCTTTCCATCTCGGTGAAGACCTGGGCTCCGGTCTTGCCGTCGTGGACGATCGCTTTCGGATAGCGGTCGCGCAACTCCCGGTAGTAGAAAGCCGCATCGGCCAGCAGGCCCTTTTGGGCATTCAACCGCGCCAGGGTTTCCACTGCCCGTGCTGCCATCGCTGGATCTTCGCGGCTACTGCGGAGCATCGCCAGGTTTAACTCGGCCTCGATCAACGACTGGGGTTCGTTGCTTTCAATCAGGCGGTCCGCCAACTCGAGGCGAGCCTCCCTGCCGATGGGGAACGCCGAGCCGAACAGGCGCACGAACTGCCGGATTTCGTCCAGGCTCTTCGCGTTCTTTTGTAGGTTGACCCACTCGCCCTCGATCTTATCTTCGAGCGGCTTGCGCTGCTCAGCCGTGGCGTCACGCACCATTTTCTTGATCCGAGCGGCGGTCCAGACATCGGGAGCGGTGCGAACGGCCATGTCATCCGGGATGGAGATCAACTTCTCGGTGCCGGCCAGCTTGCTGAACTTCTGGTAGTATTCGAATGCCTCAACCAGCTTGCCCTGACCTTGCCTGCCCTTGGCGACAAGGTAGAGGAAGTTGGTCTCCCGGCGCCGCTGCTCGCTCAGGGATTTTTCCTTCTGCTCGGCGGTAGCGCCCAATTCGACGTCGACGTTCTTGCAGAGTTCTTCGTAACGGGGAAGGTACGATTCAGCCTTGTCGAAGTTATTCTGCAGCATGTCACTCAGCGTTTCGTAGAGCTTCACGCGCGCCTTGGTGCGCGTAGCCTCGTTCGGATTGTTGTCAAGAGCCAGGTTGAGGTCTTCGATGGCTCCTTGAAGATCGCCGCGATCCAGGCGTAACTCGCCACGGTCGGTGAGGGCGGTGGGGTTTTTGGGGTTTTCCTGGAGCTGAGCCGTGATTTCCTTTTCCCGAACCGCAAGTTGCGGATAGGCGGTCATGGTCCGCTCGGTCTGGGACAGAACTCGGCCCTCGTAGAAGAGCAGATTGCCGGGAATCTCGCGGCCAACTTGTTTGGGGCGCGAACGCGCGTGGGCCACGGCGACACCCTTGTCCACATCGATGACACAAATCTCCGGCTCCTTGGATGCAGCCGATTCGCGCACAGGGACGTAGTACTTGTTGTCGCTTGCCACTCCAAACCCGCCGGGCACGCCCGTTTCAACCTCCCAGGCGTCCTCACCGGTGGTCAACCGGTAAGCCTTGGTTGAGCGCTTGCCGACGATCACCACCTTGCCGTTGTAAACGCCGCCAAGGTACAGATCGTCTTCGGCACGTTTGCGCGACCACACCGGCGTACCGTCCCGCAGGTTGAGGCAGTGCACCGAGCTGGCATCGGGCGCGGTGAAAATGACCCTGCCATCCTGGATGATCGGGGGCGTGAGTTTCCACTGCGAATTGTTCAATTGCTGGGGTTGCGGCTGGATGCCAAAGCGAGGGTTGCCCAGCTGCGCGGGCTGGTTCGGTGCGGCTGGCTCCTCGCGGTAACTATAGGCCCAAACCAGGCTGTTCGTAAGCAAGTCGACGCCAAGGATAGCGCCGGCATTGGTAGGACAGACCAGAATGCCTTCGCCATAAGCCAAGTGGGCAGCGGAGATGCGGCGAATGACGTCAGACTGTATTTTATCGCGCGTCGTTACCAACACCTGGGTCGAAAGAACCTTGCCTGATTGGGGTTCGATGCAGGCCAAGCGCAGTTCTTGCTGCTTTTCGGTCAGGACGTAAAGCTTGCCACCCATCGGCATCGGCGGCCCCAGGAAATAAGACTCGCCCAGCGGGGCATCCTTAGCCCGGCCACCAACCGTCCATTTGAACTTGCCGGCAGTGCCCAGTTCGTAAGCACAAAGGGTGTTGCACTGGATCGCGTCGTTGATTTCTTTGCCGAAATTGCCTTGGGGAGCGTTGCCGGGGAAGCCGTTGAAGTTGGGCATCGGCGGAGGCGGTACGGGCAAATCTTCAATTGCGTAGACGAAAGTGCCGTCGGTGCTCAGCGCGCCGATGACGGAGTTTTCAAAGATGATTCCCGGCCGTTGGCCGCCACCCTGGTGGATATAAGCGTCAAGCCAATTCTTGAGCGTAGTGCTCTTGCCAAACTGCGCGGTGGCCAGCATTTTTTCGATGCTCCACTTGGAGTCCTGCCTCCAGGCCAGTTTGCCCGTTTCCAGCTCGACCGCCTCGATGCCGAGGTAGCTGCGGTAAATGACGTAGGCCTTGGCAACACCGTCCATGTTGACAGTGACCGTTATGGGCTGGCTGGCCGGAATGATCGCCTGGCGACCGTGGCTGGGGTTTTCGGCATCCGCAATATAATTGAGCGGCAGTTTGGTAAAGTTGCTCTCGCTGTCCTCGTGCGTCAGCGACATCAGCCACGACGGTTCGAGGAATGGCGCGCCCCCTATCCCCTGGGCGTTGCGGCCCGGTCCTCCGTTAACCATCGGGAAGTCGGACGCATAGTTCGACGTCGGATCCCGCGATACTTTGGCGACGACCGCTTGAAGGTCGTCAAGTCCTTTGACCTCGTTGCCGATCTTGATGGTGCTGCCCTGCTGGCGCATTTGCTTCCACATCTCGTCTTCTTTGTCCTTGTTGCCGGCAAGGTGGTAGGCGTAGGCGCTCTCGAACATGACCGAGGCGGGAAGTCGGTCGGCTCCCTCGCGATTCAGGAGGCGCTCGTAGCAAAGACAGGCAGTGATGTAATCGCCGCGGTCGAGCAGTCGGGTGGCCAGCAGATGAGTCGCGATGGCACCGGCATCGGTGTGCAAATAGTAGTTCATCACCACGGCAAGGTCTTCTTTCCTGCCGCTCTCCCTGGCTTTGTCCAACATTTCCTTGGCTGCGGCGCCGAACTGGGCCTTGTAATACTCAAGACCCTCAGTTGGCAACTCGCCGATGAGGCGTTCCGCTTCCCGGCGGGCGCTGACCCAGCTCTTGATCGGCTGGCCGTTCTTGCCGACGCGGGTGACCTCGACCATTTTGTCTTCAGGGTACCTCATCAACTTGTCGAGGGTCGGGCACGCGGTCTTCCAGTCCTTTTCGGTGATGTATTCGACGACTGCCTCGAGCGCGTGTTGGCGCTCGATGTCCTTGGGAAGTTCGAGTGTGCTGGAGAAGCCGTCGGTGGGAGGGCTAACGTCTGGAGGACCACCGGGGCCGCCGGCCTGCCGCAAGATTGCGCCCTTGCGAATAATGACCTGGGCCTGTTGCGAAAACGCAACCGACGCCAAGGCCACCAGGGCGACCACGACTGCCGCGGATCGACGAATGCTCCAGGTCATTGGCTGTTTCCCCCTGATCAAAATCCTGTCAGGACGGCACAAAGCCGGTAAACTATCCGATTGTCGCACAGCTCCCGACTGGCTGGCAAGCGCAATTGCGTAGCCTCATTGTAACAATCTGGCCCTGGTGCGCCTCCTACTGAGGACGACGCTGGCAAGCCAAGCTAACATGGCACGAGAGATATCGCCCCTCGGCGGTCGGGCCTGCCTTGCTCTTCCAATGCGACGCCCTACTTGACCCGGACTGGGGTATTCGTCTATATCGAGAAGATCGAATTACGTCCGACAGCGCGGCTTCGAAAGTAGAGAACGATCTCATGGCACACGAACATGGCAGTAGTGATCACGCACATCAACCGACCGGAACTCCAACGCCCTTTACGGCAGCTGAGCTCCACACTTTCCACGCCAACGATCGGAAGGAAGCGACCGTTGTGGTGGCGTTAATCACTGCTATCTTCGTGATTGGTGTGGTGATTTACACCACCGTGGCGACCATCGTCTACCAATATCCGCAGAACGTTACCCAGGTGTCGTCGAAGTAGACCGCGCTGATGGCGGCCGCTGGCAGCGCCGGCCGACCAGCTTCCGACAATCATGACCACGCCAACGACTCCAGGCGGCGACACTTTTCTGCTTTTCGTTTATGGCACGCTAAAGCGCGGCGGCGTCCGCCATCACGTCTTGGCCGATCAGACGTTTCTCGGAGAGGTTCGAACCCGGCCATCCTACGACCTTTTTGATTTCACCGAGCACCCCGCCCTCGTGCGCGGTGTCGCGGAGGGGGGCTCTATCTCGGCGGGGCGAAGGGTCCGCGGCGAAATGTATCGCGTCGCAACTTCCCTCCTCGGCCTGCTCGACGAAATTGAAGACGCACCGCATCTTTTTCGCCTGGAAGCCATCCAGATTGAAGACATTGGCGAGCCCGTTTTCGCCTATTTATACCAGGGCGCAACGCAAGGACGGCCGGTGTGCGTTGAAGACTCCTGGACCAACCCTTGATGGCGCGTCCCTCAGGGTTAGAATGAACTGCAGAGCGTGGCGTGTTGCCATGCAAAAATCCCCGCCGGGTGCGAATAGCCCCAGCGAGAAGGAGAACGACGATGCATCCCGCTTTTTGGGCCTGGCGCAACGCCAGGCGTGCGTTCGCCAAGTGTGGCAATTTCGAAGGTTGGCCGGGCTGCGGCCCCGGAGCGCGTGCCTGGGAAGGCCACGGCGAGCAAGGCAATGAAGGAGGTTTCGGCGGCGGCAGTGGCCTGGGCGTCCGTCGGCCGCTTCGCTTCCTGGTCCACAAACTCGATCTGGACGAAGGTCAAGTCACCGAGTTAGCCCGCATCCTTAATGAACTCAAAACCGAGCGCGCCCAGGCTGAAGTCGATCGGCAACGCACGATGGGCATGTTCGCCGATGCCCTGGTCGGCGAGACCTTCGACACTGCCAAGGCCGGGGAGGCCGGCGGCCAGCGCGTGCACACCGCCGAGCGTTTGCGCGACAGCGTCATCAACGCTCTCAAGCAAATCCACGCTATCCTGAAGCCCGACCAGCGCGTCCGGCTGGCGTACCTGATCCGAACGGGAACGCTGGCTCTTTAGTCCCATTGCGGCAGCGTAACCAGCCGAGTGCACAAGTCAAACCTCCTCGCTTACGCATCGGGTTAGTGGTGGTGCCACCACTAACCCGACGCGTAAGCGAGGCAGCGAAATCTTACTTACCACTCCTCAGCATTCGTATCTCCCTTCCTGCTATGTAACTGGCCTGTAACAAGGTCGTCTACTCAACTGGCTGCGCCAGTGTGCCATGGGCTATTATCCCATCCAGTCGCCCTCCATCCGCCGGAACACCACTCTCACAGAAAGGGACCATCCATGCGAACCACATTGGTTTGTGCTCTCGGTATCGCCGTGCTCGGCCTTGCCGGTCCTGTCCGGGCAGACGAGACTGCAGCCAAAAGTAAGATCGTCGCCGTTGGCTTGTTCAAGAACGGCCTTGCCGTGGTCAAACGCGAGGTGACGCTGGGAAAATCCGGCACCTATGTCCTGGACGACGTGCCGAGCCCCGTGCATGGCACCTTCTGGATCGAGAGCGCCGGCTCGATCGAAGCGATTGTCAAGACCCGCGAGGTAGAAGTGCCGGCCACGGAGACGCCACCCGGCAACCTCCAGGACGACCTGGCTGGCAAGAAAGTCACGATTCATTTCCGAGGTGATAAAATGCCGCCCGTTACCGGCACCATGGTGAAACTCAAGAAGCCCAAGACAGAAGAAGCCTTCCCGCGCGAGGCGACGGGGCGCTACCTTGGCGCGGACGCCTTGCAGCCAGCCCGCTATCTCCTGGTGCAAACCGCCAAGGGGCGAATTTACGTCGAGGCGTCCGAAGTTGGAGCAATCGAGGCAGAGAATCCCGACGATAAGGTCAAACGCCAGCAATCCCGCCTCCTCTTGACACTCGGTGACACGGACAAGGCAGAGACCAAGGTCACGATCAGCTACCTGACGCGCGGCATGGGCTGGGCGCCGAGCTACAAGATCGACATCAGCGATCCCAAGACACTGGCTCTCGAGCAGCAGGCCGTCATCAAGAACGAACTGGCTGACATCGACGGTGCAGAGATCAAACTGATTTCTGGGTTCCCAAGCGTGCAGTTTGCCAACGTGACGTCGCCATTGTCCTCGCGGACGAGTTGGGCCACCTTCTTCCAGGAACTCAATCAGCGCGGTTGGCGCGACTCCGACGCCGCCAGCAACAGCATTGTCGGACAGCAAGCTATCACAATGAATGCGTGGGCGCCGGCGCCGATCAACATGGGCGCGACGCCAACGGGCGAAGGCGTGGACCTGCACTATCAGTCGATTGGGAAGCGCACGCTGGCCGAGGGCGATTCGGTGGCGATAACGGTAGCCAAAGGCAAGGCGGCCTATGAGCGCATTGTGGAATGGATGGTCCCGGATACGCGCGACGCGTACGGCTCGCATTTGGGTGGCCGGGGTGAGGAAGCTGACGACGGCGCCTGGGACGCCTTGAGATTCAAGAACCCGTTGTCGTTCCCAATGACGACCGGCCCGGCCATGGTAACCGCGGACGGCAAGTTTAACGGCCAACGGATGAGCTACTGGGTCAACGCCGGGGAGGAGACTTTACTGCGCGTCGAGAAGGCGTTGAGTGTTCGCACCCGTGCTGTCGAGCACGAGCAGCAGAAGAACAGCGGCGTGGAGACTCGGGATCTGGTGTGGGTGGGTGGCCGGCAATTGCGCCGCACCATGGTCGAGGGGGAATTGGCGGTGAGCAATCACCGTGCGGAGTCGATTCAAATGGTGATTCGCCGGCGCTTCTCCGGTGAATTGTTGGATGCCGATGAGAACCCGAAAACATCGCTACGCGAAGAGGGCGTTTATTCGGTCAACAAACGCAATGAATTGCTTTGGACGCTGTCGTTGAAAGCGGGCGAAGAGAAGAAGCTGCGCTACCGTTACACCGTGCTCGTGGCTATTTAGAGCCTCCTCGCTCGCGCATCGGGTTAGTGTTGGCACTGCCACCAACCCGATGCGCAAGCGAGGCAAACACGTGGTGCGCGCGGATTCCAGCAGCCATCTCGCAAGTCACTTCGATCAGCCGCCTTGGTAATTGGATTCCTCTCCCCGGCAGGGAAATTGCAGCATTTGAAGTGAAAACCAAGTGATTTTTGCGATTCTTATAACCACAGGGCGAATCTGCTTGACAACTGCGCAGGGCCAAATTAGCCTGCATGGGGTCATCTTCTTGGCCAGTCCTACGTGCACTGAGGTCATTGTTCCTCGGACATAAACACCGTCCATTCCAGTGGTCGGTGGTTGGTACGTATTTGGTGATGTAGGCTTCTTTTTTCGTCTTTCTCAAGTTGTAGGAGGATCTCTCCATGGCCCTGCGTCTTGTGCTGAAAAGACGAGCGTTCACTTTGATCGAACTGCTCGTGGTGATTGCCATCATCGGCATCCTCATTTCCCTTCTGTTGCCTGCCGTGCAGAAAATCCGCGAAGCTGCCGCTCGGCTGCAGTGCCAGAACAATCTCAAGCAGATGGGCCTGGCTACGCACAACACCCAGGACACGTTCAACCGCCTGCCGCCTCTTGCTGGAACCTTCGGGGGAGCCTATTACGCCCCGTTTTTCTTCCACCTGCTGCCCTTCATCGAACAGGACAACGTGTGGAAATCGGCGGCCTATGCCGACCTAAACGGAACCACCAACGGGCAACCTCCAAACCCAAGTACTACCGTTAACTTCAATTTGATATGGCCAACCTGGCAATCGGTAAACATCTCGAGCAATACCTGGCTGCGGCAGAGCCGAATCAAGATTTATCAATGTCCAAGCGACCCCAGCCTCGGAAATGGGCTTGACTGGACTCCGGGCGACTCCTCATACGCTGCCAATTTCCTCGTGTTCGGCGGTGTCAACAACGCCTCGACTCCACCGTCGTGGGCTAATGGGGCCACTCTCTACGATGGTAATGCAAGCCTCGCGAGCACCTTCCAGGACGGCACGTCGAATACCATCATGTTCGCGGAGAAATATTCCCGCTGTAATACCTTTAGAGGCGATGGCGGTACGTGGTGGATGCGTGGCGTTCTCGACGCCAGCAGCCTTTCCGGGGGTAAAGTCAACCCGACCGCAGATGATAGCTTCCCGGGCGACCGCTTTTCTGGCATTTTTGGTGGTGGCATCGGCGATGACGGGACGAGTTGGTTCCAGGGGACCGCGTCACTATTCCTGGTCAAACCCAAGAATTATCTAAGTTACAGTGGATCGTGCGACAATCAGTTAGCTTCCACTCCTCACGAAGTCATGAACGTTGGCCTGGGTGATGGCAGCGTTCGCACGCTATCCCACGGGATAAGCCCCACGACTTGGGCTTCGGCACTCACGCCTGCCGGCGGGGAAGTTCTCGGGTCCGATTGGTAACCGATGATAGCCCTTACTGGCTATAGCGAAATACGGATTTGGGGGTAACCGCAATGGTTATTCCCAAACCCGCTTGACTGTCGCTCTCAATTCCGTCTCAGCTTGCCAAAACTGCACGTTGTCGCGCTTCGGACCCTCTTCGATGGCTCAGAATCCCGCCCGAGCCTCTTGGCTGCATCCTCTCGCCCTGCCGTTTTGCTATAAGGTGCGCAGATTTTAGCAGCTATCTCGGAAGTCCCTTCGTTCGGCCGACGTGCGAATTTGCTTTCCTGTCGCCGACAGTGAAATTGCAGTATTTGAAGTGAAAACCAAGTCATTTTTGCGATTCTTACGACCACAGGGCGAATCTGCTTGACAACTGCCCGGGGCCAAATTAGCCTCCACCAGTCATCTTCTTGGCCAGTCCGACGTACACCGAGGTCATTGCTCTTCGGATATGAGCGCCGTCCATCCTCGTGGCCGGCACGCAGGTCCGTTTTTGGTGACGAAGGCTTCTTTTTCGTCTTTCCCAAAGTTCTCGGAGGCACTCTACATGGCCCAGCGTGTTGTCCTGAAAAGACGAGCGTTCACCTTGATTGAACTGCTGGTGGTGATTGCCATCATCGGCATCCTCATTGCGCTGCTATTGCCTGCGGTGCAGAAAATCCGCGAAGCTGCCGCTCGGCTACAATGCCAAAACAATCTCAAGCAGATTGGCTTGGCTACGCACAACACCCAGGACACGTTCAACCGTCTGCCGCCGCTTGCAGGAACCTTTGGGGGAGCCATTTACGCCCCGATTTTCTTCCACCTGCTGCCCTTCATCGAACAGGATAACGTGTGGAAGTCCGCCGCTTATTTGGACTACGCCGCGCCGACGGGCCAGGTTTCACCAAATGCAAGTACGACTATCAACGTCGGCACGGTTTGGCCCATGTGGCAATCGGTAAACATCTCAAGCAACACCTGGCTGCGGCAGACCCAAATCAAGACTTATCAATGTCCAAGCGACCCCAGCCTGCACAACGCACTGGACTGGGATCCGGGTGACGCTTCTTACGCTGGCAATTTCATGGTGTTCGGCGGTGCGGGCAATGCCTCCACGCCTCCCTCCCTGACCAACGCGGCCACGCTGTGGGATGGGCAGGCTAGCATTGCCAGCACCTTTGTGGACGGCACGTCCAATACCATCATGTACGCCGAGAAGTTTGCCCGTTGCGATGGCGCTGGAATTGGCGGAACCTGGTGGATGCGCGGGGTTTTCCATGGCAGCAAGACACCTCCCGGGTCATACGACGATAGTTTTCCTGGCGACCGCTTTTCAGCGGTTTTTGGCGGCGGTATTGGGATCCGCGGCGAAGTTTGGCCGCAGGGGACCGCGTCGTTGTTCCTGGTCAAGCCAGTACCATTCAGCAGCAACCCGGGACCGTGCAACTGTCTCCTGGCGTCCACTCCTCACGAAGTCATGAACGTTGGCCTGGGTGATGGCAGCGTTCGCACGCTGTCCCGCGGGATAAGCCCCACGACTTGGGCTTCGGCACTCACGCCTGCCGGCGGGGAAGTTCTCGGGTCCGATTGGTAACCGATGATAGCCTGGTGGCTATCGTGAAACGCGGGTTTGGGGGTAGCCACTATGGTTTTCCCTGAACCCCTTTCGCTGTCGCTCTCGATTCCCCCTCAGCATGCCAAAACTGCCCGTTGCTGTCCACGATTCGGACCCAAATGCTCCTGCGATGGCTCACACTCCCGCTCGGGGCAAGCTAGGCCGCGTCGTGTTCTGGAGCGCTATCGTCGCCGCAGCCGGCAGCGTGGGCGGTCAAGGTCGTCGAAAGTGGCTCCACGCATTCACAATCCAATTTTTGTGTGCGCCTGGAGGGACACGGTCGTCGTGCCTTTCGCCACGAAATTACGCTGCCGTATCGCGGCACGTACTATTGGCAGTCGCTCGTCGTTAGCAGCGGCTACCCCTTTGGCCTAGTCGAACGCCGCTTGATTGTGCCGCCGCCGGAAAAGACACTGGTATTGCCAGCCATAGGACGACTACACCGGGGCCGGCTTCGTCGTTTTTTGCGAGGCGCAGACCCGCGCAACATTCGTATTCGGCAGCGGCCCAAAGTTCACCGAGCCGCCCAGGACGAGTTCCACGGTCTTCGGCCTTTCCGACCCGGTGACAGCCCGCGCCTGATCCATTGGCGTACTTCCGCCCGTCTTGGCAATTTGATGGTGCGCGAGTTTGAAGACCTTCCCAGTGAAAACTTGCTTCTTGTGTTCGATCCAACCTTGATTCTCGACGAGGAAAATCTTTCGTCGGTCGAGCGCGATATCGACCGCCGTTGGTTGCGCAAGCAGTTCGAGCAGGCCGTCAGTCTCGTTTCCACAATTGCCTGGGACTGGTGCCGCCGGCGCGGCAATCGGCTTGTATTTGCATACGCCGGCAAGAACGCCGTGCTCCTAGACGGGCCGACCAGCCTGGCACATGGTCACGCCGTGCTAGAGTTCCTCGCTGTTTGCAGACCGTATCGCGTCCGGGGCTCACCGCGGCGCGAGGATGTGGAAACAAACGTTCAAGCTATCATGGGATTGCTACGCGCAAAGCCCATGCCGGCCTACAGTGCGCTGATCGTCACCATCGAGGCGAGCGCCCTGGTTGAACCGTTGCAAACGGCACTCAATCGCCCGATCAGCTGGGTAGACGTGGCGACGATCGACCGGCTCGATTTTTACGATGCGCCGAAATATATCCCGTGGGAAGACTGACAGCTTATGAGGGACAGCGAAATGGCAACAGCACAGCAACTGACCGGCGCATGCTGAAGCTCGGAAACTACTGAACTGCGTGCAGGAGTTGAATAGCGGGTGGCGTTACGTGCGGCTTCCCCGCGTTACTTCTCCCGTCCGTGGGGAATCTTGATTCCGCCGATCTTGGGTTCTCTGGGATTCAGCGGGAGTTGGTAAGGCAACATGTTTTTTTCAGCCTTAGCGCCGTCGGCAGTGAGCTGAATCGTTGCCGCGGATTCGGTGCTGGTCGGGCTGAAGAACGAAGCCAAACCAAGCGGCCCGGCGACCAGGAATGCCACACACGCCGCCAGCGCCAAGCGGGTGCGCAACATGGGGAAGCGGCGGGCAACTGGCTGCAATGGCACGATGCGGTTGCGGACGCTGCTTTGCGGTGTCAACATCGGCCAGGGGTTCGGCAGTTCGCGCTGGTAGAATGCGCGGAGTAGGTGATCCACCTCGTCTTCCGGGGGTTTGGCTCGGTTGTCCAAATGTGGCGGCACAGCAACGGTCATGGTTTCACTCGTTTGGCGCCTACCCGCGTCCGACCGCGGCGGCGGATCCCTTGGGAGAGGTTAGGAGAGACCCCCGACATCCGTGGCACGGAGGCGGTTAGCAAGGCGTTGGCGGGCGCGGCTCAGCCGCATGTGCACCGCCGACTCCTCCTTCCCGATAATGTCGGCTATCTCTCCGGTAGTATAGTCCAAAGCATATCGCAAGGTCAGGATCTCACGATCTGCCGGGGCCAATTGTTCCATTTCCTTGCGCAGGTGCGCAAAGGTTTCTTCTCGTTCCAGCGTTTCCAGCGGCTGCGGCTCGTGGGCTTGCACCCCATTCATCGTCTGCGGCGGATGCGTTCCGTTGCGCCGAAAGGAGCTTTTTGCGAAATCCTCGGCCAGATTCCGGGCCACCCGCAGGAGCCAGGCTCGCGGGTTTAGAATTCGCTCCCCTTTTTCCCATTCTCGCCACAATCGCAGAAATGCCTCTTGGGTGATGTCCAGTGCCGTGTCGGCGTTCATCCAACGGGCATAGGCTAACGACCAAACTTCCCGGCTATGGTGCTGGTACAACGCCTCAAACTCTTGGGCGCGATTTGGGGGACCGGGAGAGGGGATGGCGCTCATGATTCCATTATTCGTCCGTCCCCGTTCACGCGCCAAGGGAAAATGACCTGTTCGCTCCGTGAGAGAAGACGATGTTACAAATGGATTCTAACAGGGCAGGCGGCGAGTCTGTGGTTTGGTTGACAAATGTCTATGAAAAAGGGGTTCGGGAGTCGGAAAAAAGAGTCGAATTGGGTTTGTGCTGCATGCAGCACAAACCCAATTCGACTCCCGACCCCTTTTTTCAGTCGATGTACACAAACTCATTTAGACCCAGCAGCGCCTGACAGAAATCCGTCAGGGCCAGGCGTTCACTTTTGCCGGCTGCCTTGTACGACTGGCCTTGCTCCTTGAGGAACGTCAGCGCGTCCGCCAGTTCGCGTTCCTGGGGCTGGCGACCCAGCGCACGGGTGTAGGCGGCGCGAACCACTTCCTCATGCGGCAGACCCTCCTTGAGACTGATGCGTTTAGCGAAACTCTCGGCACAATTTCGAACCTGGGCGTTGTTTAAAAGCAACAAGGACTGGGGCGCGATTGTCGTCGTGACGCGCTGTTCCAGGCCTTGCAGGGTATCGGGACCATCGAAAAGCACCATCGTCGAGTTGAGCTGGCTGCGCTTCACGAAGAAATAAATCGACCGTCGTTTCATGTTTGGATCGAGGGTCCCGGGCCCGAATTGCTTCAAGTCGAGCTGGCCGCTAACCGCTAGCAGTGAATCACGAATAGCCTCGGCCTCCAGCCGGCGTGGCTCGCGCCGCCAGAGCAGGTGGTTGCGGTCATCCAGCTTCGCCTTTTCCTTGTCGAAATGCGTCGATTCCATGTACACGGAGCTCGTCATGATGAGCTTGTGAATGTACTTGAGGCTCCAGCCGTGGTCGATCAACTCGGACGCGAGGTAGTCGAGCAACTCGGGATGCGTGGGCCGATCGCCCTGGAAGCCGAAGTCGCTCGGCGTGGCGACGATACCGGTGCCCAGGTGGTGCTGCCAGAGGCGATTGACGATGACGCGCGCCAGCAATTGGCCTGCACCGCGATCGACGTCGGTGACCCATTCGGCCAGTGCCCGGCGGCGATAAGAGGTTCGCCAACCGCTCGGCGGCGGCGTCTGCCAGTGTCTCTCTTGCTCGGGGCCGTCGCGCATCAGCACCTGGAGGAAGCCCTGAGTCGCAATGTCCTCCTTTTGGTTCGGGTCGCCGCGTTTGAGGAAATGCGTTTGTTCCAGGAAGTCGGCACCCTGGGTGTGCAGCCGTACGGCCGGGAGCCCTTCGGTAGAGATCAGCACCTTGGTCAGCGGCGATTTCGGAGCCGTCTTGGCGTGATCTTCGACCTTTTTGTTGAGTTCCTTCCAGCGCGGATTGAGCGTCCCGTACCACTTGACTAGCGTATCGCGTTCCTCATCGCTTAACTTTGTTTCGGGCGAAGTGTCCAGCCTGGCTAATAGCGCAAGAACTTTCGCGGGCATGGCGTCGCCGTCGAGGGACACCGGGCGCGGCAAGGTCGTCAGCGACAGGCGCGGCCGGCCGATCTGGTGGCCGTTGTTGTTGTTGAAGGACAGCGTGAACGTCAGCACAGTGCCGCCCTCGAAGCCGACTTCACCTTCCGTCTCGAAAACCGCGGCGTGGTTTTTGCCGAATTGCGGGTCCACGGCCCAGGCCGACTTCTTGTCGTCGTCGATCGCGGCCTTCGCCGGCAAGCCAGGCTGTTCGAATGTCGCGCGAGCATTTGTAAGCTTGAGGGAAACGGGGGCGCCCTTGCCGTTGAGCGGTGCCGCGGTCACCCGGAAGTCGCTCAGCGCGAAGTTGCCGTTGCTGGCGCGACCCGGACCGCCCTTGACCATGGATGGATCGGCCAACGCTTCCAGCCGAAAGGCGGTGATGCCGGTCGCAGTCGTGTTGGCCACGAAAGTGTAGGTATCAAAATCCCCGTTCTTGCCAGTCGCCAGCACCGAGCCGTCGTCCTGCTTGGACAGGGTGGCTCCGTCCTTGGATTTGAAACTGACAACATCGAGAATCTGCCATTTCGCAGGCGTCGCGTCCTTTTTTCGATTGGCCACGTACTTGTCGAACTCTTGGAGAAGATCGCCCTTCTCATAGCGCTGCAAGACTTCGACCAGCGGCGCATGCTCCTGATCGTATTTTGCCCGGGCCAGTTTGTGTGCGACTGGATCCAGGTCCAGTTCAACCTCGGAGCGGACGGTCGTGGTAAAGGTGGACAGGAGGCGATAGTAGTCCTTGGTCGGGAGAGGGTCGTACTTGTGGTCGTGACAGCGAGCGCAACCGATCGTGACGCTGAGCATGGCGGTGCCCAGGGTGCGGGACATGTCGTCCAGCTCGTCGTAGCGTTCCTTCTCGACCTGGTTTTTCGTAATTTGCGTGCTGTGCACACCGGCGGCAAGGAAACCGGTCGCCATCAGGGCCAGGGGGTTTTCAGGCTCGTACTCATCGCCGGCGATCTGCCATTTGACGAATTTGTCGTAGGGCAGATCGGATTTGAACGCCTTGATGACGAAGTCGCGATAGTGGTACGCCGTGGGTCGATCGTAGTCATGTTCAAAGCCGTGACTCTCGGCGAAGCGAGCGAGGTCGAGCCAGTGCCTGGCCCAGCGCTCGCCGTGCTGGGGACTGGCAAGGAGCTTATCGACCAACCTGGTATAGGCCTGTGGGTCGGGGTCGTTGACAAACTTCTCGACCTCTTCCGGCTCTGGCGGCAGGCCTATCAAATCGAAGTAGGCACGGCGGATCAGTGTACGCCGGTCGGCGACGGCGTTTGGTGACAGGGCTTTGTCATTGAGCTTGGCGAGGATGAACCGATCGACCGGCGTGCGGCACCAGGACGCGTCCCTGACTTCGGGCGCTATTGGCCGTTTGAGCGGCTGGAACGACCAGAACTGGCGGTCCTCGTCGGTGACGACCATTGGCTTTTTGACGGTCGTCTTCTTGTCGAGCAGCGGCTTGTCGTAGGGAGCGCCCAGATCGATCCACTCGGCCAGCTTGGCGATCTTGTCGTCGGAGAGTTTGTCCTCCTTCGATGGCATGTACGGCTTCTCTTGATGCCGGACCAAAGCCAGGAGCCGGCTATCCTTGGCGTTGCCCACTTCAACGACCGGCCCGTTATCGCCGCCCTTGAAGAAGGACTCTCGCGTGGAGATGTCGAAACCCTTCTGCGTCTTGTTCCCCCCGTGGCACTTGAGGCAGTTGTCAATGAGCAAAGCGCGAACGTGTTTGGTAAAGAGCTCGGTCCCCTTCGCCATCTTTTCCGCGTGATCGGCCGGTAGTGGCGGAGGCGGGGCGGCATTTGCGGGAATCGCCAATAGCGCAACGAAGCCGAGAAACGTGAGGGCGTTATATTGCGTCGTGCAGAACACGTTCATGGCGGTGGGATCTCCGGCAGGCGGGTCGGGACACTGCTATTGTGCAGGAATAAGGCGGCGGAATCAAATGGGAAGCGGAATGCCGGGCAGTTTATGGGTGCCAGCTGGGTGGACGGTACGGCAGTAAGGGATCAACAGGAAGACGGCCTCCAGAACTCACCCCACAATCTCAGTTTGCCACCGGTGGCAAACTGAGATTGAAGGACGATGAGCCGCCTTACGCTGCCATGTGCCGCCAATAGACCGAGTTTGCCACATTGCCACACTCTCTCAGAGGTGGCAGAACTGGTGGCGAGGTGGATGTGCAATTCCCGGACATGGACTGTATTGGCGTCATTTCTGGTAAAATGGCACGGTGAGCTCACTAGCAAAAGCTGCGGGAGGGAATTGTATGCAAACCGTGACACTGGAAGAGGCCCAAATCCATCTGAGCTAAATCATCGACAAATTGACCCCCGGCGAAGAAGTCGTAGTTACCCGGGATGACAAACCCGTGGCCCGCATCATCGCCGGGCAGGGCGAAAAGCCTTGCCCCATGCCGGGTCGGGGTAAGGGGATGCTAACCGTTATCTCGGAAGACGACGACCACCTGAAGGATTTTGCCGAGTACATGCCGTGAATCTGCTCCTCGACACGCACACGGTGGTTTGGTTCTATTTGGCCGACAAGCAACTCAGTACGGCCGCGAGCGCGGCCATCATCGACGCATCCGGTCTTCGTACTCGGCATTTATGCACGGCCACGGGAGGGGAATCGCCCAGAGCGGGAGCCTAGCGGCCTTCGCCTGGGCCTGGACCAATTCCATCCGCACCCCGTGCATGGCGACGCGCTGGAAGGCTTTCGTTGAACGTCGTTACCAGTCCGACCACCTCAACCTCGCAGCGCTGCCGCAGAAGATGCAACGCCCACGCACAGTCTTTCCCCGAACTCCATGACAAAAGGGCTTTCGGTTTCACGCAGGCACACTTTCTTCGATGCCCAATTCCTCGGAAGTCAGTTTGCGGACTGCCGGCAGCCCGGATGGGAGTGGGTGACTGTTTCACATTTTCAGCCCATCAGAGCGCCATTCACAAGCCGTTGGCCAAATGAAGCAGCACCACCGCAATCTGCAACGGCGATGGTGGCAACGAAGAAGCTTATGAAAGTTCAAATCCTGTCGCCAGTGGCTTTCGCAACCAACGACGGGATTTGATTTAAGAGCAAGTCGGGGCGACAAGACACAGTTAGAACTTTTTATCGCCGGCGTCCGGGGTTGGGAAGCCTACCCGCGTCGGCGGCTGGATGACGGCAAGCTTGTCGAGCACGTGGCTTAACCCTTCACGATCTCGCCCACCCGCTCGCCCAACGCCGCGGCGATGGCACCCGACGCCATCTTGTTCATCACGTAGGCGAAGGTGATGCGGCGATCGGCGTCGATGGCCACCAGCGAGCCGCCCGTGCCGGCCCCGAAACACACCCGGCCTTCCGGGGCCAGGTTATAACCGACGCCCCACTTGTTCGGGGCGCCGATGACGAGATCGATCCCGTTACTTTGCACTTCGAAGATCCGGTCGATCGTCTGTGGCGAGAGGAGCCGTTTGCCATCGACCTCGCCGCCACAGGCCACCGCCGACTGGAGGCGCGCCAGCGAGCGGGCATTGCCGTGGCCGTTGCCCGCGCCGATGTCGGCGCGTCGCCAGCCATCGGTCCAGCTTTTTTCCGGCGGCACGTCCGGAGGGTTGGTCCAAGTCTTGAACGCCACGCTGTTGGGCTCAAGTTGCATCAGCCCTGCCGAAGGCGACGCCGGCGGCGGCACCACGTTGGCGACACGACTGAACTCCGAGTCTGGCAGGCCGATGTGGAAGTCGGCGCCCAGCGGCCCCGCAACCTGCGCCGCCAGGAACTCACCCAGGCGCTGTCCGGTGATGCGCCGGATCACTTCGCCAATCAGGTGGCCGTAGTTCAGCATGTGGTAGCCCGAGGCCGTCCCGGGTTCCCACCAGGGCGCCTGGGCAGCCAGCAGGGCAGTCGACTTGTCCCAGTCGTACACGTCGTCGAGGGTGATGGGTTGCTCCCAGCCCGAGACGCCCGACATGTGCGACAGCAGGTGGCGAACCTTGACCGCCGACTTGCCCCGGGCCGCGAACTCGGGCCAGTACTTGGCGACGGTCGCGTCGAGGTCAAGCTCGCCGCGGTCGACCAGCACCAGCGCGGCAAGTGACGTCATGCACTTGGTGGTGGAGAAGATGTTGGTGATCGTGTTCTCGGCCCACGGCACGGCGCGGGCCTCGTCGGCCCAGCCGCCCCACAGATCGACCACCATCTCGCCGTCGATGTTGAGAGCGACTGAGGCGCCGAGGTCTTCACCCGATTCGAGTTTGGCGGCGAACAGCTCGCGCAGGGGGTCGAAGCGGGCGCTGCACGTGCCGCTTAACGGCGTCGGGTGATCGTTCATGAGGCCTCCGTTCAGCAATCGCAGTTGAAGCTGACGCCGATGTGGCATGGCCAATTGTAGGCGACCGTCTGCTATTGAACTTTTTCTCCGGGAAATTCGGGGTTGGGATGCTGGTTTGCGGTTGATTCTCGCACCTTCCGACCTTGCAGGTGTTTGAACCGGGAGTCTGAATTCACCGGGCCGTGAAATGCGAGTGAGTGCAAATAAGGTATGCATGTACGGCGAAAGTCGGGCATTTTGCCGATGCTTTTCGACAAGCTGGCACTCAAAGACATGATTCAACTTGACAATCGGCCGAGCACGGCATATTTTACCAATTAGTTAATTAACCACTTGGTGAACAATGCTGATCGACCCCCTGAGCATTACATTCGCTGCAATTGCCGATCCGACTCGGCGGGCGATTCTAACTCGCCTTTCCAAAGGCGAGGCGGCCGTGAAAGAGCTGGCCATGCCGTTCAACATGACTCTTCCCGCGATTTCCAAGCACTTGAAGGTGCTCGAAAAAGCCGGCCTCATCGAGCGTTCGCGCAATGCCCAATTACGACCGTGCAAGCTACGCGCCAAGCCGTTGAAGGAAGCCGCTTCCTGGATCGACCGCTACCGCACATTCTGGGAAGAGAGTCTCGATCGACTTGACGATTACCTCAAGGAACTGCAATCCGAGCCGGATGCTAAACCCGCTTCATCCCCACGCAAGAAAAGGAGCCGCTGAATGCCTGCTGATCATCAAGTGTCGCTGGCCAATCTTGATAACCCCGTAGAGATCATCATCTGCCGGACTTTTGCCGCGCCGCGAGAGTTGGTGTGGCTGGCGTGGACTGATCCCAATCACGTCGGTCGCTGGTGGGGACCAGCAGGTTTCACCACCACAACGCATTCGATGGATTTCCGACCGGGCGGGTCATGGCGTTACACGATGCACGGTCCCGATGGTCGTGATTATGGAAATCGCGTCGAATACATCGAAATTGACAAGCCTTCGCGACTCATCTATACGCTCGGCGGCGAGGGCAGTGATGACTCCGTCAGCTTTCGAGCCGAGGTTTTCTTTGAGTGTGTCGGCGAGAACGGTAGTGGTACGAAAGTCACAATGCGGTCGATCTTTCCAACTGCGGAAGCACGTGACTTCGTCATCACTGACCATGGAGCGGTGGAGGGCGGCAAGCAACACTTGGCGAATCTGGAGGACTACCTCGCAAGCATGTCGGCTGGCGATGACCACGAACCTCCTTTCTCAATCAGCCACGTCTTCAACACGTCACAAGAGAAGGTCTGGGAGGCCTAGACAGAGCAAGAGCATCTGCTGCGATGGTTTGGTCCGAAGGGATCGACGATGCTGCACGCGACTGTGGACCTTCGCGTCGGTGGCCTGTTCCACTACTGCATGAGCAATCCGAATGGCATGGAGATGTGGGGCCGCTGGGTCTTTCGAACCATCAATCGACCCGACAAGCTGGAGTTCATCAGCAGCTTCTCGAACGCCAGCGGCGAAATTACTCCTGCACCGTTTCAGGGACTCGACGACTTCCCGCCGGAGACGTGGACCACCGTTACGCTCGTTGAACACGCAGGCAAAAGCAGGGGAACACTCGTCACCATCGAAGCCCGACCGTTCGACGGCACCAAAGTCCAACGCGACTTCTTCACCGCTTTCCACGGCTCCATGCGTCAGGGCTGGACGGGCACCATGCAGCAACTCTCAGAGTTTCTCGGCGACTGATCGCCCGTTCGCATCACGCCCGAATCGAAACAAAAAAACGGGACGAACTGAACTCAAAAGTTCAATTCGTCCCGTCAACGTCGGGGCGAGAGGATTTGAACCTCCGGCCTTTCGGTCCCGAACCGAACGCTCTAGCCAAGCTGAGCTACGCCCCGGTCGAGTTTTCATCATAGACATCGGGTATTCGTCGTCAACGTCAATCAACGGATAGGCGGGAACGACGCGGGGTTCGCGGTTCGATGTCGGCCAGGTTAAGGTTCACGCTTTTGCGGCAAACGGATCCGTGATTTGGACGCCTGCTTTTTCAAAGTCCTTGCGATTTCGGGTCGCTACGGTTAGGCGATGCGTAAGTGCGGTAGCGGCGATCATGCTATCCTTCACTGCCATGGCCAAGCCCGCGCTACGTAGATCGGCCAGAAGCGCCGCCCATCGCAAGCCGGTAGCGGCATCCCATGGCAGGCATTTCAAGGACGCGACGCCTTTTTCAAACCAGCGTTCAAGGCGTCGACGCCGTTTTCCCGCGGCCATTAAATGGATGCCGAAACGAATCTCGCCAAGGACGATGGGTCGACTACCAGATCGCATTCGTGGGCGCGCAGCCATGTCACAACTTGGGGCGCCGGTTTGACTTTCGTTGCCTCGCTCAGGACATTGGCGTCCACTAGGTAAATCACAACGTGTCCGTCGATTCGGAATCGATTGGCACAAAGAAATCCTTTTCGGGGCAAGCCAAAAGCCAATCCACCACCCCTTGATTGGCTGGCGGCAGACGGCGAGTCAGACGGTATTGCCCCGGCTCGATGCGAACGATATCGAACTCTTGCCCCGGCTCGATATGGTCGAGACGCCGCAATTCGGCAGGTAAAACGACTTGTCCCTTACTCGATAGTCGCGTCATCATTTTTGTAAGATACCGTCTTACCTGCCGATCATCAAGCCGCTATAGAACCGCTTGCGTGTGAGTGACCGTCAGGCGCGCGCAATCGCCCACCGCGCGGCCGGAATCCTCCTTATTTGCCGCCGTTTGTCGCTATCGGCGTGCCCACCAATCGCAGTTGGCTACACAAGTGGTAGGTGATGCCGTCGATCTCGTAATCGGTCTCGACGTAGAAGGCCAGGCAGCCTTCCTTCGGAGGGGCAACCTCGGCGGTGATCTGGCCCTTGTCGATCTTTACTTCGTGGTCGCTCCATTTCGCCTTGCGGAAATCGCGCCTCGGTGCCGTCGCCATCCACACTCGGGCGCCCAGCAGTGACGGATCTGCGGTCACGACCAGCCGCAGCTTGTCCGTGGCATCGTCGTTTTTCCACGTCAATTTCGGCATTTCCTTGCCGGACATGCGGTAGCGCACGAAGGCCGTCAGGGCGCTGCGGACCCGGGTCATTTCGTCCGAGGCCGGCACGCCCCCCTGCTTCAGATCGTGGCCTGCGTTGGGGACATAAGCGATGTACTTGTCGCCCTTGAGGCCGTCCCAGTACAGGTTCAACGCGTCCGTCGACCAGTACGGGTCGTTGTTGCCGTTGATGATCATCTTGGGCATCGTCACCTTGTCGCGGTAGGAATACGGATCGACGGCCAGCCAGAGGGCCTTCGCCGTGGGCGTGTCGGGGGTGGGCACCAACTTGCGCTCCGTATAGTCGCGGATCTGATCGCTGTATGCGCCGAACGACTCGAGCTGGTGTTTCGATTGCTCCTGCATGTTCAAGGTGTCGATCACCATGGGTGCGATGCCGATGACACGCGGGTCGGAGGCGCCGGTGAGCCAGGTAGTCCAGCCGCGCTTGGACGCGCCGGAGACCACGAAGCTTTTGATATCTTGCTTCCATTGCTCCTGGGAAAATGCCTGCAGGGCATCCATGGCCTTCACCGCGCTCTTTGCCATCGGGAACAGGAGCGCCCAACTATCATCCTTGTCGTCCAGGGCGCGTACAAAGGTTTCCGCGATCAGCGTGTCCTCCGTCTTGCCGCCGAGCAAGGGCTGGTTGGGGATGTTGAAGAGGATGGCGACCGGGGCTTTGATCTTCTCGGCCAGTGTCATGCCGAGACCGATGTTCTTGGGATTGGCATTGCCGCCGGTGATGAAGAGCAGCATCGTCGCGCTCGGTTCCACGCCCTTGGGCTGGTAGACCTGGATCTGGTGGGTCCAGGTGATGTCGTGCCAGACCTGGGAAGTCATTTCCAAATCGAAGATCTTGCCTTCTGGTACGTCGTGATTGGCCTTGACCTTCCAGGCGAACTTCGGCTCCGGCTTCTTGAGATAGGTCTCCAGGTCGGCGCGGGCCGCTCCCGCGGCCAGGCCAACGAGAAGCCAGGCAGCGAGCAACAGCCGGGTCCACGCAAACTGCCGAAGTTGTCTCGTCATCCGTTGATCTCCTGCGAATCAGAGGGGAGGTTGTCGGTTGAGTACGCCGGCACAATCGGCAAAAGCAAAGTCATTATGCGTATTGAGGCAGCAAATGCACGGACATTTTCGGCTAAATGGGTCGTGCCGGTAATGACGATGATGCTCTTGACGGAGATGCTGCGTTGACTTATACCGCCCCGCCATTGCCGGGGATGTCCTATTCCTCGCGCCGTCGGTGCGCTCGATTCTTTCCACCGTATCGGAGGCGTTGCCATGTTCGCACGGTCGTTCAAGGCCGGACTCGCTGTGCTGGTGGCCGGCGTAGTTGTAGGCGATCGAGCTCTGCTCGTTCGCGGCCAGGAGATTGCCCCACCCGTTGCCGCCGCGCCAGCGGGAGCAGAGGCCCCGGCGGCGCAGCAGGGCGTGGAGGTCATGACGCGCGGTCCGATCCACGAGGCGTTCGCGTCCTTGACCGTGGAAGCCGCACCTACCAAGCCTGTCCCCAAGGCGCCGCCCAAGCTGATCGACGAAGAACCGCCCGCCGACAAGCCCGAAGGCGACATGATCTGGATCGGCGGCTACTGGGCCTGGGATGACGACCGCAGCGATTACCTGTGGGTCAGCGGTACCTGGCGGGCCACGCCGCCCGGCAAACAATGGGTCGCCGGCTACTGGCGCGAAGACGATTCCAAATGGCAGTGGGTGCCAGGCTTCTGGTCGACTGCTCCGACCAAGGAAAACGAAGCACATCAAGTAACGTATCTGCCGCAACCGCCCGCCCAGCCAACCGTGGCGCCGCCCGGCGAGGCGCCGACGCCGGACAGCTTTTATGTGCCCGGACACTTTGTCTGGAAAATGGACCACTACGCCTGGCAATCGGGCTACTGGGCCAGGATGGAGCCCGGCTACGTCTGGGTGGCAGGCCACTATCGCTGGACGCCGAGCGGCTACATCTATATTGCGGGTTACTGGGACTACGCCGTCAGCAGGCGCGGTGTGCTCTACGCGCCGGTCGTAATCGATCCGCGAGTGACGGTCGTTTATACGCCGGCCTATGCTGTGCCGGGCACGGTAGTCGTGGATGCGCTCTGGGTTCGTCCCTCCCATTGCCACTATTACTTCGGCGACTATTACGGAGTGGAGTACCGCGACCGCGGCTTCGAGAGTTGCGTCGTCTATAGCCGTGGCCATTACGACTCGATCATTGTCTATGAGCGTTACGAGCACCGTCGCGATCCGGAATGGATCAATATCCAGATCAACGTTTACAACGACCGCTACGAGCACCGCGACGCCCGGCCGCCCCGCACCCTCGTGGAACAAACGACGATCATCAACAAGACAACCATCATAAATAACACGACCATCGTGAATAAAAACGTGGTCATGGTAGCGCCGGCCAAAAAGGTGATCGAGGCCGGCGGCCTCAAGACGGTCACGGTAGACCACGAGGCCCGCGTGCAGATGAAACAGCAAGCCGTCGCCGTGCGCGAGGCCAGTGTCGAGCGCGTGAAGACCGAAGTAGCCGTGCCGGGAGGTGCGCCCAAGCAGCCGCGGGTCGCCGCTCTGAGTGTGGCGAAGCAGCAGCCGGTGATAGCCAATGCTGCCCAGGCCCCGGTCGCCGGCGCGAAGATGCCAACGACAGCCGGGACGGGCGCCGCAGCCGCCCCAGTGGCCGGCGCGAAGATGCCCGCCGCGGGTGCGACCGCATCCACCACACTCCCCGCATCGACGACAGCCATTCACCCTGCGGCTGCCACGACGACTACGACCGGTCCAGCCGTCACGCACCCGACAACCGCTACTTCCACGGTAACAACCTCCACGCCGCCCGTCACTCCGGCGACGACCGCCGCAGCGCACCCCGGCACCGTACAAGGCCCGGCCCAGCCCAATGGTTCTACGACGTTAACCAAACCGGCTACCTCGCCTCCCTCGCCGTTCGGCCAGAATACTGCCCGGCCTGGTACGCCTCCCGGTACGCCAGGGATGGCCCCACCGGGAACGCCGCCGGGCGCGCGTCCGACGCAGCCACCGGCCAAGCAGGGCGACCCGGCTCACAAGCCGCCACCGAAAGACAAGGATGACAAGAAGGACAAGGACAAGGATAAGAATCAGTAAAAGCCTTATCACCCCAACTATACAGACATAGACTCCATGCCGGGCGTGCTCAATATGCCGCCCAGCATGGAGTTTTTTGCTTTTTGTTAGACCTCATTCGTTGCATTTCGAGCCAATGTCCTGAGCCGCTTTTCCCCCTATTTTCCTTTCATTCGATCAAAACTGTTTTGCAGGATTCAATTAAGCACATTTTCTAGCCAACGTTAAATCTGCGCCTTTACCAAAGCGCCCGGATTGGGCATATTTCTTTGACGTTAGTCTTTAACCTCGATTCGGCCCACCGGTGTGTGCTGTGCAGGCTTGGATCGATCGTTCCCGCTAGGTAGGAGAAGTTGGCAATGTTGTTCAAACGCGTCCGCCTCGCCCTGCTCGTATGTAGCCTGGTCGCCGTCGCTGCCCTCACCGTCCGCGCCGACGACAAGGCCCCGGACAAGAAGCCGGAGGCGATTCCCGCCCCGGCAGCAGCCGCACCCGCTCCCGCTGCCTCCAGCGACTGCGGCCCCACGTACAAGACCGTTTGCGTGACCGAGTACGTCCCCGAATCGTACACGGCCACCCGCACCGTCTACAAAACGGAATGCGTCCCGCAAAAGTACACGACGTACAAGACCGAATGCACCACCGAAACCCGCACCCGCAACGTCACCTGCTACAAAACCGTGACGGAAGTGGTCGACGAAGTGCGAACCGTCTGCGTCTGCACCCCCGTGCAGGAAGAGCGGACGATCATGAAGCACGTCGTCACCTGCGTGCCGGTCACCACGATGACCTGCAAGACGATCGACAAGGGTCACTACGAGTGCAAAGAAGTCGAATGTGGCCCAACCCTCGGCGAACGCCTGCACGGCCTGTTCGCCAAGCGCCACAGCAGCTGCGGCTGCGACACGGGCTGCGGCTGCGAGCCCAGCTGTGGCTGCGAAACGGCCTGCCCTCGGACCAAGACCGTCAAGGTTTGGGTCGCTTGCAAGGAGACCATCCAGGTTCCCTGCACCCGCATGGAACGGCACGTCGAGTGCGTCCCCGAGAAGTGCATGGTGACCGTCAACAAGATGGTGCCGACGCAGAAGACCTTCAAGGTCTGCAAGACCCGCTGCATCCCGGAGACGAAGTGCGAGACGTACTGCGTTTCCGTCCCGCACCAGGTCGCGGTCGAATGCACCCGTATGGTTAGCCGTTGCGTTCCCTGCACGGAGACCTACACGGCTTGCCGCATGGTCGCGAAGACCGTCGAGAAGAAGGTCCTGTGCGACACCGGCTGCGGCTGCGCCACGTCCTGCTGCGAGACGTCCTGCTGCGAAAGCAAGAAGCACGCCTTCTTCGGCGCCTTCAAGGGCCTGTTCCACAAGAGCAGCAGCTGTGGCTGCGGCTGCGAGTGATTGAAAGTCTCTTAAAAGAGAAGAAGCCGTTCGGCGGTACAACCGCCGAACGGCTTTTTGCGTTGGTCCTTCCATTCATTCTGTCACATCGCTCTGCCCCGGTTCCATTGACAAATCGTTGACAGCGTCGTCCGACCGCTCACGAAGAAAGCTGATGTGCTTGAATCCACACAACAGCTGGAAGCGGCCCGGATTGTCCGGCATGTACAGAACCGTGACCGGCAAACCGTAGCAAAGATAATCCCACACGTCCTTGCTCAATTTGGTCTTCCCGGAGAGCGCCGGGCGCCCTTCGGGCTCGAACAGGTAGCTGACCCAGTAGCTGATGGTATTTCTGTGCTTGGTCTCTTCTTTGTTCGTGATCTTACCGACGACCGCGACGCCGTTACGAGCCAGGTACAAGTCGCGGTTCATGCTGATGTGCTGCCACAAAAACCACACGGCAAAAATGACCGCGGCGATGGTGCTGAAAATCAACACCTCGCGGATGGATCGCTGGATATTGTCAGCCGGCTTGCCGAAGCAATGGTTGGTCGGATCATGGGGCATGTAGGTGATGGCAAGGCTGGAGCCTTCCTGCATCTTTTGGTAATTGTCGAAGCTCACCGAGGACTGTTGCGTAAATGATCGGCCATTGGCCTGATACTTGTAAACCACACAATAGTTCGAGGAGCCTCTGCTTCCCCGTGTAATGTAACGCTCCGTCACCACCGCGTCCGTCCGCTGTCCTTCGTTGGCGAGATCGCGGAAGCGTTGCACGTAAAAGGCGTTTCCAAAAAACAGCACAACATTCGGCGCGATCAGGAGCGAGGCCAAGGCCATCCCGCGATAAACCCGCGAGACCAGGGTAAACTCCGTCGGGCGCGGCGCTTCAGGGAGTTCTGAGGGCGGCAAGGGATACGACGGTTCCGAGGCGCGGGACAAAAGGTCCATGAAGGCGGCCCGTGGGTGTTCGATATGTAAAAGCATAGCCCAGCATTTGGCCCCACGCTCCGGGCACGATTTCGGCATCCCAGCACGCTCTTGCTTGGGCCCTGCAAAGCGGGCCGGCCGCTACGTGGCGGCCGTCTACGATGATAAAGGATGGTAACCATCGGGAGCGGGCGAACGATAATTCGTTGAACCTTCGCAGCTCGCCCGCTGTCTTTTTCTCGATGAACCTCCGTTCTAGGGAGAACGATACTTTGCGAAACCACGAGATTGAAAGCTGGGCTCTGTCGATCATTGATCGTGTACGATCAGGACAGCCGATCGAGGATCAACGCGTTGAATTAAAGACTTGCTGGCCGGATGATCCCAAGAAGGCCGCGAGACGAATTGCTGGCCACGCGAACACGGCTAGGGGGGAACCTATCCTGTGGCTCATTGGCGTAGACGAGGAGGGTCGCACAGTTCCGGGTATCGCGTTCATCGAATTCGCCAGCTGGTATAGCGCTGTAAAGGCTAGTTTCGACGAACTTGCACCCGAGCCGATCGCCCTCCAAGTACCTGTGAGTCGGGCCACGGTCGCCGCCCTCTACTTCGAGACGGATCGTGCCCCCTTTGTTTGCAAGAACGCAGCCGGCGGTACGGTCCAGCGAGAGGTTCCCTGGCGGGAGGCCACGGGGGTCAACTCTGCTACCCGGTCCCAGCTGCTTCGCCTCCTCTCGCCCCTCCAGAAACTGCCGAGTATCGACGTGGTGGCGGCCCATCTTGATGTCGATGCTCACAAGAGTAATGAAGGCAAGCAGTTCCTGCGCAACGCGATTCAGCTGGTACTCTTTCTTACTCAGCCGTCGTCGCAGACATCGGTCATACCGAGTCACCGTTGCACCGTTTCTCTTGTCGTAGGTGCACACAACATCTTTGGCCCGGTCTCAGACGTCCAGTTCCTAAGTCCGCAGGTTGACAATATCAATGCCTCTGCCTTATGGGTCTCGATCACCGGTTCTGGTTTGTTCGAGGTGAGGAATACCACGTTTGCGCACTTTGATGGCTCAGCCGACGAAGTATACAGCCAACCCGCCCACATTGACCTCAAACTAGTGTCGGTAGGCCACGACTACAGTATCTCGATCAGGATTGACCTTCCTGTTCGCAGAAAGGACGGGGAGAAGCGCGGCCACTGGGGAATCGGGAGCCGTTACTCCAACAGAACGGGAACGGCAGTACCCCTCGAATAGAATGTCGAAATCCGGGAAGTAAACGCCGGTGCCGGTTGGCAAGCCCAAGGCGAAGCGGCTGCCGCTTGACCTGGCCTACTTTGCCGTGCGGTGGTGTCTTAGGCCGTCACCGGCGAGACCAGCGTAAACTCCGTCAGACGCGGCGCCTCGGGGACTTCCGACGGCGGCAATGGATACGCCGGTTCCGAGGCGCGGGACAAAAGGTCCATGGAGGTGGCCCTTGGGTGTTCGATATGTAAAACTTTTGGCCGCCGCTGGGGGGCACGATTTCGGCATCCCGCACACGGGTAACTCCGCATGACGATCACCATCGCACGGCGGTTGTTCCTCTCGGCCGGCATCTACGGCGTGGCAGTCATCGCGCCCCTGTTCTTTCTCGAAGAGCAAATAGGCGCCTTGGATCCGCCAATGGTTACGCATCCCGAGTTCTACTACGGCTTCGTCTGCGCGGCGTTTGCGTGGCAAATCGTCTATCTGATGATGTGGCGCGACCCGCTTCGTTTTCGTCCCATGCTGATTCCAGCAATTGTGGGTAAGGCCGGGTTCGGGATTTCGGTCCTCGTGCTATTCGCGCTGCAGCGATTGCCGGCCACGGGCCTGGTTTTGCCGTCGATTGATTTGCTCCTCGCCGCTCTTTTCGTTTGGGCATATGTGAACCTGGGGCGTCAGGGGTCCTCAGGTCGGCTGAGCTAAATGTACATTTGATTCAGGAGATCGACCCATGACGGTGACGGCTAGTTGGATTTCCAAAAAATCGGACCGATGTGATGGAGACGCTTGCGTTCGCGACACACGGATTACAGTCTGGGGCTTGGTCGCGTACCGCCGTCTAGGCATGTCCGACTCCGAAATCATTAATGCCGTCCAGGGATTGACCGCTGCCGACCTAGAGGCCGCCGGGGAGTATGCCGCCGCGCACGCAGCGGAAATCGACGATGCCATCCGCGCGAATGACGAAGGCGAAGGGGGCTTTGTGGAGTAACGGCGGATGCCTGTGGTACAATTCTCGTTGCGGTGCAGATTGACGCCCACCTAACTCGCGACCCAATACGGGTTGCTGGGCACCCGCCGGATTTGGTCACGAATCGCAATACAAACGGGGACCGACCGATGACCCACGGAAGCTTTTTTGCGACGCCGTCACGCGTATTTCCCAGTCGCCGGGACTTTTTTCGCCGGGCCGGCGGCGGTTTTGGCATGCTGGCGCTTGCGGGATTGCTCGACCGACAGGGATTGCTCGCCGCGGAGACGGCTGCCCCGGGTATCAACCCGTTGGCTTCGCGGCCCAGTCATTTTCCGGCCAAAGCCAAGTCCGTCATCTGGCTGTTCATGAACGGGGGTCCCAGCCAGGTGGACACGTGGGACTACAAACCGGAATTGACCAAGCACGACGGGCAGGAGTTGAAGGGATTCGACAAGGACACCGGCTTTTTTACCGACCAGGTCGGGCCGCTCATGAAGTCACCTTTTGCATGGAAACAGTACGGCCAATCCGGGACGTGGGTCCCGGAAATCTTTCCTAGCATGGCCAAACATGTCGACGACATTGCCTTCATCCACTCGTGTTTCACCGAGACCAACAATCATTCCCCAGCTCTCTTCGAGATCAACACCGGTATGAGCCGCATGGGATTTCCGTGTGTCGGCTCGTGGGTGACGTACGGGCTGGGCACCGAAAATCAGAACTTGCCGGGCTTTGTCACGATGTATGACACGCTGGGCCGCGGCTTACCCAAGGGCAACGCGCTCAACTGGGGCAGCGGTTTCCTTCCCGGCATCTTCCAGGGCACCGCGCTAAACGCTCACGGCGCCCCCATCGACAACCTCCAACGCGACTCCCAGATGAACGACGAACAACAACGGCGCCAACTGGACCTGATGCGCCGCCTCAACCGCGACCACCAGCAAGACCACGAAGGCGACGCGGAGTTGACCGCGCGCATCGAGAGCTTCGAACTCGCATACCGCATGCAAATGACCGCCCCCGACGCGCTCGACATCGGTAAAGAACCCGAGGCCATTCGCAAGATGTACGGCATTGACAATCCGAAATGTGCACATTTCGCCAAGCAGGTGCTGATGGCCCGCAGGCTGGTGGAGCGCGGCGTGCGTTTCGTGCAAATCTATTCGGGCGGCATGGAGAACGAGCGCAGCTGGGACGGGCACATCGACCTGGCGGGCAATCATCGTCAGTTCGCCGGCGAGACGGACATCCCCATCGGTGCCCTGTTGGCTGACCTCAAGCAGCGCGGTTTGTTGGAGTCGACGCTGGTGATATGGGGCGGCGAGTTCGGCCGACTGCCGGTAGCGCAGCGGCCTCAGAATACGCAGCAAATGGGGCGCGATCACAATCCGCACGCCTTCACGACATGGATGGCAGGCGGCGGCGTCAAGGGCGGCGTGCACCACGGCGCGACGGACGAACTGGGCCACAAGGCAACCGTGGATCGTGTCCCCGTCCACGACCTGCATGCAACGATCTTGCACTTGCTCGGCATGGAACACACCAAGCTGACCTATCGCCACAACGGGCGCGACTTCCGGTTGACGGATGTTTATGGAAATGTGATCAAGCAGATTCTGGCTTGATAGGCTCTGCCGATTGCAAAAAGGGGTCGGGAGTCGTTAGGTGCTTGCGACCACTTGCTCGCGCGGCGTGCTCGTGGCCCCACGCACCTAACGACTCCCGACCCCTTTTTACTCACGAGTAAGTATAAGACGTTCCGGAGGGGTAGCCAGGCCCCTTGGTCGAGGTACCGCCGCTTTGCCAGTTATATCCGGAGCCGGAGCCACCGCTTGGCGGCGAGGAAGTAGAGCCCGTCGGCGAAACTGGCTGCGGGCCTTGCGGCCAGGACAGAACCTGCCCAACAAGATTGTAATACAACGCCGGTTGTTGTCCCGCGATCTTCGGCACGGCGACGAACTGCACCGTGTAGGTCCCACTTTGAAGATAGACGGTTCCCGTAGTCGGCGGCTGTCCGGCATAAGCGATTTGCTTGTACACCATGTTCCCGTTGGCATCGAAGATGAACATCTGCACTTCGACGGCCGCGTTCCACCCAATGGTGCTGGCCGACAGGTTGAACGAGAATAAAGCGTTTTGGGTTACGGTCAGCGTCTGGAAGTCCTGGGCCGCCCCGGACGTAAGCGTGTTCGATGCGAACGACTGATTGGCCGAGGACGCCGGAATGCCGAATGTCGCGTCCAGGAAGAATGCACCAGTACCGCTCTGGTTGGGACGCTGGGCAGCCGCCACTTGCACATAATAAACAGCGTTGGGCTGGGCATTGGCCACCTGGATCACCATGGCGCCGTTGGCGTTGGCGAGCACGGTCGCGGCGACCGGTTGCAGGAAATCGTTGTAAACCGTTACCTGGGGACTAAGGGCGGAGGGGGCCTGGGCCAGCACGCTGATCGTCATGACGTCGGTCTGGCCGTAAGCGGCCGGCGCCGATTGCAGGCGATAATATTGGGGTGCCGAGGAGCTGATAAGTCCGCCTACCGCTTGATACTTCGATTGCGGCGCGTATCCCGGTACAGTCGTCAGGGGCGTCGCCGTCAACCACCACAGACCGAGCAGAGACTCGACCGCGGACACGAGGTTCGTGAGCAATCCGGTAACGAGATTGACGAGCACCGACGACACGGCCGGCTGGGTACCTGCCGCGGCGTTGAGATCCACCTGCAAGGCGTAGCTACCGCGACTGGACGAATTCAACGTCGGCGTGGTTGCCACGACGTAAAAGGCGCTGTTGGCCGGGGCGGCAGCGAGGTGAAGGTTAAATGTCCCATTCGGCAGCACCGAATACGCCGCACCCAACTGGTTACCGGCGGCATCGAAAACAGTTAAGGTCGGATCGCCGAGACCGCTGCCCCAGGTCTGCAAGGTTACCGACAATCCGTTGGGGTAGGGGCCGGCCTTGGTGCTGAAGCTGAAGACATTGGTGTTGTTTGCCACACTGATGAGGCCAGCAGTGCCCTGCTGGTTTGGGCCCAGTTGTACCAGGGGCTGAGCCGTGCTGAACGCGCTGGGAGCGCCGACGCTCGCGGCCGAGGGTTGTAGGTTGACTACGAGTTGGTAAGCCCCAATTCCAAATGGGTTTGCCTGGGAACCCTGGACGCCGACGTAATAGGTCGCGCCCGGGGCCACATTCGTCAGGTGAATCGTCACGTCGCCGTTGAGTGGGTCAGTTGTCGCAGCCGAGGCAACCACGTTGCCCAGCGAATCGTAAACCGTGACCTGGCCCGTCAAGAAGCTCTGCCGCGAGGTTCGCAATTGGACCGTTACGCCGTTGGTATGGACGGCCGGGTCGGTCGTGAAGCGGAAATACTCCACGTCCTGGTTCGTCGTAACGTCGCCGTTCACCATCAGCAAAGTGGAGACCGGTGTGGTACCGGTTGCGTTGAGATTCGTTGCGGTTGCAAGCGTGTGATTGCCGCCGTTGGCCTGGAATGCGTCGCCGGTGCGCACGCCGTAGGCGGACTGGATGGCCTGGATATCCCCTGCACTAAGCCCTTGTCGGGGTCCTTCGTAGGTTTGGTACTCAACCGATGTGGGGTCAGTGGTCTGATCAGGCAAGCCGAACACGTGTCCGGCCTCGTGCATCGCCACAGTATACAAGTCATACTGCCCGGAACCGCTGCCGAATTGATAGTTGGAATTGAAAATGAGGTCACCGGACCAGGTCGAACCGGAAACCAAAAATGGCGTCCCTGTGGCTACCGTACTTGCTGCGAGCGGCTCGGCAGCGATGCGAATATCCCCAAACCGAGGGTCGCCCTGAACCAGGCCGGCCGTGCCCAGCGGGAGGCCGCTGTCGCCGGTGAGCGAGATGTTCACGTTTGAATACTGCGCCCACGTTTGAAACGCCCGGAGAATGGTCTGCTCGACAGCGGCCGCGTGGGAGCCGGGCGCGAGGTCGGCAAAAAAATCGCTCGTCCCTGCCGCGACCTGGGTGCCGTCGGGCACGAAGCTCAGGGTCAAATGCCCGGCATCGGGCCAAAGGGCGGCGGTGGCGGGAACGCAGCGGTCCTCCAAGGGCTCCAGGTGGAGGCGGCGGCAGCGCTTATTGTGCAACATGCGAAACAACCCTTTCGTTGTCAGCGCCTGCTATTAGGGAGTCGGCCAAGCCGGGCGGGTACGGCGAAGGCTCGGAATTTCGGGAAGGAAGGTCACAAAGGGGGTGTGAGAGAGCGGCGGACACGTACGCGCGTTGCGATGCGCGCGGGGAACAAGGGGGGCCTCATTCCGCCCAGCAGAATCGGTTGCTCCGCTCAAAGGCAAACCGTCCGCTACTAGTAAGAAAGGGACCGAGAAGCCGGCGCCCGCCAATTTGCCCAAAATCTCCATCGCGTTGAACTCGCATTCGAATTCAGACGCCTTTGCGCGCAGGGCCGGAGTGTCGGAGAATAAGCACAATTTCCAGGAGGCTGGCCAGCTTTTGGTGTGACGGTCCATGATTGAAAGGCGAAAGGCGGTAATCTCGAGGAAGGAGGCAGCATTCGAATTTAGGTCGTGATCCGCATGCGTGCAAATCGGCTCGTAAATTTGATGCGACAGTAGAACTTTTGGCAATACGATCGGATTCCGAGCCGAGCGCGAAAGTGCTATGGTGATGGCAGACCGCTCGGGTTCGAATCGAACCCCTTCGCTGGCGCGTCAGGCTTGTAAGGTTGATACAAGCCTGACGCGCCAGCGAAGGAGAATGATATTTCGAGGGCATGCCATGGTGCCGACACCGGAGCCCGCTCGGAGCGATGAATTCGCGGCAGCGTTGCGCCTTCTTTTTGGCCACCTCGAATCCACTGAGGCGGAGAAGCGACTCAGCAACGCCCTTCTGCTTTTGGAGCGCGGCGAGCTGAACCGTGATGGGATCTTTGTCCTTCGCGGTGTTGGGGGCGGTGATGGCGGCGCCGCCAATTCGATATACGGTGTGTTCGTGTGTCTACCGCTGGTCGGCGCCACCGGACTCGTTTGGCCGCCGCGCTGCGTCACGAATGCTGACACGCTACATAATGAAGACCTTCTCGTGCGCCATGGAACCGGCTGGCTGCGGCACCAGGGTGTCAAGGTCGCCCAGGCCCTCCTTGCATTGGAGGAATCTGAGTTGGGCGCGCCGCTGCTCCGGAACGGCTTTCAGCACATTACTCACCTGAACTTTTTTCGGCACGACCTCGACTTGCCGCTACGCCTGCTCCAACGGCTGGAAAAGCTCGAATACCAATCCTACGAGGAATGCGACCCAGCGCTTTTTCGCCAAACCCTGGCGCGGACTTACCTTGAGACGCGAGACTGCCCCGAGCTCAACGGCGTCCGGGAGGTTGCCGAGGTGATTCTCGGTCACCAATCGCAGGGCCGATTTGACCCTACTCGTTGGTTCCTGGCTTGCGCAGGTGGCGAACCGATCGGTGTACTGATGCTCACCGAAATGCCGGAGAGCGGCGATTGGGATCTCTCCTACACTGGCATAACACCGGAATACCGGCGGCAGGGCTTCGGCACGGAGTTAGTACTCAAAGCGCTCCTGGAAGCCAAGGCAGCGGATGCAATGTACCTATCATTAGCAGTGGACGGGCGTAACGTCCCGGCACTCGCTTTGTATCGACAATTGGGGTTCGAACCGTACGACCGCCGCGAAGTTTACCTGGCGATTTGTCGAGACGATGCTCCTCCCGTAGCAAACTCAAAATCTTCATCAATTACTTAAAGTCCGAGCCTGTCAGGTCCTTTCACACGTCCTTCTTTTTTCTTTCGGCCGAATGTACGGATACCGGTGGCCGACCCAAAAGGGCTTGGTTAAGATACTCCAACTCCGAGTGCGACCGTCTTCACACAGGCTTCCCTCCTGTCCGACGGAACCTCTCTCTTGCGACCGGATTGACCACGATCCGGCCAAAGAAACCGCGCGCCGGAGGGAACCACCTTGAGTATCGTTAAGCGCGACGGCGTGGCCGCCTTGGAGCAGGCCCTCGCCGGACGCATCGGATTGCCGCGCTACAAACTTTGGTTCGAGGGCCGCACCAAGTTCGCCTGGAAAGAAGGCGTCCTGACGGTCGGCGTCCCCAACCGCCACTTCGAGGAGTGGTTGCAAAAAACGTTTCACGCTGCCCTGGAAGCGGCCGCGACTGAGGTCTATGGTGAAACGACGGAAGTACGCTATCGAGTCGACGGCGTGCTGTTCCAGGCTGCTCGTCGAGAACAGGCCGCCGCCCAGTTGCCGCCGCCGTGCGACACGAATGGCGAGCCGTCGGCGCTCACCGAAGAGGCCGAACCGACAACGCGCCCCGGGGCGCTGCCGAAGGCCAAGGAAAAACCGTCCCCCGAGCTGGAACCGACGCTCTTCGACAACCTGCCCCAGCCCAAGGCCAGGCGAAGCAGGCACTGGCGCCGCCTTGGCGATTTTGTGGTTGGGCCCTGCAACCGCGTGGCCCACGCCTCGGCGCTGAGCGTTACCGAGGAGCCTGGCGAGGCCGTAAATCCCCTGGTGCTGCACGGCCCCGTGGGGACCGGCAAAACGCACCTTCTCGAAGGCATCTACGCCGGGCTGCGAAAAGGCCGGCCCGACTTCCGGGTCTGCTACGTGACCAGCGAGGACTTCACCAACCGCTTCGTGCAGGCACGGCGGCAAAACAACTTTGCCGGTTTTCGCAAGCAATTCCGCGAATGCGACGCCTTGCTAATGGACGATCTCCACTTCCTCGCCGGCAAGCGAGCCACGCAGGAGGAGTTCCTGCACACGTTTGATGCCTTGCAAGCCGACGGCCGGCAAATGGTTCTTACCTGTGATTGCCACCCACGGCTCGCGGACGATTTCGCGCCGGAGCTAGCCGACCGCTTGCTCGGCGGGGCGGTATGGCCCCTGACCCCTCCCGACGCCGAGACACGGCATAACATCTTGCGGGCCAAGGTGGGGCAAACGAAGGATGGCATGCTCAACGATGAGGTCCTGGCCTTCATCGCGGCGCAGCTGCGTGGCAACGTCCGCGAATTGGAAGGCGCGATCCACAGCGTCCGACATTACGCGAAGGTCACGAATCGCCGGGTTGACATCGCCCTGGTCCGCGAGGCGTTGGCCGACCTGTTGCGACATTCGATCCGGCTGTTGAAGCTGCCGGACGTGGATGGCGCCGTCTGTTCGGTCCTGCGATTGGAGGCAGGAGCGCTGCAATCAACCGGAAGAGCGTGGGCAGTGAGTCATCCGCGCATGGTGGCAATGTACTTGGCGCGCAAGCACACGGGCGCGTCGTATAGCGACATCGGCGGCCACTTCGGCGGCCGAAACCACAGCACCGCGGTGGCGGCGGAAAAAAAGGTGCGGCAATGGCTGCAAGAGGACGCCGAATTGGCCGTCGGCGAGCGGCGCCTGCACGTCAAAGAAATCGTCGAGCGCGCGGAACGGGAATTGGCCCGGTAGACTGAAGCCGAGTCTGGCGCGAATGCCGCAAAAGTTAGCGATCCGGTTGTGAGGCTGGGACAATTTCCGCTGATGGAGGAGGCTTGCGGGCCTCGGCGAGTGTGGCACGCACTTCGGACCAGAGGGCATCCCACTCGGCCCGCTCTGCCGCCGGCATGGCGATTCGCCCTAGTCCGGGACGCGTCGACGATAGATCCGAATCTTCCAGCCAATGCGCGAGGCCTTCCGTAGCCGCCTTGCGCTGGGCAATCTGTATAGATGCGGCGTGCGCGCGGTGGACGGCGAGGTCGGCCCGCAGCCAGGCCCGAGCTTTGGCCTGTAGTGCCGTTCGGGCAGAAGCCTCTGACGGGGCATCCACACCCATGCCGCTCCCAGCCAGCGCGGCCGAGCAAGCGGCTGAGTATCGGAACCAGTTAGAGGTGTCCTCGGCCAACCGTTGGTCCGCTGCAAATGCCCGCTCGAAAAACCGGACCGCCTCTCCGTGCTTGGGATGACGCATTTGTGCACACACCTCAGCAAAATCACACATCTCCGCTGGACTGGTCAGTCGATCCGTTCCCGCGAGTATGCCGGGGAGACGGGCCACCAGAACTCGCTTGCGCTCCGCACGGGCCAGGTTAGTAGCCGCGATCGCCAGGCTGCGGTCCAGACGAACCGCTTCCTTGTATTCGGCGATTGCCCCTTCCAGGTCATCCGTAAAGTATTCAAACAGGTAGCCCAGGTTGTTATGGGGTACTGCGTCATTGTGGTCGAGTTGGATGGCCTTGCGATATTCGGCTTCCGCGCCTACCAGGTCGCCCTGCTTCCTTAGCACCAAACCCAGGATATTGTGGGCTGGGGACAAGTCCGGCTCGATTTCAATGGCCTTGCGAACTTCCGCTTCTGCGCGATCCATGTGATCCTGTTGATTGAGCAGTTGGCCAAGGCTGACGTGGGCCATGGCGAGCTTGGAGTCCATCCCAATTGCCTTGCGGTACTCCCGCTCGGCGCCTAGCGAGTCGCCCAATTGCTCCAAAACCCAACCGAGGTTATTGATCGCCCAGGCTGATTTCGAATCGAGGCGGCTGGCCTCGCGGAATTCCACCTCCGCCTGGTTCAAGAGGCCGAGGTCATTCAGGGCGATCCCGAGGTTGATGTGCGCGACGGAGTTGGCGGGTGCCACACCGACAGCCGCCTGGTACCACCTTGCGCGTTCCTCTGCCTGTGCTCGATGGTTTATGCGGTAGGTTGCACCCAGTGTCATCAGTAGGCCCAGGTCGTCCGGCCGCCGCTGGAGTGCCCCCCGTAATAATTCACGTCTCCGTTCGACGGGAATCGCCGAGTACTCGCCCATGATCACTACGAATCCCGGGGGCTGTTCCTGCGCCGACGTCCGAGCGGCCACCTCGGCCAGCGTTTTTGCGCCGTCTCCAACCAACACCGCATCCCGGAAGTCATTTCGGAACGCGTCCGAGTCCGCAATCTGAAGCACAGCCCGGACACGCGAAGACCTGCTTAGACTCAGCAAGCGGTCGAGTGCCGCGATTACCCGCTCCCGGATTTTTGAGACCGATATGCGAGCTGTTGCTTCTTCCGGAGCAACGACAATTGGATCCGCGCCGAACGGTGCCAATGCCTGCTGCAGTCGCGCCGCGATCGCTGCCTGCTTAGGATGCTCGTTGTCGACGGATGTCCAAAGAAAGTTCTCAATCGCTTCCAAGTCATTGAGTAGCGCCAAATCCAGGCGGAGTCGATCCAGCCTCAAGGCCCACTCGTCCGCTCCCCCTTCGCTTGCCCGGCTTTCGGCTGCCTCCAAGGCGACCCGCGCTTTGGGCCCGTCCCCGGCGCGTAACGCTTCCTCGCAGCGGCCGAGCAAGTCTACTGTGGCGGCGTTGTTTCGTTCGCGACGGTTGTCCTCGTCCCGAGTCCGGTTGGCAATCTCGTCGCGGCGGTCTCGTGCTTGGCGGTCGAAGTACCATGCCACGGCTGCAGTGCCCAAGATCAGCAGTACCACGGCGGCGGCCAAGGCTGCCTGTACCCGTCGCCGCTTCCTCTGTTCGGCCGCCTTTACCTCAGCAGCCACCCGCGCCCCGTCGGCTACCACGCGGTCCAATTCTGCCAGCCTCGCGCGTTCGTCGGCCGCTTGGCGGAGCTGGGCTACTGCCCGGGCCACCTCCCCGGCATCGATAGGGCGGTTTTTTTGGTCCGGGTTCAGACAGCGCTTGCACAAGGCCACCAGGTCGGGATCCGTCTCGCAGTTGTCCAGGCGGCTAAAGCATTCATCCAGCTTGCCCTGGGCAGCCTGCAACCGGACTGTCTCCGTCGCGCCCCCCGAATAAGGCGGCGAGCCCGTCAAAATCACGACCAGTATGGCTCCAAGCCCGAATACATCGCTCTGGGCATCAATCTTTCCAATTGCCCCAATAGCTTGCTCCGGAGGCATGTAGGCCGGGGTTCCAAGCACGCTCCCCATCTGGGTGAACGACCCGTCCAGCTCACGCAACGATTGGATTGCAGTCCAGTTTGCAGTTTCCGCGGGATCTTCCTCGTGCGGCCCGCGCTCGGAAAGAACCTTGGACAAGCCCCAATCCATGACCTGCACCTCGCCGAAATTGCCCACCATGACGTTCGCCGGCTTAAGGTCGCGATGGATGACGGAATGTGCGTGGGCATAGGCCAGGGCCTGGCAGACTTGCTCGAAAGCCGCGATGAATCGGCCGCGGTCTCCCGCGAGGTCGGCCCGATTGGCCAACAAGGCATCCAGCGTACGTCCGCGGACGAGCTTCATGACCAAGAACGGCCGTCCGTCTTCCATTGCCCCGAAGTCATGAACGGGAGGCACGGAGGGGTGCTGAAGTTGGGCAGTAATTCGAGCCTCGTCGGCGAACCGGCGGAACGCACCGGAATCGAACCCGAACTGGTCCTTCAGCAACTTGACGGCAACTTCGCGGCCGAAGGCGGAGTCGGTGGCCCGATAGACGACTCCCATCCCGCCGCGCGCGATCTCCTCGCCAAGGACGTACCTTCCGGCAGCGACGTGTGGTGCTGCAGCGGGGAGTCTAGGGACTGAACTGCAGGGGACAGCGGTGGATTCGACGGGAGAAGCAGTAGGGTCGAGGCCAACGGTGGGCAGCCCCTCGGAAGGCTCGGTAGCGGAGTGTTCGGGCATCTGATGGACTCCGGCGGTGCAGCGGTCATCCGGTTGCCTCGCCACTCGACGAATTTTAGGCACATAAGATAGTATTTGACAGATAAATAGGAGTTGTGGCAACGTCGAATCAAGAGGCCTAAGCAAGGAAAGTCGGGATCGTTTAGCCGGCGGACTTGGGGCAGCGTCGGGTGCCGTCCGCCCTTCTCTCGAAAAACGCAACTTTTCCACCTCCTTTCCAGCTGCTCATCCCATCATTCCATTTCCTACATTTGGTTCTTGTTCCGCTGCGTCCCAGGGCTTACAATCGCGCTTCACTTCCGTCGGGGCTCGGCTATCGAGACGCTTAATGGACCGCGAGGTTTTTCAAGAACTCATCCGCAGAGTGCGGGCGGGCGACCAGGACGCGGCTGCGGAACTCGTGCAAGATTTTGAGCCGGAATTGCGCCGCGCGGTGCGGATGCGCCTCACCGACCCGCGATTGCGGCGGAAATACGACTCGCTGGATATTTGTCAGTCCGTTTTGGGGATTTTCTTCGTTAGAGTTGTGGGAGGTCGCTTTAACCTTCCGGAACCGGGTCACCTGGTGCGGCTCCTGATTCGCATGGCCCATAACAAGCTCGTGGACCATGCACGCAGGGCCGATCACCGCAAGGAAACCGATGACGGCTTCCTCAAGGTGGCTGCCGCTCCGGACGACACACCCAGCCACATTGTGGCCGAGCGGGAATTGCTAAAGGCCGCGCGCGAGCAGCTGACTGTGGAGGAAACCCGCATTGCAGAGTTGCGGGCCCACGGCTGCGACTGGTCCGAGATTGCAAGGGTGATCGGTGGCAGCGCGGACGGCGCGCGCAAGAAAATGGGGCGGGCCATCGAGCGCGTTTGTCGCCGTTTGGACCTGAACGTGATGATCCATGCTTGAACTACTGGAAAAAATTCGGGCAGACCAACAGGACCGCTGGGCGGCCGGCGATCGCGTCTTGGCCGAGACGTACCTCGAGCATAATCCGACGCTGCGCGAACAGGTAGAGGCCGCAATCGACCTTATTTATAGCGAAATCCTGGTGCGCGAGCGGCTCGGGGAGGCGGTCGATCTGGACGAATATAAACGCCGCTTTCCCGATTTGGCCGAACTGCTCACCAAGCAGATGCAACTGCACGAGTTGCTGCGAACCGACTTGCTCAACGAGGATTCGGACGAGCAGGCGACCAGGCGCTACAGGCTTCCTTCCTCGAATTCCGCATCGTCGGACGCATTACCCACGCTCCCGGGGACCGGGAAGGCGGCGTGGCCGCTGATAACCGGGTTTATCATTGAAGGTTGGCTGGGCAGTGGTGGCAGCGGCGACGTCTACCTGGCCCACCAGTTAAACCTCGGCCGACGCGTCGCCATCAAGGTCCTTCACGATACCAGTCCCGAAAAACGCGCCCTTTTCCAGCGCGAGGCCGAGGCGGTCGCCAGCCTCAAACACCCCAATATCGTGCCCATTTTCGAGTTCGGCGAGTGCGACGGCCAGCCCTATATCGCCATGGAATATGCGGAACGAGGCAGCCTGTATCATCAAGTGCATGACAACCCGCTTCCGTGGCGCGAGGCCGCGGCTCTGGTCGCCGTCTTGGCGGAAGCCGTCGAGGCGGTGCATCGGCAAGGCATCGTCCACCGCGATTTGAAATCGGGTAACATCCTGATCGGAGCGGACGGCGTACCGAAGATTGCCGACTTTGGCCTCGCAAAAGTGCTCGGCGCCGAGGTCTCTCTCATCCCGCCCGGTGCGGTCGTCGGCTCGCCGGCCTACATGTCTCCCGAGCAGGCGTTAGGCCAATCCAAAGTGGTGAACTTCACTTCCGACGTGTACTCGCTGGGCGCGATCCTGTACGACGCCCTGACCGGACATCCGCCCTTTCGCGGTTCCACGTTGGAGATCCTCGAACAGGTCTGCAACAACAAGCCCGAGCCACCGCGAAGCGCCAAGGTAGACATCCCCCTCGATTTGCAAATGGTATGTCTCAAGTGCCTGGAGAAGGACCAGCGCGACCGCTACGCCAGCGCCCAGGCGCTGGCCGACGACCTGCGCCGCATCCTGGCCAATGTGCCGATCCAGCGGAAGTCCTGGCCGTTACGGTTGCTTCGCGGCGCCCGTCGCCGACCCATTGCCGCTTGTGGGACGCTGACCCTGGCAATCGCGTTGTGCTTTGGCTGCATGTTGTGGGCCGGCTTTCATCCGAATCCGACACGACCGGTCGATCCGGTCAAGGCGATGCAGGACACTCTGGCACGCACGGGGAGTTACACCTTCGTCGGCGAGAGCGGCGTGCCGGAGTGGTGGCAGTGGCCCGCTGTGGTCGGCGGCATCTTCAAAAACAGCGACAAGAGCTTTCAGCTACAAAGCCCAGACGAATGCACCATGGAATTGCTACCGGTCACGCCTGCTGGCCATGTCCGTTTCCAAGCCTTGGTGCGTCATGATGAGGCCGGACAGAGGGGCAACGCAGGACTATTCTTTGGTCTAAAAAGGCGCGACAGCGGAGAAATTCTCGAGTTCTATTCGTTGACGTTTGACGACTGCGACAAGGACACGTACGCGCGGCGTGCGCTACCCGGGCAAGAGGCGCGCAATGAAGTTTGCTTTTGGGCCCAATTCTACGTGGATAATACGCCTGAGGGCGAAGAACAGCACTCTTTTCCCACTGTCAGTACGTTTCTGCCTGAGTGTAAGACTAGGGGCAATAATCCTTGGCGGCACCTGGCTGTCGAGATCACGCCGGACAACTTGGCAATATATTGGGAAGGCGAACTGTGCCGCCAAATCGACGTCAAATGGCTTAACCATGATGTGAGTGGAAGCCAATTCGCACGCAAACCGCCAATGCAAGGCATGGATCTTTCTTTTGCACCGCAAGGCGGCATTGGCTTGTACGTCGCTCGAAGCAAGGCCTCGTTCAAAGATGTCAGTATCCAAGTTCTTTCTCAAGGTGAACGAAATGACGACTAAAGCAACTTCAAAAGCGAAACTGAAAACTGCTGCTGGCTCAGGTCAACAAGCCAACGTGTTTATTCAGATTGGCATTCCGGCTGCCGGCGTGCAAATTCCTGTAATGCCGGGCGGTACAATTACTGTTTCTGGTGACGCCACGCCAGGACAGACTGTAGCAGTGTCGTTGGTGAACAACACCACCGGTGCCTCGGTTGGTGCCCAAACAACATCGGACGGCGCAACGGGCGCGTGGAGCGTGAGTCTAAAGATTGCCGACCCGTCACAGTGGCCGGGCACGTCGGCCCTTGCTGCTCAAGTTGATGACGGGCCTACGGCTAATAGGAACATTCTAATCGTGGCAGCGATGCCCATGCCGCAGATGAAGAGGAAAAGCAAACCGAAGGTTAAGCCGCGTTGAACCATTAGAAGTGCTCGGTGCTGTCATGATCCTTTGACGTACCGCAACCGGTAAACCGGCTTGCCCTGCTTGCGCGCCTTGCGCTCGAAATTGGTCATGTAATCGAGATCATGCGCCGGAGTGCCCGGCTCCGGCGGCGGCACCGGTCGAAACGCGGGCAGCCCGTCCAGCAATTCCGCCATTACGACTGCATAGTCTTGCACGTCCGTCGCGGCCGATAGCTCGCCGCCGGGCCGCAGGATACGCAAGCACTGTTCTGCAAACTCGGGGGTGAATACGCGCCGCTTGTGGTGCCGTTTCTTCCACCACGGATCGGGGAAGTAGACGTGTACCGTTTGCACCGACGCCGCGGCAACGCAGTCGCGCAGGAAAAGGCGCGCGTCGGTACACGCCACGCGCACATTCTTCAGACCCCGCCGAGCTAGCCGTGTCGCCGTGAAAAGCTGATACT
>Ga0206872_10025_pt1 | contig 51316 bp, 48 predicted proteins | sample Alteio_BWOrgCont_34_FD_152906 | JGI IMG/M metagenome (GOLD analysis project Ga0206872, IMG submission 152906) | Enriched cells from forest soil in Barre Woods Harvard Forest LTER site, Petersham, Massachusetts, United States -... | ecosystem: Environmental > Terrestrial > Soil > Temperate forest >... | reverse complement strand
AGGCTAGTAAGGGGGTTACCGATGGTCCGCGCTTCCGCGCCCGGTACGGGCTGGGCTCGCACTCAGGTGCTCTTGGGTGGTCTCTTGGTCGCCGGCGTGTTTACCCTGGTGTCAACGGGTTCGGCTCAGAATCCGAGCCCGGCCAAAACTCCTCCCAAGCCCGAGCCCGCCAAGCCGGAACTCGCCAAGGGCGACCAGCCAAAAGTCCAGCGCGTCATCGTGGCAAAGACGCCCGAAGTCGCGGAGATGACCAAGGTTATCAACCAAAAGCTTGAAGAAGGCTGGAAAGCAAACAAGATCACTCCATCGCACGAGGTCGGCGACCTGGAGTATCTGCGACGGGCTAGCCTCGACATCATCGGCCGAGTGCCGACCTGGGAAGAAATCGCCGTTTACAGGAAGGACGCCCCCGAAAAACGCCGCTCGCTCCTCATCGAGCGCCTGCTGTCCAACGAAGACTATCCACGCCACTGGGCTAATGTCTGGTCCAACTGGCTTTTGACCCGCTCCGGCATGTTCGGCCGGGGCACCTACCACGATCAGATGGACTTGTGGTTGGAGGATAAGTTTGCGCAGAACACCTCCTATGACAAGATCGTAAAATCGTTGCTCACTGCCTCGGGCAAGAATACCGACAGCGGCAACGGCGCGGTCAACTTCATTCTGGCCCATGTCGGCGAGCCAATCCGCGACCCCAAGTTGATTAAGGAAGAAGGCCATTTCGAGATGGTCCCCTTGACCGCCCGCATCACGCGCCTCTTCCTGGGCATCCAGATCCAGTGCGCCCAATGTCACGACCACCCGTTCCTTAACAGCCTCAAACAGGAAAGGTTCTGGGGCGTCAATGCCTTCCTTCGCCAGGTGAATCGAGAAGGCACGCTCGCAATGCAGCGAAACCAAACGCCCGGCCCGCTTACACTGGTGGATGATGTGAAAGTCAACGTCGAAGCGCTTGGCTTTTACGAGAAGCGCAACGGCGTGAAGTTGGATGAGAAGGCCGTCTTCTTGCCGTCAGGTCCACAAAAGAAAGCGCACAAACTTTCAACCGACAGCAAGGAAAAGGACCTTCAAGGCCTCACCCGGCGGGAAGAGCTTGCCGACGCGTTGGTCGACCACGAGCAGTTCCCCAAGGCCCTGGTCAATCGCTACTGGGGAACCTTCTTCGGCCGCGGCTTCGTCAATCCCATTGACGATTTCAACGATCAGAATCTGCCCAGTAACCCCGAATTGCTCGATGAACTGGCCGCCAAGTTCAAGCATTACGGCTACGATCTCAAGTCGCTGATCCGCTGGATCTGCAATAGCGAGGCGTACCAGCTCAGCTGCGTGGCCAACAAAACCAACGACAAACCAGAGCAGGAAGCGCTCTTCAGCCGCATGATGCTGAAGTCGATGGCGCCCGAGCAGCTCTACGAATCGCTCATGGTCGCCACCAACAAGATCGCAGTGCAAACGAACCAGGAAAAGAAGGACCAACGTACCACCTGGCTCGATGGCTTGATCAGCAACTTCGGTGATGACGAAGGCAACGAGGTTAACTTCAACGGCACCGTGGTCCAGGCCTTGATGATGATGAATGGCCAAAACATCAACGAAGCCATCATGCTCAAGGAAAAAGGCACCGTTGCCAACGCGATCTCCTCAAGTCGAACCGAGGACGAAGTGATCACCAAGTTGTTCCTGGCTGCATTGACCCGCGATCCGACTCCAAGGGAGCTCGCGCGAATCAAGGAGGATTTCCGGTTGGCCCTCCCGGAGCACCGCACCAAGGACGCCAAGGACCCCGCTGCACGGTTCCATGACCTTTTCTGGGCGTTGCTCAACAGTAACGAATTCCTGCTCAATCACTGAGCCGGCGATAGGCCTTGATATTCTCTGGGAACCCGGCCGAGGTACGAACGCCTTGACCGGGTTCCTTTTTGTTTGAACAATACACGGCGTTCCAAAGCCTATTTCAAAATGGTAGTTTTCGGAAGGAGTCCGCGACAGGTGCGCGAATCAGCCATTCCCGGTCCAGGGCCGTTTGTGAGAAAGCGGGACGGCCGGCTCGTTCCCTTCGACCCGGACAAGATCGCCCAGGCATTGTTCGCGGCCACTGAGGCAATCGGCCGCCCCGACGCATTTCTCGGGCGAGAATTGACCGACGGTGTGCTGTATTTTCTCGCACAAGAAAACGAGGTTCACCCGTTAACGACCCAGTCGATCGCGGAGGTCGTCGTTAAGGTGGTGCGCGAGCTTGGTCAACCGACGCTGGCCGAAGCGTTCGCCGCATTCGGTCGTCAAAAAGCAGTTGGACCGCAACTGTTGTCCCAGACAGACCGGGACCTATCGTCTCGAACCTACGACCGACCTGACATTGTGCTCCGATTCGGGGCAACGACCCCGCTAAATGAATATGTCCCTGCCTGCACCCGCCACTTCAGCTTGAACGCCGTTTACCACCGTGACGTGGCCGCCGCCCATCGGGACGGTTTGCTGACATTGACGGGGCTGGAGGCTCCAAATCAACTAGCAAGCCTGACACTATCGCCCGCTCACGCCGCTACGGACCGGGCGGCAGGCGCGTTGGGCGAACTCGAAGTCGTTCGTCGCTCCGCAGGGCAATCCATCGCGATCGACGGCGCGGAATACCGCTACGCCCAGTTGACGGAGGCGCCGACAAGTTTCGTACGTGACCTTACCGTAGGACTGCGGCTTACCAATCTGCAAGCAGCGATCAACCTTAACTCGGCCTCAGCGCCGCCCTGGGTTGGCGACGTTGGCGACAGCCCGCTATTTGTCGGGCAAGGTTCTGATATTCAGGCAGTTCAAACAGCGGAATTGGCCGACTCCCTGCTCACGGAATTGGGTGAAATCAAACCTGCACTCCAACACGTTCGAATCCACTGGCACCTCGCCGAGGCTGATTTCGGGCCCGAGCGAAGCGGACGCCTGCACCGCATCCTTCGCTTTGCCCTTGAAGGCAGCCCGGTGACTTTCGTCTTCAACCGGCCACGCATGGCACAAAGCCTTGCCGAGGGGATGGACCGGCAGCACCCGACAGTGCTCGGGGTCGTTGGTCTTGGATTGCCGCATCTCGCCCGACATCCGCGCGTCGCCGGCGAGCAGGGCATGTTTCTGGACAAACTCGGAAGCCTGGCCCGACTTGCGGTTAGCGCTGGCGTGCAAAAACGAGAGTACCTACGCAGACTGGAGCGATCCTGGGGTTCGGGTGCCGCGGCTCTGGGCAGCGGTTTCCTTCTGGATCGTGCGCGCCTGGTGGTCGTGCCGGTCGGTCTGGAATGTGTGGTCCGAATGTTGACCGGCCACGGCCTTGGAGAGGAGCCCGCTGCCCTTAAGGTTGGGTGCGAGATCATTCGGCGGCTCGCGGAATCGCTTGGTCACGCGGGCCGCCAAGTCTATCTCGACGCTTGCCTGGATGGTACGTTCGACTTCACAATCGCCGACACACCAGGCAGGCAACTCTTCCCGGCCGCTGACAATGCAGCCGGCGTCACTGGCTGGGATCCAGCATTGGCAGTCGCTGATCAATTGCGTGTAGCTGGCGCGCTACATGAGGCAGCGGGAGCGGGGACAATGGCCCTGTTCGCGCCAGCGCACGCTCCAACGGTCGAGCAGGCATCGGACTGGCTTGCTCGGGCTTGGAAAACGCCTGCTGTTCGTCGGCTACAGTTGTTGATGCGGCATCCTGCTGAGCATCAACTCACGTTCGGCGGAGATCGACCAGACGGTCTCTAGCCGTCAATCGGCCAGAGATCGAGCAGCTCGTACTCCGACTCTCGCATGCCGAGCCGCAAATAGGTTCGTTTGGCGATGTGATTGGACCGCTCAACGTAGAGTCGCAAGCCCACAACGGTCGCGTCCGAGCGCGCCGCCTGATGGACATGATCATAGAGTTGCCCGAAGATGCCCTGGCGTCGAAAGTCTTTCGCCACGTATACGCTCTGTATCCACCAGAACCAGCCGTCGCGCCAGTCGCTGAACTCGTAAGTCAGCCCGATTTGACCGATCGCCTCGCCTTTCGTTTCGGCGACGTAGTAAAGCCCTTTCATCGGGTCAGCCAGACATGCCGCGACGCCCCGCGACAGGGTTGCGATATCCAGCACTTTACTCTCGGTCTCCAGGGCCAACAATCGGTTGAATTCCACAATGACCGGTGCATCCGCTGGGCCGGCGGGGCGTATCGAAATCGGCATGGTTGCCTCGAAGGTTGAAAAATCGTAATCTCACCTTTCCACGGCGCCTACCAAGGGTCTTAGCGATGGATCTTAGCAAATACATTCGGGATATCCCCGATTTTCCGAAGCCGGGCATTCTCTTCAAGGACATCACGCCGTTGCTCGCGGTACCGGACGCCCTGCAATACACGGTTGACATGTTGGCTGAGCACTACCCCGTTTCCAGCGTCGATGCCGTCGCCGCGGCGGAGGCCCGCGGTTTCCTCTTCGCCGCACCGCTCGCACTGAAATTGCGCAAGCCGCTCATCCCGCTGCGCAAGCCCGGAAAGTTGCCTTACCAAACGCACACCCTGGCGTACGACCTCGAATACGGCCAGGCGGAACTGCAGATTCACATCGACGCGGTCACCAGCGGGGCGCGGGTGCTCTTGATCGACGACCTCCTGGCGACGGGCGGCACCATGGAAGCCGGCTGCAAACTGGTTGAAAAGGCCGGCGGCAAGGTCGTCGGCTGTGCTTTTCTCATCGAGCTGGCGTTTCTCAAGGGCCGAGAGCGCCTCACGCCTCACCCGGTTTTCAGCCTTTTGCGCTACGATTAGACGATTGCGACACGGGAGACACCGAGCCATGGCGGACACACCGCAGCTCAATGCCCAGGGGCAGGTTGATTTCGATAAGCAGGGCGGACTGGTGCCGGCCATAGCCCAGGACGCAGCGACCGGCCAGGTGCTGATGCTCGCCTGGATGAACCGCGAAGCCTATGAAGAGACTTTGCGGACCGGGCGGGCCGTTTATTTTAGCCGCAGCCGCAACCGCCTCTGGCGCAAGGGGGAGGAGAGCGGGAATGTGCAGGAAGTGCGCGAGGTGTTTATCGATTGCGACGCCGACACCATTTTGCTCCGCGTCCACCAAGTCGGCGGTGCCGCCTGTCACGAGGGCTACGCCAGCTGTTTCTTTCGCCGGGTGACCAGCGCCGGCGTGGACGTCGTCGGCGAGCGAGTTTTCGATCCCAAACAGGTCTATGGCAAATGACGACCCCGGTTCTCAAGCTTGGCATCCCGGCCGGCAGTCTCCAGGACGCGACGGCAGAGCTGTTCCGCAAGGCCGGTTACAAGATCACCTTTGCCAGCCGCTCCTACTATCCCGCGATCGACGATCCTGAAATCCAGTGCACCCTGATTCGCGCTCAGGAGATGCCTCGCTACGTCCAGGACGGCTCGCTCGACTGCGGTCTGACCGGTTACGACTGGATCCTGGAAAACGACGCCAAGGTGACCGAGGTCGCAGAGTTGGTTTTCAGCAAGGCCAGCCGTCGCCCCGTCCGCTGGGTCCTGGCCGTTCCCAACGACTCCGACATCCACGATGTGCACGACCTCGAAGGCAAGCGCATCGCCACGGAGGTCGTCGGCCTGACCCAGCGCTGGCTCACAAAACATGGAGTCAAAGCGCACGTCGAGTTCAGCTGGGGGGCGACCGAGGTAAAACCGCCTCGCCTCGCCGACGCCATAGTCGAAGTCACGGAAACAGGCAGTTCGCTCCGCGCCAACAATCTTCGGATTGTCACGGAATTGCTGCAAAGCACGACCCGTTTCATCGCCAACGACACTGCCTACCGGGATGCGTGGAAGAAGCAAAAAATCGACGACCTGGTGCTCATGCTGCAAGGCGCCATGGCCGCGGAAGGCAAGGTCGGCCTGATGATGAACGTGCGGACGGCCGACCTCGAAGCAGTCGTTAAGATCTTGCCGTCCTTGCAAGGACCGACAGTCTCATCCCTTTCCGACCCGGCCTGGGTCGCTGTCAACACGATCCTGTCTGAAGACGTGGTGCGTCACATCGTGCCACAATTGAAGCAAGCCGGAGCCCGCGGCATCGTCGAGTATCCGCTGAACAAGATCATCGATTGATTCGCATATCAGGGCAACAGGTCGGCAACGGCGATGCTAGCCGTTGGCGCAGCCAGCGGGCTAATGAACGCGCCAGCTGTCAAATCCGTCCTATCGCCGTAGCGAAAACCAAACCGTTTACTGGCATCGGCCACGGGACTCCGATAGACCTCGAGTTGCTGATCGAGGACATTGAGGATCCAGTAATCGGCGATACCACAAGATGCGTAGAGAGATGCCTTCCAACCCCTGTCGTATGCCAGCGTCGTGTGGCTAACTTCTACGATTAGAAGAGCTCTAGTCGGGTTGGCATTTTTGTTATGCGAGCGGATGCCGCCATGCACAACCGCAATATCGGGGTCGGGGGTTGATCGCGGACGCAAATCCAACGAAGCCTGGACTCGCACCCAATAATTCGGTCCAAAAACAGCTCTCAGGGCGAAATCTGCCAACGAAATGCCCATGGCATGCAGGTTCTTTTGGGCTGGCATTTCAAGAATCTCTCCGTCGATCAGTTCGACGCGGTGCTCAATAAACCAACCAGCGTCAAGGATCTTGTAGTACTCCTCTTGGGACCATTGCCACGGTGCTAGTCCTTCCTTGCCATTTTGATTCCAAACAACGCCATCCAACAGTTCGACTTTATAACCCCCAAACCAGCCCCATTCGCACACCTGGTCGTACTGCTCCCGCGTAAAGAGGAAAGGCGCGGGAATCGTCATTTCAGCGGTTTCGATTGGTGTCATGGTTTTGCTCCAATCTCAGGTGGCGCCGGCCATTACCTGTAGTTGTACCACACTGCGCGCCTGCTCCTTTTCCAGGAATTCGCGACCCTTTTTCACGTTGACGTGGTCCCACGGCAGCACCTCGTGCATTGGCCGATTGCGCTGCGAATACCACTCCACGTCGATGCCGAGATCGGCAAACGTCTGCCACCACAGCTTGGGTTGGAAGCATTCGCGCCAGCCGTCCAGGCGGGCGCCGCGGCGCCACGCTTCTTCTAGCGCCACGGCAACGCGGCGGTCGCCGCGCGTCAGGATGCCTTCGAGGAGGCTGCACTCGACGTCGTGCTGCTTGACCTTGACCGCCTTCAGCTTGTTCTTCGATCGCAAATGCTCGCCAGCCCAGCGGAGGTATTCCCGGGTCTGCATGCCATTCCACTGGTAGGGCGTGTGCGGCTTGGGCACGAAATTGGAAACCGACGCCGTGACGTCGCGGTAGCGGCCCGTAACCTCCTTGCTAATGCGGGCGATCGTCTCGGACATTTCGATGATGCCGTCGAGGTCGGCGACGCGCTCGCCGGGAAGGCCGCACAGGAAATACAGTTTGACGCGCTGCCAGCCGTTCTTGAACGCCTCACGGCAGCCTTCGTACAAATCGTCATTCTTGATTTTCTTGCGAATTTGCTCGCGCATATCGTCGCGCGCCACCTCTGGAGCCAGGGTCAGTCCGCCGCGGCGCACGCCCTTGATGAGCATGGGCAGCGACCGCAGCTGGTTGTTGATGCGGAGACTCGGCAGCGAGACATTGACGCCGAGCGGATTGAATACCTCGTGCATCCGCTGGACCAATTCTTCGAAATACGGGTAATCGCTGGTGCTCAGGCTGAGCAGACTGATCTCGTCGTAGCCGGTGTTGCGATAGCTCTCCAGCGCGGCTTGCACGATGGTCTCGACGGAACGAACCCGCAAGGGCCGTTTGATAACGGTGGACTGGCAAAACCTGCATTGCCAGGGACAGCCGCGCATGATTTCGATGGCGATGCGATCGTGCGGCGTCTGCACCCAGGAGACGATCGGCTTTTTCGGCAGCGGGAACGCGTCGAAGTCTTTACTGATCGTGCAGGCCATGACTTCCTTGGGCACGTCAGAGCGCGTGCGATGCATGGCGGCAATGGTGCCGTCGGCGTGGTACTCCGGTTCGTAAAACATCGGCGCGTAAGCCCACGTTGTATTGCCGACGATGTCCGCGATCATGTCGGCCCGGGACAGGCCGCCGCGTTCCTTCAGTGTCATCCAGCGGTCCATGACCCACGGCAAACTCTCCTCGCCGTCGCCAATGACGAAGACGTCGATAAACGGCGCGAGTAGCTCCGGGTTTTGCGCGCCGGGGCCGCCGGCTATGACGAGCGGGTGTTCGAGAGTGCGGTCCTTGCTGTGCAGGGGGATTCGTCCGAGGTCCAGCATCGTGAGGATGTTGGTGTAACAAACCTCGTATTGCAGGCTGAAGCCGATCAGGTCGAACTGGTGCAGCGGCGTGCAGGTTTCCAGGCTGTAGAGCGGCAGGCCATGTTGGCGCAAAACCGCTTCGAAGTCGAACCACGGCGTGAACGCGCGCTCGCACGCCCACTGCGGATCCAGGTTCATGATGCTGTAAAGCACCTGCAAACCGTGATGGCTAGTGCCGAGCGTATACGTATCGGGAAACGTGAGGCACAGCTTGCCACGCACCTGCCGATGGTCCTTGACGACGCTGTTCAACTCGCCGCCGAGGTACTGCGCCGGCATTTGCACGCGCGGCAACAGGCGGTTGATGGTTTCTTTCAGGCCTGTGTTCACCATTTTGGCTCCTTAGTCGGACTTCGCCGCAGATTAGCCGCCCACGAATTTTACCAGCGGCCTGAAGGACTTGCATTTCTTGTGGACGACTTCCAGTCTCAGATGGCTTGCCATTCTCTTGTTGTCGCGAACCTCGTTGTAGCGTGCCTTTTTTGTCACGGGATCACGGCTAAGTCGTCGGAGATGCTCCTTCGGGCTCGCGATGCTTCCAGGTTTTGCGATAGGAGACGGGCGCCAGGCGCAATTACTTCGGAAACTTGCTCGATGTCTGCAAGAATCCACGCTTCTAACTCCTGTACCGGCACAAGCACACAGGTCTCCGAAGGCACTTGGGCTTTTTTGATGACCTGCGCAAGTATTACTTTGTGCCGGGGTGCAGCATCCGGACCGTCGGCGTCAACGCAGACAATGAAACGCTGCCACCCAAAGCTGTGCAGCATTCGCAAATCCCGCGGGCCTTTTCGCACCAGTTCCGCCCACCCATGATACCCCTTCGCAAGTATGCGAGGCTTCGGTTTATGTGGGAAGTTATCTGCGAACAATCTCCTGACCAACTCGCAAAGCGTATCCGCATCCGATCGGTCTTCGCCAAGGATGGCAGCATATTTCACTTGGCAATCTCGCTCTCTTGCACCAATTCAAGGAATTCCGCAAAAGTGCCGTGCTGCTCCATGTACTCACGGGCCGCCCTTTTCTCCTTTGGCTTGAGGCTGCGCACCTTTGTTTGCCCTTCATCCATCGTGACCAACCGAATCTGATCCGGCGCCAGTTCGTTAAGGGTCGTCAAGGAATGGCTTGTCATGATAATCTGCGTCTCGTCGCGATCTGTTTTCAGCATGTCTATCAGATCCTTGAGTAAGCCGGCGTGTATACCATCTTCAGGGTGCTCCAAGAGCATTACTGCAGACGAATCATAAAGGAGCGAAACTAGTATTCTTAATATTCTCCTAGTTCCAGTAGAGAGATCGGTGTAATCAAACCCTACAAAATGGTCCGTTGAAGCAGCGGATGGACGAAAGAGCACTTGATATGCAAGTAGGCCTACGTGCTCTATATACCCCTCCGGAAGCTTCTTTATGATTAGGTGACTAATCAAATTCAATCCCATCTTTCCAACTAAATCGCATAGTTGCCTGAATTTGGGGGTGCTACTCAGCCAAAGGTGCAGAATACGCAATGGCACCGATTCGCGAGGATTGCCCGTGTCATCAAACCTGTTTAGCCAGTCGTCATATGTTTGCTTGGAAATGAACGATGATTGGTCATCAAGGTCATCAAATGCACCAGAGTCATCAATCGAGTGATATCGGACAGATCTCAAAAATACGTATAACGGCCGCACTGCTTCAGCCACCGGATCAGTCCCTGGCAACACCGATAAAATTGCGACAAGCGATCCGGTTGATCGATTCAAGCTGATAGCGTCTTTCCGCAAGGCGCTTGTCAATTGCTGCCCGCATCGCTGGAATACTTCCACCAGGCCTTGTTCATCTGCTATCGACAAGGATTCGTTCAATGAAAAATCGACTTTATTGTTGTCCACTAATTTTTCTCGTTCAAGCCTATAATAATATGTGCGAGAAGCAATACTCACTTCGACTTCAACTACATGGTTAGTTGTCACATAGCCAAGAATCAATGATGGATCCGCCCGGTAATCTGCTTGTGTTGCCATTCGCGCTAGCCAGTCTATCGCTCGAAGGACGTTTGTCTTTCCCGCCCCATTTCGGCCGATGAGCGCTACAAGGTTCGGGATGTTTTCAATCGCCGTGTCTTTGCAGGATCGGAAGTTTTGTATTCGGACGCGTTTAATCATGTTCAACTCTTCCGCACAATCTCCAGCGTTACCTTGTCCGCGATAAACGACCGTTCACCCGCGGTCCGGAAGCGGATTTTCACCTTGCGCATGCTGCCGTAGCCGCTGACTTCCACGATCTGGCCCATGCCGTATTGCCCGTGCTTGACTAGCGTGCCCTCGACAAATCCACCAGGATCGTCGCCGCGGCCGGCCACGGGTTTCGGTGGGATCGGCATTGCGCGCGGCCGAATCCCCGCATCGTTCCAACCCTGGGCCGCTGCCGCGCTCCCGCCGCGCCAGTTCTCGATCGCACGCAAGGTCCCAGCGGCGCTTGCGGACAGGTCGACCGTTTGCACCGATTTCGGCAACTCCTCCAGGAACATGCTCGGCACCGCATACATCGTGTTGCCGCGGAACTCACGGAGCCGCGAATGGCAGAGGTAGAGCTCTTCCATTGCACGCGTCATACCCACAAACGCGAGCCGCCGTTCTTCCTCGACTTCGGGCGGCCGGCCAAGGCTGCGTTCGTGCGGCAGCAGCCCCTGTTCCATCGCCACCAGGTACACGACCGCGAATTCGAGCCCCTTCGCCGAGTGCATCGTCATGACGGAGACACAATCTTGAGCTTCGTTCCACCCATCCAGGTCGCTCGCCAGGGTGATGTTTTCCAGGAAATCGGCAATGGTCCGGGATGAATCTTCCGCCCCAAATTGCTTGGCCGCCGTGATGAGTTCCTCGATGTTCGCCAACCGCTCCTCATCCTCCTGCTTGTTACTATCCAACAACATCCGTCGATAGCCGCTGAGGTCGAGCACCTGACGGATCACCTCGTCCGGCGGATTGTCGCGGCTTTGCGCTAGCGTGTCGATCAGCAAGGCGAAGTCCCGCAAGCCGGCGCTGGCCTTGCCCTTGATCGCAGGTATTTTTTCGGCCTCCCGGGCGCCGCCGAGCAGACTCATTTCGCGCGGCTTTGCGTAGTTGTGCAAGTGTTCGAGTGACTTGGCTCCGATTCCGCGTGCGGGTTCGTTGACCGCCCGCTCGAAGGAGAGGTCGTCGCGCGGGTTGACCAGCAACCGCAGGTACGCCAGGATGTCGCGATTTTCTTTTCGCTCGAAGAAGGCCAAGCCTTTCACAATCTGATAAGGCACCCGATACTTGATGAACGCGGCTTCGAGGGCGCGAGACAGAGCATTGACCCGCATGAAAATGGCAAAATCGCGGAACCGCCTCTTGTTTTTGTCCACCGCGTCGCGGATGCGCTTGGCGATTCCGTCTGCCTCGTCGAGGCCCGTTTCAAACGTCAAAACGCTGACCGGTTGGCCGGTCCCGTTGTCGGTGACGAGATCCTTCGGCTTCCGTTGCGTGTTGTTGGCGATGAGCGTGCTTGCCGCCTCGAGAATCGCCTTGGTGCTCCGGTAGTTTTTGGTAAGGGTCAGCACGCGGGCATTGGCGAAATCACGCTCAAAATCAAGGATATTACGGATGTCCGAACCGCGAAACGCGTAAATCGACTGGTCAGGATCGCCGACGACACACAGGTTGGGCTGGTCCTGCGACAGGCCGCGGGCGATGGCATACTGCGCCTGGTTGGTGTCCTGGTACTCGTCGACCAGTACGTAGTGGAAGCGAGCGTCGAGTTCGGCTCGCAGTTCCGGGTCGTGTCGAAGCGCCATGGCGGGCCAATAAAGGAGGTCGTCGAAATCGAGGGCGTTGGCGTCGCGCATGCGCTTCTCGTATATCGGGTAAACCCGTGCCACGACTTGCCCAAAGAAATCGTCTGCTTTGCCGGCGTATTTCTCCGGACTGAGCAGTTGGTTTTTCGCCTTGCTAATCGCGCCTGAAATGGTCTCGGGCGTAAAGCGGTTGTTGTCGACGCCGGCATCCTCGAGCGCGATCTTGACCATCTTCGAGCGATCGGACTGGTCGTAGATCGTGAAGTTGCGGTCGAGGTTCAGCCGGTCTGCATACTGGCGCAAAAGTCGGGCGCCCAGGCTGTGAAACGTGCTGACCCAAACCCGGTTGCCAGGCACCAGCGTTTCGATGCGTTTTTGCATCTCACCGGCCGCTTTGTTGGTAAACGTAATCGCCAGGATGCCGTAGGGGCGGACCCCTTGCTGTAGCAGATACGCGACTCGACGGGTGATGACCCGTGTCTTGCCGCTGCCGGCCCCGGCCAGGATCAAGAGAGGCCCCTCCAGATGAGTGACGGCCTCGCGCTGGGCTGGTGTCAGGTCAGCCAGCAGGTCGGCTTGCGGCATGAAGGCTCCTCCTCCATCGGAAATCACTCGGCGACGGGTGCATCTCGATTGTACTGCCGCGACCGGGATTTGCTAAGATCAGCAAAGAAGGCAAGTAGGCAGCAACTGCGAGCAGACCATGCAGATCGTGGGCGTCGGCACGGATATTATCGAATGCCTCCGGATCGGGCGGTTGATCGAGGAGCATGGCGAAGTATTTCTCAACCGCGTCTACACCACCCATGAGATTCGCTATTGCCAGGCGCGCCGCCGCGTGACTGAACGTTTTGCGGCCCGATGGGCGGCCAAGGAGGCGGTATTGCGGGCGCTGGGCACCAGCTGGAAGCGGGGCCTTTCTTGGACCGACATTGAGCTGCGGACCGAGCGCGGCAAAACCAATGTGGTTCTCACGGGAGCGGTGAAGGACATCGCCATGAACCTGCGCGTCGCGAATTTCTTCGTGTCTTTGGCCCACTGCCGGGCCTATGCCACCGCCTACGTCCTTGCGATACGAGGTGGGACAACACTTCCGCTTTCCTTTCAGGGTGACTAGCATCCGGGGTCAGCGGTTTCCAGGCGTCGCTGCACTCAATTCGCCTTAGCCAACCCTTTCCATTTCCGCTCCGATGGTGTTCAATGGGTTCTTTCCGTTCCGCGCTCCGTGGGTATCGCGTTCATGCAAGTGCTCTTACCGCCCGATAAGATTCAACAGCGGGTCGGCGAACTGGCTCAGCAGATTGCTGCCGATTATCACGGCCGCCCCGTCACCATTGTCGGCGTACTTGCCGGTTGCCTCATGTTCCTCGCTGACCTCGTACGCCAGCTGGACCTGTCGCTTCGGATCGATTTTGTTCAGGCGTCTAGCTACCGCGGCCCGACGACCACCTCGGGGGAACTGGTGATCCACCCCGGACTGGCACCCGACGTCCGCGGCCGGCACGTTTTGCTCCTGGACGACATCCTCGATACGGGGAAGACACTGGTCCACCTCCGCGCTCACCTTGAGGAGCTTGGGGCGGCGTCGCTCCGCACCTGCGTGCTGTTGCGCAAGCGCGGTCGGCAGCTGGTGCAAATCGAGCCAGACTACTGGGGCTTTGAAATCCCCGACGCCTTCGTGGTCGGCTACGGTTTGGATTTCAACGACGAGTATCGCCACTTGCCGTATATTGCAGTCTTGCCAATCGAATCGCTGCCGCTAGAACCAAGGAACGCATAGCCAAGGGCGTGCAACATCTACCGTTTCCTTCAGGTCCTTTGTTCGTGATCAAATTGCTCTATCTCGTTTCGAGCCTCGACTATAGTGGCGCTGCCCGCAAAGTGATCACCCTGGCCGTAGGCCTGCCCCGAGACCAGTTTGAGGTGGCTGTTGCCGTCCTCGGCGGCGATGCGCCTTGGGTGCATACGCTGCGACAAGCCGGCGTTACTGTAAACCTGCTCGGCTGGCATCGAGCGGTTGACGTGCGGCCGGTTTTGGCACTTCGAGGCGTTTTCCGCTCGTTCCAACCCGGCGTCGTGCACGTCTGGTCGCGCAAAGCGCTCCGCAGCCTCGCCGCGACCATACCGCATCAAGAAATGCACCTGCTCGCAAGCAACCTGCTCAAGCCCGGCCATCCATTGGCATTCTGGGACCGAATGCTGCTCCGTCGTGCGGCAACCGTGGTGGCATTCTCGGCCGCGGAAGCCCAGCGCTACCAACGCGACGGCGTATCGCAGGAGCGAATCGCCGTGATCCCCCCGGGATTGGCTGCCCGTGACACCCCAACCCCTGACGAGCCATCGCCAATTGGCCTTCCGGGCGGTCGATTCATCCTCTGCATAGGTCCACTGGAGATGCACAAGGGATTCCGCGAAGCGGTGTGGGCGCTCGACATTCTGCATTATCTTTACAACGATCTGCACCTCGTTCTTGTCGGCAATGGTAGCGATCGGGGCCGCATCGGGCAATTCGCTCAGTCCGTCGGCGCGTCGGAACGCGTGCATTTTTTGGGGCCATTGAACGACCTGACGCCGGTCTTGCTCAAGTCCACCGTTGTGTGGATCCCCAGCCGTATTCAGGGCGGCGTATATGCGACGCTGGAAGCGATGGCAGCTGGCAGGCCGGTCGTCGCTACCCGCAGCGCGGGGCTTGATGAAATCGTCGTCGACGGCGTCACCGGCTATCTCATCAAGCCCGGCGACAAAGCTGGTCTAGCCCGCAAAACCCGACTGCTTCTCGACGACCCGTCCCTGGCGGCGCGTCTGGGCGAGGCTGGGCGCCGCCGCGTTCACGATCACTTCCCGGCCGGACGAATGGTCAGTGCCTGCGCCAAGCTATATTCGGATGCCAATCCTGCACGGATTCACACGGTTAGCACTTGAACGCCCGATTGCCGTTGGCCATGATGACGCTACCTGAACTGATCACTGTCCTAGGGGCCGTCAGGAGAGCCGCGTTGTGCAAGACGTGTTGACATTGATATTGGCCGGCGGGAAGGGCACGCGACTGGATCCTCTCACCCGCGACCGAGCCAAGCCCGCCGTGCCGTTCGGAGGCCAATATCGCATCATTGACTTTACCCTTTCGAATTGCATCAACAGCGACCTTCGCCGCGTCCTCGTGCTGACCCAGTACAAGGCCCGGAGCCTCGACCGCCACATCGCCACTGGCTGGGGCTTTCTCAGCAGGGAACTGGATGAGTACATCGAGGTGCTGCCGCCGCAACAGCGCATCGACGAGACGTGGTACAAAGGCACGGCCGACGCCATCTACCAAAATATCTACACAATTGAAAAGTCCGATCCGCGTTACGTCCTCATCCTGGCCGGCGACCACATCTACAAGATGGACTATGGCGAGATGATTCGTTTCCACAAGGAGCGCGATGCCGACCTGACGATTGGTTGCATTGCCATGCCGCGGAAGGAAGGCTCTCAATTCGGCATTCTGAGCGTCGACAAATCCGAGCGGGTCATCGGTTTCGTCGAAAAGCCGGCCGAGCCACCTGCCCTGCCCGACTCTCCGAACGAGTGTCTGGCGTCGATGGGCATTTACGTCTTCAAAGCCCGGATCATGTACGAATTGCTTTGCCAGGACGCGATCCGCCCGGATAGCGACCACGATTTTGGCAAGAACTTGATCCCGTCGATCCTGAAAACGCAGAAGGTATTTGGTTTTCGTTTCCGCGATCAGAACCGCAAGGCAGTGCCGTACTGGCGTGACGTTGGCACGCTCGACGCCTATTACCAGGCCAACATGGACCTGATCGACGTTGACCCGGTGCTAAATCTCTACGACCGCGAATGGCCGATCCGAACCTACCATCAACAACTCCCCCCGCCCAAGTTCGTGTTCAGCGACGAAGGTGCACGCGATCAGGCTCGCCGCGGCGAGGCCCACGACAGCATGGTGAGCCAGGGCTGCATCATCAGTGGCGGCCACGTGCGCAAGAGCGTGCTTTCGCCGAATGTTCGTGTCAACAGCTATGCGCTGGTCGATTCCTCGATTCTATTTCACGGTGTCGACGTGGGCCGACACTGCCGCATCCGCCGTGCGATCATCGACAAGGACGTGAAAATCCCACCCCACACGACGATCGGCTATGACGTGGAGCAAGACCGGAAGCGCCGGTTCCAATTCACCGAGGGTGGGATAGTCGTCATCGCCCGCTCTGATTTGCCTGAATGAGAAGCGGTCATTTAATGGAAGTGCAACGCGGCAAAAGCCGTGTCTGGATTGTCTTTTTCCTGATGCTCGCCTTCATGGCAGGTCTGGGAATCGTGGTGCCTCTCGTCTATAACCTGTCGTTGCAGCTCAAGGCAGAGGATGCCGCGGCGGCCAAGAAACTCTGGCAAACCAAGGGCCCCCCGGATTACGATCTGGAATACAGGACCAAGGTGGACAAGGACGAGCCGATCGAATACCGCGTTGCGGTCCGAAATGGCCAGGTCGCGTTCGTGGCGACGCCGAAAGGCGACATTGTGGTGATGTCCGAGGAAGTCCAGGACACTATTGGCCTGGCGGCAGGCGGTACTGCAACAATCTGCGCACCTCGCACCGCATCTTCCGAGGAGTTAACTCGGCAGCACACGATCGACGGCTTTTTTCGGTTGATTGAAGCGAAACTGTCTGACGACGTGGCGGTCGGCGGCCGCAACTATGCAACCGCCACCTTCGATCCCGAATACGGCTACCCCATCCGCTACATTCATCGCCTCCGCGGCTCCGACGAACGGATTGAGTTGAACGCTCACCTGTTGCCTGCGTACACACCTTACGATCCGCGGTAGCCGAGTAATGTAGCAAACCTGTTGCGATGGGCACGCTCTAAGCGACGGATGGCCCGAGGTGGCACGCTCTGAGCGGAGCGAAGGGCGTGTTGAGCTTGGGACGCTGCACGCCCTTCGCTCCGCTCAGATAGTGCCACCCGTCGTTTTTGCATGACGGCAATTGTAACAATCCAGTAGAGTCCAGGAAACTATCGGGGCGGCTGTTCCGTCTTGATCTACGGACACTTGACGAGCCGCCGGGTTTGTCCCGGCGCGGAAAAACCCGCCGCTCGTTAGTTTTGTCCGAAAGGAGGTTATCCTCATGCGTCGTCAGTTGCTGAGAATGGCCGCCGGTCTGGCTTTGGCCCCACTGGTCGCTTTGGGGTCGGCCTTTGGATCGGAGCCGCCGCGAAAGCCGGTCGAAAGCTCTCCATTTGATGCGCCAAAAGCGGAAGCGCCGGTGTGCAGTGCGCACGGCACCAAGATTGATTTCGTGGACACCCCGAAGGAAGCGGCCGCCCTGGCCAAGAAGGAGCAAAAGCTCGTCTTTGTGCTTCATGTTTCGGGCAATTTTGAAGATCCGCGTTTCACGTGAAACAACGCCGAAGCGCTCCGTGTGAACGCTCTGAACAGCCCCGAGGTGGGTAAATACCTCAACGAATACTTCGTCTCGTCCTTCCAGAAGGTCGCCACTTTCAAAATCGTCGGCAATCAAAAACAGGGCGGCAATGTCGCCAGCTATTTTTGCGCGCCGGATGGCCGGGTTCTCCACGTGGTCGCCGGCCCGGTCGACGGTCCGACCATGCTCAAGGAAGCCAAGTGGGTTGTCGAGACCACGGAAAAGGCCATGAAGGAAGCCAAGGGCGATGGTGCGGTTTTCAAGGCAGCATTCCGCAAGGCCCACGCCGAACGACTGCGGGCCGAGGCCGGCCTCATCGTCGAGGCGATCACCTACGATCCAGTAGTCGAGCAGGATCCGAAAGCCGCTTTGACTTACAACGACCCCAGCGGTCAGCCGCTAGCCCCGAAGCTGCCGCCCCCGCCGATCGACGGCCCGGACGTCACGCTCAAAGACAAACAGGAGGCGGAATCCAAGGCGGCCGGTGCGCGGCCGGTGTCAGACCGCAAGGGCGGCCGCTGGCAACTCGGCAACCAGGGCCGCGTCAATATGCTCCTCGCCGCACACGCGATGGACAAGATCGAGAACCTTTATGGCACCATCTTCCAGGACATTCTCGGTGAAAAGATCTCAACCAAACCGGTGGAAGTCGTGACGCCGTTTCCTTGGGTGAAGGAAAAGCAGTAGGTCCGCGATTATCTCACTCGCAACTCTTTGGGCTCAACTTTCGGGGCACCCGTTGCAAACGGGTGCCCCATTCATTTTGATTCTTTGGTCATGATCTTACGGTCCGCCTATTAGCGGCACAGAAACTGCAACCACGAACGACGAATTAGTGGACCGATATTTTTGGGTGCGTCCGCGCTTGCAAGGCACACACGGAACCATTGGAGATCAAAAATGAAACCGCTTGTTTTTGTCGGGGTGATTCTCATTGTTCTCGGCATTGTCGCGTTGGCGGTGCCGACGATTACGTTTTTCACGACGGAACGCGTGGCCGACACGGGCTTTTTCCATATCGACGTCTCCAAGCCGCACACCATCGTCCTCAACCCGATCGTGGGCATTGTTGCGGCCGTGGCAGGCGTAGTCTTGGTGCTCGTGGGCTGGCGTCCCGCTGCTTCGTGATTCGCGCGAACGGACGCAAGGGCCGGGTGCTTCCCGGCCCTTGCGTAGCTCCTTTTGGCTGAGCCGCCCCGGGATGAACCCAGCCGCTCGTCGTTAGTGGTTCGCGTCGTTGTGCCCGCCAGGCTCCTGGATGGAATGGTCCGCTTTCCCGCTGAAGTCTCCCATTCGATGTTTGGGGTCCTGTTCCTGCGCGGAACTCACTTCGGCCGCTGTCTGGTCCGTCTTCTCACCTGGGCGGCCCGATTTGGCCCCTGGCCCCATCTTTGACTGGTTGTCCGGCGGCACGGTGCCGCTGTGTTTCTTTTTGCGCCCCATTCGATTTCTCCTCAGTTAATTGAACGCGCATTGCCGAGTAAATCGCTGCACATGACATGCCGTGCCCAAAGCCTGGTTCCAAGCTTCTAGTCCTTGCGTGATGGCAACCCAGCAAGTAAGCTCAGGCGGTCGCTCTGGCGCGAAAACTCACCAAGAGATGTCAACCATGAAACGGCGATCGTTTATCCAGGCTTCTTTCGCCGCCCTGTGTTCTGCTGTCGGCGTTGGTCGTGTTGGAGCAGTCGACGCCAAAGGTAATCCGATGTACGAATTGCGGATCTACTCCCTCAAAGCTGCCAAGCAGCCGATCCTGGAGTCCTACCTTCAAAAAGCGTTCATGCCAGCGCTCAAGCAATTGAACATCGGCCCGGTGGGAGTTTTCGTGGAGAAAGGCGAACAAGAAACCGTCGCCGTTTATGTCCTGATCGTCTACGCCTCTGCCGATCAGGTCGCTTCACTCTCTGCCCGGCTCGCATCGGATGAGGAGTATCAAAAATCGGCAAAGGATTTCCTGGCGGCCCCGGCTAGCGACGCGGTTTACAGCCGCATTGCATGTTCATTGCTAATTCCCATCGAAGGCATGCCCCGATTGGAAAAGCCAGACAGCTCGAAGCCCCGGCTCCTGAATTTGCGCATCTACGAGAGCCACAATGAGCGGGCAGCAAAAAAGAAGATCGAAATGTTCAACAAGAGCGAGCTGGCCATCTTCCGCCGCGTCGGGCTCGAACCGGTTTTCTTCGGAGAAACCATCATCGGCGCCGCCATGCCGAACCTGACTTACATGCTTGTATTCCCCGACGAAGCCGGCCGCAAAGCGGCATGGTCGCGCTTTGTCGACGACGACGAGTGGAAAAAGCTGAAGGCAATCCCCGAATACGCCGACAAGGAGATCGTCTCCCGCATCACCAATAGGATCCTGACCCCGACTTCTTTTTCGGAGATTTGAGGGCTAACGCCCTTCGCGCAGACGGTCACCCAGCGAGTTTTCCAGTTCCGCAATGGCGTGAACCTTGCGAATCGTGGTTTCGACGTCGTACTCAACTCGGCGAAAACGGACCGTATCGCCGTCGAGGAGAACGTAACATGCGCGCCAGTCCTTATCTTTGGGCTGGCCCACCGATCCCACGTTGATAATCGCCTTGCGTTCGTCCAGACGGTAGTCTAGACCGACATTTTTGGGCCGAATGACGCGCCAGTCGTCAGTCAAGACGCCCGGCTGTTGAGTACGGCCAACAAAGCAATACCTGTCAACGAAGGAAAAAAGGTGGACGATCTTTTGGGCGTCGAACACGTCTTCGAGTGTGACCGATTCTTGTAGGGGATGGCGCGGCGAGCCGTGTACCAGCAGAAAATCGGTCTCCGAGTGGTATCGCGGCAGACATTCGACGAAATTCCGCCGCCGGCCATCGTCTCCCGCGTTGATTTGTGACCAGGCCCAACGCAGCGCGTTCTGAGCGTAGGCCGGATAAGTGTCCAACGACGTGAAGGCCGCGAGGTCATGTTTGCCCAGCAGCACACATTTCCACTGCATGGCGAGATCGACGCATTCGCGTGGATTGGGGCCGCCAAATCCGAACACGTTGCCAAGACAGTAGACATCGGTCGCGCCCTGGCTCGCCGCGTCGTTCAGAACGGCTTCGAGAGCTTCCAGGTTCCCGTGGATGTCGCTGAGTATGGCTTGCATAGGGCAAACGCGATCAACGCCCTGGCGAGTCCGCCACGCATTGATCATGCGCGCGGTTGATAAAACCTGCTTGGTTTGGAATGCCTACTTCTACTGTTTCACTTGTGACCATTGGCATAAGCATTTTTACCACGAAGTGGTTATACAACACAGCCCAGGGTTGCCGCGCAGCGGCTACCCTCGGTAGGGTAGAGGGAGGCCGTCATCCACGACCTACTCTGAAGGTGTTGAATAACCACGTCGTGCCTTCCCTCCCTCCCAGGGGTAGCAGCTGCGCGGCAACCCTGAGCTGTGTTATGTAACCACTTCGTGGTAAAATACTTGCGCCACTTGGCCACATGAAACAATTGAAACTACTTTCCCGCGACTTCTTTCAGCAATTCTGCAGCGGGCTTGCCATTGAGTTTCTCCAGCGTCTTAATCGATCGCAGCACTTCGGCGTCCCGCGACGGCTTGAAATCGCAGTTGATTTCCTTCACCGGCAGGCCGCGCAGAGGCGCCAGGGTGGTGACTGCCGTTTCCTGGCAGTTGAGGTAATTCAGCGGAGCGCCTTGCAACGGCGTCAGGTCTGCGACGCCAGTGCGATTGCAGTAAAGTGTCTGAAGCGGTAGCCCGCGCAGCGTTCCAAGGGCGGTCACCTTGGTTTCGTCGCAATCGAGATAGGCCAATTTCTTCATGCCCTTGAGCGGCGCCAGATCAGCGACGGCTGTGCGACGAAATCGTAAGTCCTCAAGTGGCATCTCTTTTAGCGGCGTCAAGTCGGTTACCAGCGTTTCGCTACAGTTCAACTCCGTCAACTTCAAATCTTTTAAGGCCACCAGATCCGTAACGCGCGTGGCTGAGCAGTTCAAAGACGTTAACTTTAGATCGCGCAGCGGCGTCAGGTCAAAAAGTCTGCTGCGAGCCCGGGCACTGCCGCTGCAGCGTACGCCTCTTAAGCCATTCAGCGCTCGCAACGGTGACAGGTCGGTGACATTGTCAGCGGAAAACTCGATCCGCGTTACGAAACCGCTCGCAGCATGAAAAGTGTACTTGCCCTCAAAGGCCGAATTTAGCTCCCTCATCTTGGCGATGACTGCCTTGGCCTGATCGGCTGCGCTCAGCGGGGCAAGGCTTTTGCTCCAGGCGTCGAACTCTGATCGCTTCTCGTCTGCTTCCTTCCAAAACTCCGGGATAGACTTAAGGTTGATTTTTTCCAACGTCCTTAGACGACGCACCACGTCGGCATCGCGCCACCAGCGAAACGTACAGCGCAGGTCCTTTAGAGGCAGGCCTTGCAAGGGCGACAGGTCCGTAACCGGGGTGGCGATGCAACTCAGGTGCGTGAGAGGCATGCCCCGAAGGGGCGACAGGTCCGTGACCTCGGTGACACTGATCCACAAGTCGGTTAACTGCATTTCGTGGATCGGCGACAGGTCGGTCACGCTGGTGTGGTTGCAATCCAGGCGTTTCAGGGGCAATCCCTTGAGTGGCGTCAGGTCCGCAATGGGGCTACGCCTTTCCGCGGGCAAACCCGCGCAGCTTAAGTCCTGCAATCCCGTCAACGCCTTCACAGGAGCGAGATCCGCCACGCTGTTCGACGAGAACTTGAAGGTGGTCACCTTACCATTTTCCACCGCATGGGTGTATTTGCCGTCGAAGCCCGGATTGAGTTCTTGAAGCTTTGTGGCAACGGCCTTGCCTTGATCCTCGGGCTTGAGGGCTGCGACGAACTTGATCCAGGTCTCGTCAACGCCGCCCTTAGGAGGGGGCAGGGGCGTGGGCGGGGAGTTCGACACCCACTTGGCGTCGATGGAGGTTTCGCCGCCGACGGCCACGTTGAATGCTTCCGAGTATAGTTCCTTGTCGCCGCGCTTGACGACGAGATGGTGGTCGCCGGCCTTTAGTTCGACGCGTCCCGACTTATCAGCACCAATGGTTACGAGGCGTTTACCGTCTATTACAACCTCCACGTCGGTCTCCGGCACCTTTACGAGCAGAGTGCCCCTTGGGGTACGCGTCAAATAAATGGTTCCGGCAACCAGCAAGGCCCCAACGCACAGCACGCTTACGATTCCAACGGCAATGCGGAACACGCGGCCGCGGCGCGGCGGCAATGTTCCCGCGTACCCCGGCGCTGGTATTGGCGCAAGGACCACGGTTGGATCGTCTTCCATCGCCCGCAACGCGGCGGCTACCGCACCAGCGCTTGCCGGTCGCTTTTCGGGGTCCTTGGCAAGCAGTTGCAAAATCAATCGGGATAGTTCAGGGGGCAGGTCGGCATTGAGCTCGTCCGGCGGCTTGGGCTCGTCCGCGACAATGGCGAGCGCCATGCTGAGGGGGTCGGAGCCCTTGAAGGGGGTGTCGCCCGTGCAAAGCCGATAGAGCACGCAGCCCAGGCTGAACAGATCGCAGCGGTGGTCGACCGCCAATGCCTGAGCCTGTTCGGGCGCCATGTATGCCGGCGTCCCCAGGACGGCCCCTGTCATTGTCAATTCCATGTCATCGTTGGTCGATCGCGCGAGGCCAAAATCCAGCAGCTTGACTCGTCCGCGATCGCCTTCCAGCCAGATATTTGCCGGCTTTATGTCCCTGTGGATCAGGCCGCGGCCGTGGGCCGCGGCCAGCCCCTCGGCAATTTCTCTGCCGATCCGGAGGACTTCCTGCACCGGCAGGATGCGTTCGCGCTTGACCCGGTCGTGGAGTGATTCGCCTTCCAGGAACTCCATAGCGAGGTACGGAGCGCCCCGATCTTCGTCAACCTGGTAAATGCAAACGATGTGATCGTGTTTGATGGCAGCCGTGAGGCGGGCCTCGCGCAGAAAGCGCTCCATCGCGGAGTCCGTTGCTGCCGTTCCCGGCAGCATGGCCTTGAGCGCGACCGGCCGGCGCAGGCGTGGGTCTTCCGCCAGAAACACGACGCCCATCCCGCCGGCGCCGAGTACCTTTAAAACACGGTACGGACCGAGTCGACCCATCTCATCCGGAAGCTGGGGTGGCGCCAGGAAGTCGTATCCGCGGGATGGGGTGGCTGGAATTGGTAAGGGCGGCACCGTATCGGCGGCCGCACTGGACTCCAACAGGACGTCGTCAGCCGCAGTGTTATCAAATGTTGGCCGCGACGAGGCCGTCTGACCCCGAACCACGTCATCATTGGCCTCGGTGCGAACGGTAACAGACTCGGGAACCGTAACCGAACGGCTGCATTCTGGACACTTGGCGACTTTGCCAGCAAACTCCGCCTTGATTTGCAATTCCGTGCCGCAGTGAGAGCAGGAAAAGGCAATCATCCGATCCTCCAGCAATCAAAAGGGCACCACCGGGTCCCGCGCGGACGATCTCGATCCGTCTGCAAATGCGCCATCCGGCCCTATTTGTAACATGTGTCAACACGAATTGTAGCCTGCAAACAAGTGGCACCCAATGCAAATCGTGCCGGCGCGATGTCAGGCTTCGGATCAGCTGCGCCGGAGCGGCCACAATTGCGGGATGTGCGTTGCATCGTCGTGGATGCCTGAGCGCATAAAACAAAATGAGCGAAGGAGCAGCTCGTCAAGAGGTGTTCTTCCGGAGCAAATCGGGGGATTTCGACTATGGCTGAAACTGCCGGTGGGAGGAAGACTTTGATCCCCTCGCAGCAGATAGTACACGTTGAGCAAGGCCAGTACTGGCTAGCCACCGGGCCACAGCCCCAGTTCCTCATTCCATGTTCCTTGCATGCTGGTTGGATGCGCATTTGTTTTTCCATCGAAAGCGATGTGCCCTCGACACTTCAAGTATTCGCCGACTTTGGCGAAGGCTTCTCTGAAAAGACCTGCATCGCAAAGGTACCCGTTGGCCGTGATACCAAACACACCTGTCTCTTGCATTTGGATAGGCCAGTTGACACGTTGCGGATCGACCCCATCACCGTGCCCGGCAAATTTCGCCTCCACGAGGTACATGTTCATTCCATACCGGCGCTCTATGCGATGGCGAGCATGGCAATTGACAAGCTTGTGCTGATGTGGAAGCACCGCAGCTTGTGGGCCGCCCTGCGCCGGGGGCTTTGGTTGCTCTTCAGCGGCAGATCGGCCGCCTTTGTCAATAAGCTGGTCAATCGGAAGGTCGGCCAGCCGCTTGAGGCGCGCCCGAACTACGATCCGCAGCGTGCTTACGAACAATGGCGGCTGCGCCGGGCTTTAACCGACGAAACGCGACGCCTTCTCCAACAGCGAGCCGGCACACTGGCGGACGGACCCACTTTCACGGTCGTGCTACCGATCAACCACGCGACGGAGCCGCTCTTGCGCCGGGCAATCGAATCGGTGATCGGTCAGCTTTATCCGCGTTGGGAATTGTGTCTATGCGACGACGGCACGTCGCCAGCGGCCAACCGTTCCGCGGCCGACGAATACGTGGCCAAGGATTGCCGGCTCCGCTTGGTCACTGGCGCTGATGTTCCAATAAACCACGCTCTCGACCCATCTCGGAGCGACTATGTAGCCTTTCTTTTTCCCACTGACCTGCTGGCCGAGCATGCCCTTTATCGAATGGCCCTGATGATCGCCTCCGACCCGACCGTCGACGTACTCTACAGCGACGAAGATCGTGTCGATGCCATGGGCCACCACAGCGATCCGCTCTTCAAACCGGCCTGGTCGCCCGAGTATTTTTTGGAGCTCAATTCTGGCAATGGATTGACTGTCTGCCGAACTAAATTGGCTCGCGAACTAGGTCCGTTCCGAGGGACCAGCGCGTCGGTCCAATACTTTGACTTGTTTTTGCGCGCAGCGACCGCAACGACTCGAATTGCGCATGTTCCCGATGTCTTATACCACAGGGCATTGGCCAACGATTTTGCCACAGAGGAAAGCAACATGGTCCTGGCCCGACATCTGGCGGAGTCAGGCCAGCCTGCCGCGGTGGGACCGGGACCCATGGTGGGAACCCGTCGCGTCCGTTTCACCATCACCGGCAAGCCGTTCGTCAGTATTATCATTCCGACCGCCGGCGCTCAAAGGACCGTCAACGGCCAGGACCAAGTCCAAGTGATTGATTGCGTGAGGAGCATCCGGCAGAAGTCCACCTGGGGGAGTTATGAAATCCTGATCGTTGCCGACGAAAAGATGCCCTCAGACGTATGCGAGAAGTTGAGCGGCTTTGGAGCGCAGATCTTGCCGTGGCAAGATTCCTTCTCCTTCTCGGGCAAGATCAATTTCGGTGCTTCCCGCGCCAGCGGCGAGCATTTGCTATTGCTGAACGATGATACCGAGGCGATCAATGCCGATTGGCTCGAATGCATGCTCGAATACTCGCAGCAAGCCGAAATCGGCGCCGTCGGCGCCAAGCTGTTTTTTGCAAATGGACGAATACAGCACGTCGGGGTCGACATGCTGCAGGGCATCCCCGTTCATAGCTTTTATGACTACCCGGCAGACCATGTTGGCAGTGGTTTCGTCAACGTGATCCCGCGTAACTGCAGTGCAGTAACCGGTGCCTGCCTGATGACACGCCGACGGGTATTCGGGGAGATCGGGGGTTTTGATCTGGTGTTCCCTTACCTCTTCAATGACATCGACTATTGTTTGAAGGTCCGACAAACGGGACGACGGATCGTCATTACGCCGTATGCGCAGTTATATCATTATGAATCGAGCACGCGCCGTGGGAAAATCGAGGTTGGCCGCGACTTGTTCCAGGCTCGTTGGGCGAAAGCCTATCCATGGGACCCGTACTATAATCCCAACCTGTCCGTTGAGTATCCCGATTTCCGAATCGACCCGGACGGTGCTTGTGAGCCGCTTGACACATCGGCCGATTCAACTTTGCACTGTCCATAGAAGGCCTCCCGCACCTGATCCGCTGTCTGCAACAAGCACTTGACCAAAGCCGGCCCCAAGAGCGACTTTTTCCATAGCCCGTGTAACCGGTCGGCCATTCGATGCCGCCACTGGCTACGATAGCGGTCTCCCTCGAGCTGGGAGCCAACCAGGAAATTCCAGACGGCTGCCCTCTCTGCCAATGGCAGGCCGTCGAGACGGAGGAATTGCCGGAGGACCCGTTGATGGTTGCGGTAGCCGTCGGTGACCCTGGAGAATCCCGTTTCCCGGTAGCGATAGAAGAACAGGTGATCGGGAATCACTCCGACGGGAAGGCCGGCATGGACTAGTTTGACGAACGCCTCCCAGTCCTCGAAGGAAGTGTCGCGATCGATTTCATAGCCGCCAACTTCTCGAAATGTCGCGGTGCGGAAGATTGCATTCGCGTCCCCATAGACGTTCCGCAAGCTGGCGAGTGTAAGGGGCCCACCCGTGGGCCGGCAAGCATACATATGTTGCCTGCGCTTTAGGGACTCACCGTCCTTGAAAGCAAGAAAGTAGCAGGTCATGGCACCGACTTCTGGGTTAGCCTGAATGGCACTAACGAAGCGTTCCACCATGTCTGCCCGGGCCAGGTTGTCCGCGTCTATCGGGATAAAATAAGTTCCCCGTGCTTCCCGCAAACCGCGGTTGCGGGTGGCACTGATCCCCGCATTGCGCTGGCGCAGAAAGCGAAAACTCGGATAACGAGATTGCATTTGATCGAACACGTTCAGCGAATCGCTATCGGTGGAGCCGTCATCGATGACCAGCACTTCGAGATTGGGATAAGTTTGCGCCGCCACGGAGGCCAGTGCATCGGGCAAGTAGCGACCCAGGTTGTAATGCGGAATCGCAAGAGTGACGAGCGGCTGTGCTTGTTCCAAATCCGAATCTTCCAATCCAGTATCCTGGTTTGCCTCGACAGAATAGTCGGAGTAGCACCGTCCAGAGTCGTCGTCGCTTTCCAGATACACATCGTTCGTGGCCTTCCAGCCGATGCCGGCGACAAAATCGAGTAACTCCTGATTTGCCGCAATCCGGCCATCCGCGTGTTCAAAGGAATAACGTTCAGCAAAATCGATTTCCAGATCTTGCATGCCAGTTGGCCAACGGCGCTCCTGGTCCCGCAGCCAGGCGCTGCAAGTGTCCAGTCTGACGATCAAACGAACGCTTTCGAAGGCTAGTCGGGCGCGCTTGGCCTGGATGGCGCGGAAGCCAAGGCCGTCGCGCGCTGCAAAGATAATATGATCGATGTGGTGCTGCTGGATCAAGCGCTGCAGCGCGAAGCGGACGGCATCGCTCCGATCTGCATGGCACCTACCATACATGTTCGGTACCAGAAAGTCATTGGTTTGATCGTCAGCTTGCAGGCAATGGAGTTCCACGTCGGCCGCGCGCAGCCGGTGGGCATGCCAAGCTATTTCGCTCTTGCTGTCCGGACCGCAATACAGAACACAAACCCGGTTTCCGGTCTCCAGCAGGCGTTGGGATATCCTGGCTTTCGAGCCGCCGCGTGGTTCTAAGCTATCGAAGCCGCTGTCGACGAGGCAAACGGAGCAAGGGCGGGCGCGTAGCGGCGCCGCAACTGATTGAAGCATCCCAACGCCTCCAGCATGACTTCGTCGGTGTTGAAATAGCGATACTGAGCGAGACGGCCGCAAAAGTACACATTGCGTCGATGCGTTTCCTGGCAAGCCAAGCGCTCATATTGTTGATAAAGCGCGATATTGGGGGCCGCCGGCACCGGGTAATAGGCCTCACCCGTCGAGGCCGGTGTCTCGTAGCTGATTACCGTTGCGGGATGATACTGTCCGGTTACGTGCTTGATTTCGACAGAGCGCGTGTAGGCGAAATCGTTGGGATAGTTGATCTGGACGCAAGGCTGCATATATTCCGTTTGGAATGGGACAAACTCGAAATTCAAAGAGCGGTATGGCAGCTTGCCGAGGCGGCAACCAAAATACTCGTCGATCGGTCCGGTATAGACCGTGGCCCGGCGAGGGTGAATCAAGTCACGGACCTCTTGAAATGGGCAATCCAGCAAGAGTCGGATTTTGCGATGCCGAAGCATTCGGGAGAATAATGCGGTGAACCCCTGCTTGGGCATGACTTGAAAGCGGTGGTCGACATAGCGGGCATCCCGGTTTTTCCGGATCGGAATTCGCCCACACACTTGCGGTGCAAGTTCACGGGGGTGCATCCCCCACTGCTTGGTTGTGTAGTTCAAGTAAAACGCTTCGTACAATTGCCGTCCCACGCGGCTCAGCACATAGTCCTCTGAATTATTGGGACTTTCGTTGCGAACACGCAGTTCATCTAATAGCCGCTCAGCCGAAGCCGCGTCCAGTTGAACCTGGAAAAACTGCTCGAGAGTGTCCAGGTTGATGGGGAACGGATGCAGGCGGCCCTTGACGAGGCTTTTTACTTCGTAAACCGCAGGCAGCCATTCCGTAAATCGGGTGAGGTATTGCAGCAAGGAGGCATCGTTTGTGCGGAAATAATGGGGGCCATAATTGTGGATAAGCACGCCGCTGCTGTGGCGCGAATCATAACAGTTGCCGGCGATGTGGCTCCGTCGATCGACGATCAACACCTTCCAGCCGAGCACACTTGCCGCACGCTCGGCCACTACACATCCGACTGGGCCTGCTCCACAAATGAGAAGATCGACGTCGTCTAGCATGCAGGTTTCTCGCTGGGTGAACGGCCTTGTTCAAAGCGAGTGATAAATTGGAAGCGTTCGGCCTTCACCTCGCGATAGGCGGCAATGCTCCATCATTGATGGGACGACGCTCCGGCGGGGAGGAGTGTAGCGGCAATCGTGGGGGAGCGTCAATATCTCTTTTCACCGTGGCAACTTCGAAAAGCGTAGCGACATGCGGCCGCCTTGATGAATTGGGGTGGATAGGGTACAACCCTAACCAGGGCGCAGACGTCGCTCCAAGCAACTCCATTCCCCTGTCGCGATACGGAGATGGCGCATGGGTTCCCGGCCGACTTTTTCGCTCATCGTCCCCTCGCGGAATCGCATCGACCAGCTTCAATGCTTCCTCGAAAGCGTGGCCGCGACTGCTGCCTGCCCGGCTGAGATCGAAGTCGTCGGTGTTTTCGACGAGGATGACACGGCCAGCCACATGGTGTCGCATAGTCGCTTGAACGTGCGCCGAGTGGTGGTTCAGCCTGGACTCACCATGGGTGCGTTGAACATGGCGGGCTACGAGGCTTCCTCGGGCGACATAATCATGCTGCTGAACGACGACGTCGTCGCCCGCACTGACGGTTGGGATGAGCAAATTCACAAGATATTTCTTGCACATCCCGATGGCATTATGTTGGTGCACACCAACGACACGTTGCTGCGTGAGCACCTTTGCGTTTTCCCGGCCGTTTCGCGCACCTACTGTGAGCTGGCCGGCGGCATTTGCCCAACGGGATACCGGCGCTACCGGATTGACGACCACATCGAAGACGTGTTCAACCTCCTGGGTGCGCTCGGCCAGCGCCGGACCGTTTACCTGCCTGAAGTCATTTTCCAACACAATAACTCCGTTCAGCAACGGCACGGTCCGCCGATTTATCTTTCCGACCCAGCGATCCTGGCACTCGACGCCCCCTATTTTGACGCCTTGTTGCCCGAGCGCAAGGAAGGTGCCCTGAAGTTGCTCGGTCATATCGAAGACGAGATGCGCGAGCAAAAAACGGCCGCTCGTCGCCGGCTGCTGGCGACGATTACGGACTCGCCCGCACTCCGGGTCGCCGACCGGCTGCGGATCGAGTCGCGGGCCCAGCCACGCACCAGCGCAAACACCCGCGTCACCATCGGCGTCTTGACGGGCGACAATCGTAGTGACAATTGCCGGCTATGCCTCGACGCCTTGCAAGCTCACACCACAAACTTTGACCTCGTGCTACTCGACCACCAGCGTCACGCGCCGGGGCATGCTCCGGCTCACCTCAATTGCTTGCTCCAGGGCGCGCGCTCGGATTTTGTTGTTCTGCTGCACGATTCCGTGTTGGTCGAACCAGGCTGGCTTGACGGCCTACTTGCCGCCATGGGCTCCGATGTGGGAGCGGCGACCCCAGTTTGGCGCCATCGAAATGGAAAGTGGACGTCAGCCGGTGTTACGTTTCATCCGGACGGGTCGGGCCATTACGGTCCCGTTTTGGAGGCACCCAAGCAGCCATCTGCGATCTTTACCTTTTGCGAGCCCGTCCTCTTGATCGACCGGGGCAAGTGTGGTGGCCTTTGCTTTGAGGAAACCTATCGTCAGCACTTTTTTACACTTGATTTCGGGTTAAGAGCCTGGGAGCGCGGCTTGCGCGTAGTCTGCACGCCCGCGGCATCCGTGACAGCGATTGCTCCCAATCCGGGCATTCATGGTGGAGCGTTGGATCAGCAGACATTCGAGCGCGATCGGTTGATTTTCGCTGCCGAATGGATTGAAAGCGGACGCCTTTCAGCGCTTGAAAATGGTATGTGGCGAGAGGTCCCTGAATTGTGCCACATTCTCGCCCTGGCGAAAGAAGCAGACCAATTGCTGTCACGGGGACACGCGGAAACGCTGGACGACTACCGTCGAAGGGCTAACCGAGTTTTTTCCGCGCTTGAACAGACTCCGATCCATGTGAGTTCCTTACTCGAGCGCGGAGCCAGGCTACTGGGGAACCAACCACTCAACGCGGCAGACGAGCAGTCGGGACACCTGGTCTGGCTCCTCGGACTCAGCGGCAGGCAAGTAGTGGTCAAGGAAGATTACCGCGGCTATCGAATCACGCTTTCAGGGCAGTTTTGGGCCACGCCTTCCGACCCAGGGGGCTTCTTTACAAGGAGCCGCGGCACTTGCCCAAGCAAGGATCTGCAATCGCTGCTGACACGTATCGATGCAGGGTTGGTCAAGCGTTCGATGGGAAATGGGGAGCAATTAATCTCCTGGGCACATGCATGTGGCAAACGAGTTTGGTCCTGCCTTCGGCACCGCGGCGTGTTGGGACTGTGGCGCGGGCTGCGGCGCGCCATGGGTGACATTCAAGCCGCCTCCGTTGCAGCCTTTCGGCGACCCGACGCGCTGGAATTACCCAATCCGACCCAGGAAGCGTTTCGATTCTGAGTGGCAATAGCCACTGCTCTACACGGCCGCACTTGCTGGCCGGTTCATTCGAGTCAACTCATTTTCCAGGAACCAGCGGTACGTTGCGACAAGCGCATCGTGGAAATCGCTGGTTGGCCGCCAGCCCATGGCCCGAAGCGGGCTCGAGTCTAGCCGTTTCAACCGAGCGCCGTCCCGTTTGGTAGGATCGTACAAGATTTCGCCCCGATAGCCGACGGCGTCAGCGACGGCCCTTGCTGTCTCGCCGATCGACAGGTCGCTGCCGATTCCAAGGTTAATCGGCGCGGTTTCATCATAATGCTGCATCACGAAAACGCAGGCATCAGCCAGGTCGCGTGCGTAAATGAATTCACGGCGCGGTGTGCCGGTGCCCCACACGGTCAGGGCCGGCTCGTCGCGCAATTTCGCCTCATGAGCTCGCCGAATCAATGCGGGGATCACGTGACCACTGTCGGGCCCGTAGTCGTCGTGAGGGCCAAAGGCGTTGGCAGTAAATGCCGTGATGAAGCGCGCATCGTATTGCCTTCGGAAGGCAGTACAAAGTTGCCAGCCAGCCAGCTTGGCCATTGCATAGGCCTCACTGGTCGGCTCGAGAAAGCCGGTCATCAGGGAATCAACGGCCAGGGGTTGCGGGGCGTTTTTCGGATAAGCACAGGAGCTCGCCAAATAAAGGAGCTTCCTTGTCCCGTATCGGTGGGCCGCCGACACGACGTTTGTTGTAACCCGCAGATTGTCCAACATCAGGTCGGCGGGACAGGTGCGATTGAGGTGGATGCCACCGGAGCGTCCAGCCGCGAGGAAGACGTACTCGGGGTGCGCTTCGGCAAAGAATGTGTTGACGTCAATCGCATTTATCAGGTCGGGGCCCGCCGGGCTTCGACCCAGGAGGTTGCAATAGCCCTGGGTGTGTAGGAGCTCGAGAATGGCTGCGCCGGCGACCGTGTCGTCACCGGCAACAAATATACATGCTTGTTTTTCCATGTTGCGTCCTTGCGCGTTGGGGTAAAGCGGGACGATCAGCCGTCTTCCGAAATGGGCGACTGCTGAGAGTGCAGTGCTTACTGGAACGAGTCTTTGACGTCGGGCCCGTTGAGGACGACCAAAGCCCAAATCCCAATAGGAATTCCGGCCAAGCAACAAGGGCCGCAAGGCAGCATGGCCAGGATAGATGCCGTCATGGCCAGTCCAAAGCTCTGCAGTCGCAGCATCTTGAACGCACCTAGAATCACGATGATCATGAAAATAATTGCAACGCCGTCCCCCACGACACCGCCGACGAGGCGGCCCATCTCTTCGGCGCCTCCATTTTGGCCCTGGGGAGCTTGCTGAATAAAGTTCACACCCACGAGCACAAGAACGACGTCCAGAAGATGGAACACGATGTTGAGAATAGCGACAACCATCAATCCGATCGCCGGGCCAGTCACGGCTGAGCGTGCTTCGGAATCATCCCGGCTTCGAATCCGCTTTCGCCGGCGCCGACGTGGCCGTTCTTGCTGCTCGTCTTCAATTCGCTCCTCTTCATCATCCGGCTCTTCCCTCGACCGCGCCGCCGCCCTCGGCTTTCGTTCGCCTCGTCATCGTCATGAAAGGCTTCCTCTTCGTCCGGCTCTTCGCGCGCCGGGGGGCGCTTTCGTGCAGGAGGCACAGGCTCGCTTACAATTCCCTCCGGATCGACGGGCTCATCCACGGCTGCGGTGAACGACGTCTGGCATTTCGGACATTTCACGATCTTGCCGAGCAGGTTTTCCGGCAAACGCAGCTTGGTTCCACAGGAAGGGCATTTGATCTGTTCCGGCATCGTCAAACTCGCAGTTACACCAAGATTCGAGGAGTAAAGCCGTTGGCCATCGAGTACGTTGGCAGAAGGGTGATTCTACCCCGCGAGGGACAGTCTGCAACGTTATTTTTGAAGTGCGTTGAGACACAAAAAAGCAGCCGGCCACGCGGACGGCTGCATTCAAGTCCTGCCATAAAGGGCTATTGAACTGGCCCAAACGGCGGCGAAATCCGTGGCGCGGCGGCAGGTGCCGGGTCGGTGCTTCGTGCGCGGTCCTCCGGCGCAAGGTGCGTGTAAGCGAAGAAGGTCAATTCCGGAAAGGATCGGTCGTCAGGCAGCAGCTTGGCGCCCTGGACGTAGTGTTGCAGCGCGCCGCGTTCATCGCCCATGAGGTGGGCCACATGCCCGAGTATGGCCTCATTGCTGGCGACGTAGTGCCGGAGCATGTCGTCAGTCGGCCCCGGTTGGCGAATGTGCTTTATGACATCGGTGCGGTGCGCCATCAAACCTACGAGGTTGCCCGCGATCGTCGAGCGAAAACCGGCGCCATATGCCGAGTAGGAAAGCACCGGCTGATCGTCGGTGTTGAGGGGTCCGGGTCCAACGTAAGCCTCGATATCCTCATCGGCGGCGAGGAAGGTGTATAGCAGCCGGCGTGGGTCCGCGAGACCGACTGCGTTCAGATCGTCTTGCACCGCAGGTTGCCGCATGCGGTCCCGCAGGTTTTCCAGGTCGATGTCCAATCGGCCTGGTGTGCCGATCACAATCAGGAAATCGGTTGCCAGCGTATTCATGAACCAGACGCTGGTATGCGGAAATACTTCGCGGAACGACCGCAACAGCGTTTTCAAGTCATCTTCGGCGATGCCGTTGGCGGGCACCCACGCGGCCGCCAAGCCGTGAGCGGACAGCCGGTCCTTCATCAACCGGAAATACTCGACCGTGTACAAGTCGCCGTTGCTCTTGTATTGGAGATTGGTGCAGTCGGTGGCAATGACGTCATAGCTTACGGGCGCCACGCGCAACCAGCTTCGTGCGTCGTCCACCACCAAATGAAATTGCGGGTCGGAAAGAATATCGTGGTTTTCCGAGATGAATTGTGGTGCCGCTCCGGGCACCGCCCGTTCGATCTCCACGCAGTCGACCTGGATGCCGTGAAGTCGCATGCTGTAGCTTGTGCCGCCGCTACCGAAGCCAACCGTCAGCGCCCTCTCCGGTTTGGCGTGCAGCAGCAGCGGCAGGTGGGCCAGCATCTTCTGGTCAATGACAATGGTGCGGCCCGTACCCGCGACCGGCTGTCCGTCGACCAGCAGCCAGCGGCGACCGCTTGATTCCTGGACAACGCTGACGGTGCCATTGTCGCCTTCGCGATAGTAGACCAGCTCGCCGGCTTCACCGGGTTCGATCTTGCGATAAGGGCCGCCTGGCATCAAATACCAAACCATGAAAGCAGCAGCCACGGCCAGGAATGCCGAGCCGCCACGCCAAGCCAGATGCGGACGCGCTGCGAAGGTCATTGCGACGGCACCGACTCCCACGCTGGCCAATGCCAAAGCCGCCAGCGTGGTCTGCAACCCCAGCCAGGGGATGAATACGACCCCAGCCGCAACGGCCCCAGCCACGCAGCCGAGCGTGTTGCAGGCGTACAGGCGGCCAAGCCAGTTGCCAAATCGCCGAGGGTCTTGTGAGACGCCGGTGACCAGGAGCGGAAAGCTCAGGCCGGTAAGGAACGCCGGCACCGATAGGACGCCGGCCGTCAAGGCGGCTTCGGCAACAAACAGCGCAGTGGTTGAGGTGCCGTCGCTGTAACGCAGCAGCCAGGCCGGCGGACCGCGGAACAGCCACAGCGAGGCCAGACCGATGGCACCCAACGAGAATTGCACAAACGCCAGCCGCGCCCAGCTATCGGCGCCTCGCCGCGACCACCACGCCTGAACCAGGCTGCCGATGCCGATTCCGAGCAACATGACGGTTAGCACGAGTGCAAACGCATAGGCTCCGTTGGTCGTGAATACACCCAGAATGCGCGTCCACACCACTTCCTGGCCGAGCGCGATCGCGCCCGTCGCCGCGGCACAGGCTAAAGCCAATCGCTGCCAAAAGGCAGAGGATGGCACCATAATCGCCGCAGCCTGCTGCGATGGGCCCACTGAACTGGTGGATGAATATGTTGTCTGGCTTTGAACACCACGGGCCAAACCAGCCGCTATTGCGACAAGCCCGTTGAGACCGACGGCGAGCCAGAGTGTCGCGTTCATTCCAAGAAAATGGAGGAAAACGAAGCCGGTCAGCGCGGCCCCGAGCACGGCGCCGAGGGTATTGACGCTATAAAGGAGGCTAAATGTCGGGGCGAGTCCAGCCGACCGGCGCAGTGCCAGTCGCGCCATGACGGGCAATGTGCCGCCAATGAGCGTGGCCGGGATCAGCAAGACCAGTCCAGCGGCCGTCAAGCGAAGCAGTGTGCCGACCCAAAAACTGGGCTGGAGCGATGCATAAGTCATCACGTATAGGTTTGAAACCAGTGACAACGCGGAAGGCACAAGCAAGGCGGTTACGCCGATGGCGAGTTCCAGCCCGGCGTAGAGTCGCATCGGCCTGTCGGTTCGGTCTGCCAGTCGACCACACAGCCAGGCGCCCAGCGCGAGGCCCCCCATGAACGCGGCTAGCACCGCGCTGACGGCCATTGTGCTGGTCCCGAGCAGCAGGTGCAGCAGGCGTTCCCAGACCAGCTCGTAAATCAGCGCGCTCGCTCCGCTGACAAAAAATAAACCATATAGCCAGCTTCGCCGCATGCTTTGGATCTCCCGCACGGCTCGGTTGTGCGCGCATTCCACCCAGGCGCGGCGGAGTATACCGAGTGCTCACGTCCGTGCAACGGCGGTGTATCGAGGATTTTGGAGCGGCTTCAATCGCCGGCAGAACTGCGTTATTCGGGAGAATTTGACATCGCGAGCAGTCCTGGCGAGGGAATCAGCAGCAAATCACTCGCAATTAAGCAACACCAAAGCGATAATGTTAATGGCGGTTTAGAATTTCTCGCTTTGTTGGGTCGGGATAAAGGAACGCTGTTATGGGAACACACCGCTTCCGTGACCAGTTGATAGCCAGACACGAGCGGACTCCCGCGCAGCAGGGCATTCGTCCGGGTGCCTTCCTGTTGTGTCCGGTCATACCGGGTTCGGCGTTCCCCAATCAGGAAGCGGGATGGCAGCAGCAACTGTACCAACTTGCGTTTGAACAGGCCCAGGCCGCAGCACACCGGCCTTCGCCGTTGGAGGGAAATTGGATCGGCGTTTGGAACTGAAATCCTCGGCATCGCTAACTCGAAACGCGCCTGGCTTCGCAGGAGGCCGGGTGCGTTTTGTCATTTCATATGTAGGGCATGCTCTGCATGGCGGTGTAGCGAAAACCAGTTTCTACGCATGTAGGGAACACTCCGTGGGCCCCAGGTTAGGCCGCGGACCGGCATGCGGAGCATGCCCTACAAAACTAAACCAGCATCTGCATAATCAGCACGAAAGTCACATCGGCGATAAACACAAGAAAAATCGAACCGACGACGCCCTGGGTGGCCGCACGGCCGACACCTTCGGTTCCACCGTGCGCGTGCAGCCCGCAATAGCAGCCGGTGACGCCGATCAGGAAGCCAAATATCGCTGTTTTCACGAGCGAGGGGATGGCATCGCGGAGCAGCAACAAGCTGAGTGCTTCATTGCGGTAGTGGGTGAAGGACATGGTGCCGCCGAGCGTTTGCATGAGATATCCTGACAGCATGGCCGCGTAAGTCACAAACACGGTCAACAGCGGCAGTCCCACCATGCAGGCCAACACTCGTGGTGCGACTAGTCTCGCCACGGGAGAAACGCCCAGAATCTCCAGTGCGTCGATCTGTTCGGTCAGGCGCATCGAGCTCAACTCGGCTCCCAGGCTGGCCCCGGACCTGGCGGCCACGATCAGGCCCGCGATGATGGAGGCAAGTTCCAGTACGACCACTTTTGCCAGGGCGCGCGGCAGAATCTCGACTGCCGCCGACCCGCCGACCGTGCGCAACGGCTCCCGGGCGTGCATCCAAATCACCGCGCCCAACGCGAGGCCCCCGACCAGGGCGAGCGGCAGGGCGCGCAAGAAGACCTGGTAAAGTTGCACGCTGAAATCGCGGCCGCGCGTGACGGCCATGGGCAGAGCCACGACTACCCGGAGTGCGAAATGGACGGCTTCACCGAGGGTTTGAAACGCCGACATGGGCAATCTCGGTTGTACGACACGAGGGACCATATTCGCAGGGCGAGCCGGGAGCGTGAGCGACCGGAGAATGTGTCCAATCTCTGAGCGTCCTCCGGTCGCTCACGCTCCCGGCTCGCCCTGCGAATACAAATTAGCCGACCAGTTTACGAAGTGGTTTTGGTTGCCTGCCAGGTCCAGTGGCGATCGGTCGTTTGGCGCACTGATTCGGGAGAGAAACCGAGAGCGCCAACCTGCGCCCGGACTTCTGCTAGACTGAGGGCCGCGTGCAGCGAATCGCCGAACATCTTTTTTTGGTGATCATTCGCGCCGGCGGCGTATTGTTCGACCAGCTGGCGTAAAGTCGTTTCGTCCGCAGGCCGAACCAGATCGCGGACGAATATCACACCGCCTCGCCTTGTAACCCGCACGATTTCGGCGAAGACGGCTGCAGGGTCGGGGATGTGGTGAATGATGCTGTTCGAGATTGCCGCGTCGAATGTTGCCTCCCGGCAAGGCATTTCTTTGGCGTCCCAGCGCACGAGGCGGATGCGGTTCTCCAGTCCCGTGCGGCGCAGATTTTCACGACCAATACGAAGCATTTCCTCGGCGAGGTCGATGGCCGTTATCTCACAGAACAGGCCCCGGCTACAGATTTCAATTGGGATCTGGGCAGTGCCGGTGCCAACGTCAAGAATGTGGCCGATCGGTTTGTCTCGGTCGGCAGCTGGCCCTTGGGTGCCGAGGTAGACCAGGAAGTCCGTGACAAAGACGCGGTTCACGCTGGCGTGATCCATCGCATCATAGTCGCGGGCTTCTTCAGCGGTGTCCATCACTTCGGGTTCGAGGACGCGCTGCAACATCGGTTAATCGCCTCTCAAACCGCGACGGGACACGCCGTTCGACGGCCGACGTCAATGGCTGACCGCTGATTTTGTTCTTGACGTAACTCGGCTAACAGGTCCATTCGCAGGCCAAGGTCATTTGCTCCGCGGCAATCCCACTCGCGAAGCACGAGGGAGGTCGCCGGGTTTAAATGGGCAATGTGGTGAAGCCAGGTAATGCCCGCATCAAGAGTCAAGTGAGCAGTCCGCGGGTGGTGCCAGGCCAGGTGCGTCGCCAGGCAGCCCATGGGAACTGCCTTGGTGAAACAACCATGAATCAGGAAAGGGCTGCCGGTTTCCAACAGAGATACAAGGCGTTCGAGGCCGGCATCGGTCATATTTGGTAGCCAGGCATTCCGCAACTCTCCGAGGCATTCTGCTGTCAACATGGTCAACTCCTTAGGCAAGAGGCCCGACTGACCGCTCCCGGCACTGACGCCGCACGGGAGGCACTGTCATCGTACCGTCACGATCCAAACCTCTCCGATCATTAGCGCGATGGGTGTTTTTGTACACCGAAGGAATGACATGCTCGCAGCTGCAAGCTCATTCATTCTAACGAAAAGTGAGCCGAAAGACGAGAGTGAGACGACAAAAAACCCCGCCGTTCGCGGGAGCGAACCGGCGGGGCCGGAACAGAGAAGAGGCCGTAAGATAGGTTGGAAAGTAACTTATCCTACTTTCCTTGTCAACTCAATTTTTCCGGAAAACTGGCACAACAGGCGCAGGGTGTCCCTGTTTCAGGCAGTGGGCAGTCGGCAGTGGGTAGTGCGGCCTGCTGCGGCCTACCTTCCTCCGTAGTTCCTCCTGCCGCCTGCCCACTGCCCACTGCCCACTGCCAACTGCCGACTGCCGACTGCCCACTACTTCCTTTCAGGGCGCAGAGAACGGACAGCGGTGCCGGCTCGCCACATTTCACTCTCGGCGACAGCCTTTAACTCTTTTTCGAGCTGCTGCCGGTAGTCGGGGCGACTGTTGGACTCCAGGGCCCTACGCGTTTCCTCCCCGGCAACGACCTTTTGGTAAAGCTCCTCGAAGACCGGCTTGGCGGCATCGCGGAAGCGGGTAAACCAGTCAAGTGCGCCGCGCTGGGCAGTCGTGGAGCAATTGGCGTACATCCAGTCCATGCCGTTTTCAGCAATTAGGGGGTACAGGCTTTGGGTCGCTTCCTCGACGGTTTCGTTAAACGCCTCCGACGCCGAATGGCCATGCTCTCGGAGCACTTCGTACTGGGCCAGCCAGAGCCCGTAGATCGCGCCCATGAGCACGCCGCGCTCGCCGGTCAGGTCGCTGAAGACCTCTTTTTGAAAGGTCGTCTCGTACAGGTAGCCGGAACCAATGGCGACTCCGAGCGCCAGGGCGCGCTCACGTGCCCGGCCGGTCGCATCCTGATGCACGGCGAAGCTGGAGTTGATGCCCTTCCCTTCGAGGAACAAACGCCGGACCGTTGTGCCGGAGCCCTTGGGAGCCACGAGAATCACGTCGATATCGGTCGGGGGCACCACGGCGGTCTGGTCGCTGTAAACGATGCTGAAGCCGTGCGAGAAATAAAGCGCCTTGCCGGCTGTCAAATGGGGTTTGAGCGTCGGCCAAAAATCCTTTTGGCCCGCATCGGACAGCAAATACTGGATAACGGTGCCTCGTTGGGCGGCCTCCTGCAAGGGGAACAGCGTTTGTCCGGGCACCCACCCGTCCTGTGCGGCCAGGTCCCAGCTTTTGGTTTTCTCGCGCTGGCCAACGATGACCTTGACGCCGTTGTCCTTCATGTTGAGGGATTGGCCGCGTCCCTGCACGCCATAACCAAGAACGGCAACGGTTTCCTGACCAAGGATCGACCGTAGCTTCGCCGGTGGGAAGTCGCCACGCTCAATAACGGTTTCTGTCATATCGCCAATCTTGATGTCGCGCATGGTGGCCTTTCGATTGCCAAGTACAGCTGTCGCTTCGCATTGAACAGCATAAACTCTACCGTGTCTCTTGGGCGAGCCGGGAGCGTGAGCGACCGGAGGAAGCACCCTAACCCCGGCGAGTGCTCCGGTCGCTCACGCTCCCGGCTCGCCAAAGGGACACAGTAGAGATAAAAAATGCTCGCGAAATGACCAGGGGCCGTGCTACTGCGCGCGGCGTTGGCTACCAACGAGACAACTATGCCTGCCCAACTGCCGCTCATTTTCGATGCTCATTTGGACCTTGCCTGGAACGCCCTGGAATGGAACCGGGACCTGCGGCTGCCCGTCGCAGACATTCGCCATCGCGAACTTGCGCAACAGCTGAGCGGCAAGGGACGCGGCGTAAATACGGTTTCCTTCGTCGAGCTGCGGCGTGGGGGCGTCGGCCTCTTCATTGCCACACTGCTGCCTCGCCTCGTTCGCCCCGGTTTCCTGACGCCGATTCAGCGCTACGAGTCCATGGAAGCCGCCTACGGTGCGGCAGTGGGACAAATGGCGTACTACCGCGCCCTTGTTGCACAGAAGCAATTGCGATGGATCAAAGATGCAGCGGACTTACGCAACCACTTGTCCGGCTGGCACCAAAACAGTGAAGGTCAGCCTCTCGGCTTCATCCTGAGTATGGAGGGAGCAGATTCGGTGCTGTCTCCTGAACAGGTCCATGAATGGTGGGTCGCCGGTTTGCGTATCATCGGGCCCGCCCATTATGGCGTCAGCCCCTATGCCCACGGGACCGGTACGGTGGGCGGCTTGTTTCCACCGGGAAAGCCGCTGCTTCGGGCGATGGAAAAGGTGGGAATGATCCTGGACGTGACGCACCTCGCCGATCAGAGCTTTGACGAGGCATTGGACGCTTATGCCGGCCCGGTTCTTGCGAGCCATCACAATTGCCGGGCGCTTGTGCCGGATCAGCGACAGCTGACCGACGACCAGATCAAGCGTCTGGTTGCTCGCGGTGCGGTAATCGGTTCGGCACTGGACACCTGGATGCTGGTGCCGAACTGGATCCGCGGCGAGTCGCGTCCGGAAATCGCCGGCGTCACCTTGGCGACGATGGTCGATCACATCGACCATGTTTGCCAGGTGGCGGGCAATGCCAAACATGCGGGGATCGGCACGGACCTGGACGGCGGTTTCGGCCGAGAGCAATCGCCCTGCGATCTCGACACCATCGCGGACCTGCAACGCTTGCCTGAGTTGTTACGGCAACGCGGTTACTCCGGCGACGACATCACGGGCATTCTGCACGGCAATTGGGTCCGGTTTTTCGAGACGGCGTGGTCGAAGGACGGCGCGGCGTGAGCGCTGCTCCTTAAGTAGTGCCTTATTTGTTCTTACTGTACCGCGGCTGGTATAGCATCACCGCGAAGTTTCCCGGCACACGGAAATGCGTCACGAGGCCAAAGCCCTCGTCTTTGATTCCCTCAGTAAACTCCACTCCCTTGGCCTTGAGGTCCGCGACGGTCTTTTCGATGTCATCGCAGTAAAACGAGATGTGGGCCCTTCCTGACTCAACCTTTCCATCCTGGGTTTCCAGGGGATGACACCCCATGTCGGCTTCGGGGAGATTGAAAATCAGCCAGCCCTCGCCGACGTCGGTGAACGAGAAGCCGAGCTTGTCGCGGACGAATGCTCGGAAGTCCTCGGGCTGCGAGGAATAGAACATGGTGTGGACGCCGGTAATCATGGCTTCGACTCCTGGTGATTAAGGGTGACTGGGTAGAGCCGCGGCTTGTGTCGGCGGGGATAAACCCCGCCGCTCGTTAAGAGTCCTGCCCAATCCGCTAAGTCCGCGACCATTAGCGCCGCGGATGCGCGCCCCGTCAACAACCAAAATCATGGATTCGCCGGCGGGTTGGCTGGGACGGCTGACGTGGTTTTGGCGTCGCCGTTGCTACCGGCCACGCGAAGGGGACGCACTTCCTTGGCGCACAAACCCCTGTCGTTTTGCCCAATGACGAACTGCACTTTTTCGCCCAGTCGCAGGTCGAGGAAATCGACGTCGACAACATCGCCATGGAAGAAGAACATGTTCGCGCCGCCCTTATCCGGGGCGATGAAACCGTAGCCGTTCTTGAGCGTCCACAGCGTACCAATGCTGACCTCGCCGGGCGTGCCTAACGGCTGGCCGGCCGCACCCGGCGCGCCAGGAATTGCGGGACTGCTAAAGCTGAACTCCTTACGCGGAACAAAAAGCCCGTTGATGAGCGGATCGCGTTGACTGGACCGGTCGTCGATCAGGGTGTTCATCATGATCGAATACGTGACCTCGTCCAGCAGCACCTGGGCCGTGCGCGTCTCACGGTCGTTGCCGTTTTGGTCGACGTATTTGAAATCCCAACCCAGCATCATGACGCGGGTACCGATGGTGTTCAGTTTGCGGACGAGGGGGAGGAAATCGCCGTCGCTGACGACCAGGACGACGACATTGAATCGCTTGTAAATGGCCAGTTCGTAGGCTTCGAGAGCCAGCCAGACGTCGATGCCTTTTTCGCCTTCGCGCGTCAACGGCAGGTAGTGGGTCGTTACGCCTTCGCGCACCAGCACGTCGTCGAAAACGCGCTCGCGGAAAAGCAGGTCCCGGTCGTCGGCATCGGCAGCGCGCAATCGGCCCCGGAAGTAGTGAGCGTCCACGATCTGGCAGTAGCGCGAGTCGGTGTTTTCACACTCCGCGACCTTTTGGCGGACAAACGAATGTAAACCCCCGATGCTGATACGGGCTCGGCGCTCGTGGTTGTAGTGGTAGTAATTGCTTACGTGGAAAAAGAAATTGCCATCGTAGAAGACGCCGATGCGTGTGAGCTTATTGTCGATCTCGGCCATTGCTTACCCCGTCCGTTGTTTTTACCATTACTGGTTACCCTACACGACTATCCTATTGCGGTTGACTTATTCATCCACCACGTCGTCGAGGCGGGCGATGCCTACCATTTCTTCGCGAACAAGCAGCAGACGCTTGCGGTTGCGCTTGACTCCCGTCCGTTTGGAATCAACAACGTACAGCTCGCGCGTGGTGTCCGTGTCGCGCAGGTCGTGCAAATCCGCGTTGCGCAGGTCGAGAAAATGGTTGTCGAAATGCTTCAGCGTCCCGATGCACACATACGATGACCGCAAGTCGACAACGATCTTTTCACCTACAAACTCGTCCAACATCGCCGCACCTCCTTCGCTCTGTGGCCTTAATTCTTGTTGTTTTGCTGGCGAGCCGGGAGCGTGAGCGACCGGAGGATGAATCAAACCTCCGGTCGCTCACGCTCCCGGCTCGCCTCAACCAGCAACCCGCGCTACTTTCGCTGCCGCCGGTAGCGCGAATTCCTAAGCTATCTTAAGGCGTTTGCTTGCAAGGTCGCAAGCGGGCGCAACATGCGGGGGACTCCTCGAATGCCGGACCTGCCGGAACAGATCATCACGCAGCCCGACGAGTTGACCGCCTGCTGCGACTACCTCACGTCACTCACCCATTTCGGTTTTGACACGGAGTTTGTCGGCGAGGACACCTACCACCCGCGGCTGTGCCTGGTACAAGTTGCCACCACCGATCGGCTGTTCCTTATTGATCCGCTTAGTGCCGGACCGCTCGATCGATTTTGGGATCTGGTCGTAGACCCCGCACGCATCAGCATTGTGCATGCCGGCCGAGCCGAGGTGCGGTTGTGCCGTCTTGCGACCGGCAAACCGCCCGGCAACCTGTTCGACCTGCAACTCGCCGCGGGCCTGGTCGGCATGACCTATCCGATCGGCCATGGTCCCCTCGTGAACCAACTCCTGGGAGTCCACCTGCCGAAAGGCGAAACGCTGACCGAATGGCGCGATAGGCCCTTGACTCCGTCGCAAATCCGCTACGCGTTCGACGACGTCCGCTTTCTGCTGCCGCTTTGGCACAATTTGTCCTCGCGGCTGGAGAGCCTCGGGCGAGCGGCCTGGGCGCGGGAGGAGTTCGACCGCCTGGTGACGAGCGTGTCGCCGGAGGAACCGAACACCGAAAAATGGCTGAAACTACGCGGCCTGGGATCACTCGACCGGCGGCGGTTGGCGGTGGTGCGGGCCCTGTACGCGTGGCGTGAGGAGGCAGCCGAGCAAACGAATCGGCCAACGCGGGCCATCGTCCGCGACGACCTGCTGGTGGAAATCGCCCGGCGCAACCCGGCAAAGGAGCGCGACCTTCAAGTGGTGCGAGGGTTGCCGCACCGCGACCTGCGGGCGATTATGGAGGTGGTTCACCAGGCGCGTGAACTACCCCTGGAGCAGTGTCCCAAGCCCCTGGACCGCGATCAGGATCCGCCCCAGGTGACGCTGGTGGGCAATATCCTCTCGGCGGTGCTGGGCGACCTGGCGATTCGCATGTCGATCGCTCCCGGCTTGATTGCCAGCGGGCAAGATATGAAGCAACTCGTCCGCTCCAAGCGGGCTGGCACTCCTGTGCCCGCCGATAGCCTTCTGACCAGTGGCTGGCGCCAGGCCCACGTCCTGCCGGAACTCATGGCCGTCCTGGAAGGCAAGCGATTGTTACAAGTCGCCGACGTCCTGGCCGACGCGCCGTTCGCTTACCGAGAGCGTGCCGACGAGCAATGATCACAATGATTACGAGCACGCCGTGAATACGAGCACGCCGCGCGAGCAAGTGATCGCAAGCACTTGCTTGCGCGGCGTGCTCGGGTGCTCGTATTCGCTTCAATGGACGCGCAACGCCATCTCTGCTACACTGCTCCCTGAGCGTCCAACCCACTCGCTGAATTGGCTACGGCGGGCGCTTTTCCAGTCCCAGGTCTCTGGAGGTGCTTCCGTGGCGGCTGACATGCATGGCATTCAAGCGGGGCCGCTTAGCTCCAGCAAGAGCGGAACGGTAGCGCGGCCCGGCGTCCCGGTGCTGAACACTCACAACCTCATCAAAAACTATGGCCGTATCGAGGCCCTCAAGGGCGTCACCTTGACGGTCAACAAAGGCGAAATCTTCGGCCTTCTCGGCCAAAACGGCGCCGGCAAAACCACCTTCATCAAGATCATGCTTGGGATTACCAAGCTGTCCTATGGTAGCGCCGACCTGCTGGATACCCCTGTCGGACATTCTGCCGTTCTAACGCGCGTCGGCTATTTGCCCGAAGACCATCGCTTTCCGGATTACCACACGGCATCCAGTCTTCTCAACTACTACGGCAGTTTGCTGGAAATGACGTCGGCCGCCCGGCAACAACGTATCCCGGAAATGCTGGAACTGGTCGGCCTCAAGGGCCGAATGCACTACAAGATCCGCACGTACTCCAAGGGCATGAAGCAGCGCCTCGGCATCGCTCAGGCTCTGATGCACGATCCGGAAATCATTTTCCTGGACGAGCCGACCGACGGCGTCGACCCAGTTGGCCGCAAGGAAATTCGCGCGCTCCTGCATCAGTTGAAGGAGCAGGGCAAGACGATTTTCATCAATTCGCACCTTCTCGGTGAAGTGGAATTGATTTGCGACCGAATCGTGATCATGCAGCGAGGCGAAATCATTCGGCAGGGCGATATCGCCACTCTGACGCGCACACGGGGCTACTACCAGATCGGCCTCGCTCCGCGGCAGGACTTCCCCCGCGACGAGGTCACCAAACTCGGTTGTCATGTCACGCCAGATGGCGACCTGTGGGAAGTGGGTTTGACGGACGGCCAGACCATTGATCCCGTCGTTGATCTTCTTCGGGCGCGCGGCCTGAATTTGCGCCATCTCTCGGAAAAACGGCAAACGCTGGAAGATCTTTTCATCCAAACCGTCGAAGCGGCTGAACCAGGCGTCGATCAGCCAATCCGGCGGCGCAGGCCCCAGTAACCGCACGAGACGCCAAACATGCACACCATCACTCAGTATTTCTTGAAGTTCGTCGCCATCATGAAGGACTCGCTCCAGGAAACTCTGGATAGCAAGGTCCTTTATGCCATGGTCGCCTTGTCCGGCCTGGTGATTCTTGGCGCCGCCAGCATTGGCTTCGAGCCCAAATCGCCGGAGAAAGGGATCGAGTCCATCCTGCGCCGACTTCCAGGCGCCCAGGGCAATCCCCTTGTCGCACAGGAACCACCGCTCCGTTACGAATTACAAGACTTCAAACAAACCAACGAGAACAAACCGTGGGAGAGCGATTTTCATTTCACCATCGTGGTCCATGAAAAACCCATCGAAGGAGGCGGTCCCGGAGACAATCCAATAGCGGGCAAAGGTATATTCCGGTTCATGGTCTACGTGGTTTCCGCCACCCAAACGGACGAAGACGAGATGACGGACCAGGAGCGCGAAGCACGCGAACGCTTCCATCAGTTCCAGCGCGACGCCATGCATCGTCAAATGGACAAGGTAAACAAGTTTGTCCAGGATGTGGTGACCAATCCGAATGCTGTTACGGCCGTGCAAATGGAGCGATTCATTGCTAACCAGCTGGCCGCTCAAGGCACGCTGGTGACAAAAAGCGTGAAATTCGCACCGACGGCACAGGATGAATTGCGCTTCGAAGTTCAGACCCAACCGCGCGCCGAGACCTTTCGCACCTGGCCTCACAAGATGACTGTGGGCTTTGGCGCCTACACCTGGGATCAGGAAGGGCCGATTGGCAACGAGGTGTTTTTCATCGAGAATTTCATCATCGGTGGCTTCGGTGCCGGCATTGCGATGCTTGTTGCCTCGGTTGTAACATCCTTTTATATCCCCAACATGTTGCGCAAGGGTACTGTTGATTTACTGTTGGCAAAGCCCATTCCCCGCTGGCTGCTGCTCGTTTTCAAATACATTGGCGGTCTTCTGTTCATGTTGCTCAATACCGTCGTCGTTGTCGTCGGCATTTGGCTAGTCTTTGGCCTCCGCTCAGGGCTATGGGGCCCCGGATTCCTCATGACCATCGCCGTGCTTACCTTTCAGTTTGCCATCTTCTATGCCGTCTCGACTTTCACTGGAGTGACCACGCGCAGTCCAATTGTTTGCATCCTTGCCGCGTGCTTTGCGTGGGCCGTGCTTTTCGTGGTGGGTTGGGGGTATCGCGCAACGGACGGAGTGCGCGATATTGACCTCCTACCAAAGTGGGTGGTCACGAGCGTGGACACGGCTCACTTTATGCTGCCTCGGTATAAGGATCTTGATGTCCTCGGCGATACCTTCACTGCCCAGAGCTTGCTTGGCCCGGACAGTCCGGAGCGCAAGGCGCTGGACAAATCGTATGCGAAGCTTGGGTGGCTACAAACCGTAGGCGTCACGCTCGCTTACATCGCACTTTTCCTGGGGGCGTCTTGCTGGTGGTTCGCCTCGAAGGACTACTGACGCGAAGCCAAACGGTTGCGCCGCGTCGCTGTCGCAACGCAACTCCGACAGGAATCCATGGGCCATGTCCGACGCCGTCTTCCAGCGCTGCATCGCCCCCGATTGCGCCGCTACCTACGCGGTGGACGAGACGGCTTTTCAGTGCTCGCGCTGCGGCGGGCTGCTCGACGTGGCCTACGACTGGGACCAATTGAGCCCGCCCAAATCGCTGCGTGAATTCGAGGACAAGTGGTCTCAGCGCACCAATCCTCTTAGTTTTAGCGGTGTCTGGCGCTTTCGCGAACTGCTGCCCTTTGCCCCGCCCGGCCAAATCCTCACGATTGGCGAGGGTCAAACGATCCTGCAGCGCGCGGACCTCGTCGCCAATTATGTCGGCATGCAGCCCGGCTGCCTTTTCCTGCAATACGAGGGCCTGAACCCTTCCGGCAGCTTCAAGGACAACGGCATGACGGCGGCGTTTACCCACGCACGCATGGCCGGGGCCCGGCGAGCGGCATGCGCCAGTACCGGCAATACTAGTGCGTCGCTGGCAGTCTTCTGCTCTGCCACCGGCCTCGTCCGCGGCATCGTCTTCATCGGCAGCGGCAAGATCAGTTACGGCAAGTTGGCCCAGGCGCTGGACCATGGCGCATTGACGGTGCAGATTGCCGGCGACTTCGACGATGCCATGCTCCGCGTCCAGCAGGTGGCGCGTAAATTGGGCATCTACCTCGTCAACAGCGTCAACCCGTTCCGTCTCGAAGGCCAAAAGACCATCATGTTCCGCGTGCTCGAAGCGCTACGCTGGGAGCCGCCCGACTGGATCGTGGTGCCCGGAGGCAACCTGGGCAACGTCAGCGCGTTCGGCAAGGCCTTTATCGAGCTGTTGCAGCTCGGCCTGGTCACCCGCGTGCCCCGCCTCGCGGTCATCAACGCGGCCGGGGCGGATACCTTCTACCAGCTATACGAACACTTCAACTTGCGCTGGAACGGCGGCCGGCCGAACGCAACGATTAGCGACGGCTATTATCGTAGTTTGGACGCCGAACGCATCCGCGCTTCGACCATCGCGAGCGCCATCGAGATCAATCACCCGGTCAACCTGTCCAAGGCCCTGCGGGCGCTGGACGCCTGCGGCGGCGTGGTGCGTGAAGCCAGCGACCAAGAGATGCTCGATGCCAAGGCGAAAGTGGGAGCCGGCGGCCTGGGGTGCGAGCCGGCCTCGGCGGCGAGCGTCGCCGGTGCGCGGAAGCTGCGGCAGGAGGGCGTTATCGCCGCGGACGAGCGCGTGGTGTGCATCCTGACTGGCCACCAGCTCAAGGACCCGACCGCGACGGTTGCTTACCACAGCGCGGACCAGAAAACATTCGACGACGTGCTGGGCAGCCGTGGCGTCCGTCGGGCGACATTTGCGAACCGCGCTGTCCAGGTCGCCAACAATCTGGACGAAATCATCAAGGCGATCGAGGTGTATTCATGAAGACGGTAATCGGCATCAATGGCGCCGCCGGACGCATGGGCCAGCGCCTCGTAACCCTGTGCCAGGAGGACCAGGAACTGACCCTAGGCGCCGCGTTGGAGGCGCCGAACAATCCGCTGCTTGGCCGGGATATTGGCGAGGTCTGCGGCCTGGGTCCTCTTGGAGTGTTGCTTCGGTCCGAAGTGCCGCACAACCAGGCGCTGGATGTGCTGATCGACTTTTCGATGCCCGCGGGAACCATGAACATCCTGCCGCTGTGTACCGCCCGCGGCATCCCGCTCGTCGTGGCGACGACCGGCCACACTCATGAACAAAAAGCGGAGATCGAGGCAGCAGCGCACCATACTGCCATCCTTATGGCGCCGAACATGAGCCTGTCGGTAAACGTCCTGTTCGACCTGGTAGGCCGTGCCGCCCGGTTGCTGAACGGCCGCGGCTTCGATGTGGAAATTGTCGAATGCCATCATCGTTTCAAGAAGGACTCTCCAAGCGGCACTGCCTTGCACTTTGCCCACATCGTTCAGGAGGCGATGAAACAAACCGATTTGCGTTATGGCCGCGAGGGCCTGGTCGGCGAACGGCCCGCGACCGAGATCGGCATTCATGCCATCCGTGCCGGCGACAACGTCGGCGAGCACACCATCATCTTCAGCACCCTAGGCGAGACACTGGAACTGGTGCACAAGGGGCACTCGCGCGACAGCTACGCGCGCGGGGCACTGGCGGCTGCCAAGTACCTCGCCGGCAAACCGGCGGGACGCTATCGCATGAGCGATGTGTTGGGGTTGGAGTGAAATGTACCCTTCTCCCTCCATTTTTGGCTGGAAAATGTCAACCGAATCCCCGACGGCCGTCTTTGCTGGCTGCTGGAAGTACACCACGTTTGAGATGGCCGGTCGCCTACGATCGCCGTGCGAAACGGACGGCCTGGCAAAGATGATTCTCGTGGTTGAACCATGTCTACCTGGATGGGACGGCGTTTGGAGTCTTGTCCTGTTTGACAATCGCTTTGGGCAGTGGTCGGAGATCACTCTTAGCGATCATTGCCGTGACGTTATCTTCCACGGAGCACGGGCCACGAACATTCCAACGGCGCATTTTTATATGTACGCCGGTGGTAGATTTAGAGCGGGAACAAATGGCACCCCGGCAACGATAGATTTCCAGCAACATTGGGGCGGGGAGGATTTGCCGTCCTTGCAGCTTGGCATCTATCGATTGGAAGGCGAGCATCTGTATCTTTGTGTGGGCGGATCGGGCAATTCCCGGCCAACGACCTTTAGCGGAGGTCAGCATGATCAGAGCTATGGGCAGCTGATACGGTCCTATGGTTGAAGAAGAAAACAACCCGCCGGATGATGCCGCAAGTGCGATGTTCTGATCGGCCGCCCCGGGGATGAGGTGTTCCTCGACACCTCCTATGCGTTAGCCGTCCGCCTCGACTGATCAGTTTCATGGCCGAGCATCTGATGGCTAAAAGCGTTATGCGCAAACGATGGCATTGGATTGCGAGGCCGATTGTGGGCTTGGTCGCCATGGCCGTAATTCTGTTGCTCCTCATCGATCGCCGGCCAAGGCCCGGTATAACGCCAGAGAATTTCAAAAGGCTTTACGTGGGTATGCCCGAGGCGGACGCCAAGGCCATTTTGGGGCGTAAGGCAGACTGGAGTGCTAACGAGGCTCCGCCTCAGACCGACGAGGCCGTGTTGGGGTTTGGGTAAATAGAAAAGGCTCCGGTCGATCGGCGGGGTCTGCAGTCGCAGCCCCAATGTTGGACCGCTCAAGGCGGTAGTGGTCTTTAAGACCTTCGTCGACCGGAGCCAATCATGAGTATACCTCGCAGCGTTGCTGACGTCCTGCGTAATCACGTGGGCTTGGTAGTCGAGGGCGTTGATCGCCTGTACCTCAACGTCTATCAGCCGAAACTGCAGACAGAAAAGCAGGCTGCCTGCTTCTTTCGCTTTCAGCGCAATCAGCCGGTGGCTTCTTCGGTGCCGATGGGTGTTATGAGCAACGACTTCTTACATCAAGTCGATGCTTTCGTCGAAGAACACCACATTCCTGTCGTGCCGTTTGCCAAGAAGCAACGCAAGGAGGATGTCGCTGCGGAGTATCGTGCATCCTTCCAGGGGACCGAAGGTGTCTTGTTCCTTGGCAAAGCCCAAGAGA